>Ga0316207_10004717_pt1 | contig 11684 bp, 9 predicted proteins | sample 6weekpyrite_MG_FD_204943 | JGI IMG/M metagenome (GOLD analysis project Ga0316207, IMG submission 204943) | Microbial mat bacterial communities from mineral coupon in-situ incubated in ocean water Damariscotta River, Maine, United States -... | ecosystem: Environmental > Aquatic > Marine >...
TCGCGAAATTTTCCCGGCATGCGCTTCGCATGAATAATTTCATCGCCGGTATTTACATGCCAGTGATCAGCCTCTTCATAGAGTTCGGCCACACTTTTTTCATGAGCTTCTGGCATATCTACTGCTTTTTCGTTCACTTACTACTCCAACTGGTTGCCCAGTAAAACTGATATTAATTTTGTTTCGCTGAGTTGTTAGATAATGTCCATAAGGTTTGTGTGTAAAATGCCTTTCCTAGAAAGACTAAAGGGGCACAAGGCCCCTTTAGTTTTTGCAGCTCAATTGTGTGAAGGTGGATGCTTCATTATCTTTCTAATCCAGTATCCAAGGAAACCGACTAGTACAATAACTGTGGCAACAACCGTCGCAATTGAACCAATTACTACTGCGTCCATAATTCACCTCCCCAGGTTTGTTTAATAGAACAGTAAAGTAACCAGTTTTGTTAGCTGCAGAAGTTTGCCTTACTGGCCGCCTCCAAGGTTATGCACGTATACAGCTAACTTTTTGATCTCTGTATCCGACAGTTTGCCGCCACCGAAGGCTGGCATTACTGCGTTACGAGTTTCAGTATTCGACGCATCATTTACACCATATTTTATAGTGTGTTTTACACTTGCTAATTGATCTTGCGCAGTAAAACGATAGATTCCGTCAGTTAAGTTAGCTGAACCCATGAAGCTCAGGCCCTTACCATCAGCACCATGACAACCTACACAGCCTGTTTCCATATAGGCCGGCTCTTCAATAATGTTGCCACTGATAATTGCGTTTGCCAGGGTGTCGATTTTTGCATCATCAAGCATTGCCGCGTGACCAGGCATCATGCCCTGACGGCCACCGATAATTGTGGTTTCGATAGACGCAATATCACCACCGTACAACCAGTCATCATCAGCCAGTACAGGGAAACCGACGTTGCCCTGACCACCCGCACCATGACAGGCCGCACAGTTGTCACCAAATAGAACTTTACCTGAAGCGGTTACATACTTTGATAACTCTTCATCAGCCAGAATGTCAGCGGCTGTCATGTCCTTGATCTTGCTTTCAAAAGGCGCACGGACGGCTTCAATTGATTTTAGATCCTGATGGTACTCATCCATCGATGTCCAGCCTAATAGACCCTTGAAGTGTGTGTCTATTAGTGGCCATGAAGGGTAGAGTAGTGTGTACACGATGACGAAGATCCAGCTAGCGTGGAAACCAATGGTCCACCAGGTGGGTGGCTCATTGTCCAGTTCGCGCAGATCGTCGTCCCAGAAATGCCCTGTATTATTTTCACCAGGAAACTTGTTTTCTTCTTCACTCATTTTTTTGAGTCCTCATTCAGTGCATTTGAATCTTTTTCATCATCATTGAAAATATCAAATCGATGAGATTCCAGCTTCTCTTTGTTCTTTGGACGAAATGCGTAAACGTAAGCCCATATCATAAGAAAGAACACGCCAACTGTAATGATGAGGCCCGCCCAGTCATTCAGTGTCATTGCAGCCCAGTCAGTTTGAAAAAAGTCAGACATTTACGCATATCTCCTAACGGTAGTCTTTGGATTCGTCGAACTTAACCATGGTTCCCAGTACCTGAAGGTAGGCAACCAGTGCCTGCATTTCAGTTTTACCTTCAACTTCCGCTTTTGCAGATGCAATATCAGCGTCCGTGTAAGGTACAGGAGCGTTAGGCATATCACGCATAACTTCCATCGTCTTTACAGTCGTGTCTGGGTCGATGGTCGCATCGTCCAGCCATACATAGTTCGGCATTACCGATTCAGGAACAACACTGCGTGGCGCACGTAAGTGCAGTACATGCCATTCATCTGAGTATTTACCACCTACTCGAGCCAGGTCAGGGCCAGTACGCTTGGACCCCCACTGGAACGGGTGATCGTACATAGATTCAGATGCAAGAGAATAGTGACCGTAGCGTTCTTTTTCATCACGGAAAGGACGAATCATCTGTGAGTGACACAGGTAACAGCCTTCACGTAAATAAACTTTACGCCCCATTAACTCTAATGGCTTGTAAGGGCGCACACCGTCACCCGGTTGCCAGTCGTTTAAAGTCTGGCCTTCCTGACGATCCCAGAGGATCTCTTTGTGCTGGTTATGCTCCATCGTTTCATCGAGATAGAACAGAGGAACGATCTCTACAATACCGCCAACAGAAACCAGCCCCAGTGTGATAAGAATCATCACAACAATATTCGTTTCAAACTTTTTCTGGATAGGACCCGTTTGATTATTATCAGACATTATTCAGTCCCCCCTTAAGCTGTGGCTGTCGCAGGCTTAGCAGCTTCAGAAGCCGATGCCATACGAATAGTCATGATTACGTTATAAAGCATTACTACCGCACCTGACCAGTAGATAAATCCACCAATAGCACGCATTGCGTAGTAGGGGTACATTGCTGCAACAGATTCTGCAAAGGTATATGTCAGAGTACCGAACTCGTCATAGTCTCTCCACATCAGGCCTTGCATGATGCCAGATACCCACATCGCGATGATGTATACAACAGCACCGATAGTCGCCATCCAGAAGTGAACATTAATCAGTCCAGCAGAGTACATGCGCGTGTTCCACAGTTTCATAACCAGGTGATAAAGCGCACCGGATGCAACCATAGCAACCCAGCCTAATGCACCTGAGTGTACATGGCCGATAGTCCAGTCTGTGTAATGAGACAGTGCGTTAACTGTCTTGGATGACATAACCGGGCCTTCGAATGTCGACATCGCGTAGAACGCGAGTGATACGATCAGGAAGCGTAAAATGTAGTCAGTACGTAGTTTGTCCCATGCACCAGACAGCGTCATCATACCGTTGATAGCACCACCCCATGAAGGAATGATCATCGCCAGTGAAATCGCTGCGCCTACAGAGCCTGTCCAGTCAGGAAGAGCTGTGTACTGAAGGTGGTGCGCACCTAACCATACATAACCGAAGGTCAGCGCCCAGAAGTGGATAACTGAAAGTCGGTATGAGAAAACAGGGCGTTCTGCCTGCTTGGGTACGAAGTAGTACATAATGCCAAGGAAGCCCGCCGTCAGGTAGAAGCCTACCGCATTGTGTCCCCACCACCATTGAATCATCGCATCCTGTACACCAGAGAAGATCGAGTATGAGTTAAACAGGTCAACTGGTACAGCCAGGCTGTTCACCACGTGCAGTAATGTAATCATCACCATCATTGAAAGGAAGAACCAGTTCGATACGTAAATGTGCTTGGTCTTACGATTCGCAATGGTCATTACGAAGTTAAGCGTATAAGACAGCCATACAATAGCGATTGCAATATCAAACGGCCATTCCAGCTCGGCGTACTCTTTAGACTGAGTAATACCTAAAGGCAGGGTAATGACCGCACCAACGATAATCAGGTTCCAGCCAATAAATACGAACCAGGCTAACTTATTACTCCATAACGGCACACCACAGGTACGCTGAACCGAGTAATATGATGTTGCCATCAGGGCACTACCACCAAACGCAAAAATAACCGCATTGGTATGTAATGGACGTAGACGACCGAAAGTCAGTTCGGCGATATCAAAGTTCAGGAATGGCCAGGCCAGTTCTGATGCGATATACACGCCAATGCCAGTGCCTACCACCAGGTAAACAACCGCCATAACGGTAAACGCTTTGATGATTTCAAAGTTATACTTCTGATCAAGCGAAGCTTGCACGAGAATGTCTCCTCTGTGTTAACTCAGAAAAACACCTTGCAAGTAAACACACAACCCAGTTAAGCATTGCTGGCTGCCTGAAAAAGCAGGTTCTGATCACCTGGATGCAGAGCTGATTTTTCATTTTTTAGCCAGTAACTTAGCAGCTGTTCTCTGTTCACTCACAACGGGCCTTTCCGAGATCTAAATGCTGCGAGCAGCGACCCCATCTCTGGACGGAACAAAACCTCAATAATGTGGTCTTATATAGCCCAAAAATTAATTGCTATCATCAGGTGAGGGCTGTGTTACTAAATAAATCGCCGAGATGGGAGTGTTGAGCTCCGGGGTGTTCGTGCTTAAGGTTCAGCGGTTTATTTATTTACAACCCTTTTATTATTGTTAAGTCTATATTTATCAAAGACTTAAGTTTTCCTGCTGATAGACGATGTGTGATCTGACAAAGCTGTGTTCTATGCATTCGTGATGTAAAACCACTGGTCTGAAGTATTCAGGCAAAAAACCCAGTTCTATCAGGCACGCAAATCATTTTCGATTATAAAAGGTGTGTCATTTCACATAATGACTCAAATCAACTTTCACGAGAATTCCAGCAAAAATCGCATAAGTACATTTGTATGTAGTGATATACCTTCTAGTACGCGCGGGCATTATACAGAAGAGAGTCAAAAGTTTAAATGACTGGCTTGTGTGAAATGCCATAAAAGCATAGGATTTTACATCCTAATTCATAGACTTATGCAAAGGTGGAACAGGGTGGCATCAATTGTACAACTGGTGGATGGTGTGGTCGCAAATCGCTTTGAACTAAGCGAAAATGGACTGAAATTTGGGCGTACCACTGATAATCAGGTGATTATCGACGATCTGGCTGTGAGCTCTGAACACGCCGAAATCAGCGCGCTGAAGGAGGATAATGGCGATATTCAGTATGTACTGAAAGATCTGCAGAGTACCAATGGTACCTTTATTAATGAGCAGAAGATTGATCAGCAGTTGCTGCGGCATAAGGATATTATTCGCGTGGGCTGGAATAGCTTTACCTTTATTAATGAAGATGAGGTGGATTTGCAGAAGACTACCAAGGTGAAGAAGAGCTGGATTCCGGGGGTTTATTACAGTGGGGATTAGGTTTTTCCTCTTTTAGTTCCTGAGTTATGGATTTTTGTATGGCTTAGATGTAGTGATTCCTGAATGCTTATATTGGGGCAAGTTCGTATGGAACGAATTTTAACAGTCCCTGTGTGGCCTGAGGGGTATAGCTCATGGATGAGCTTTATTATCCAGTGACTGTGGTTTTATTCTGCTTATTGAAACTATTTGTCACGCCGAACGTGACTTTTTCGCCTCTCTGGCGACTCACTTCTTTAGCAACAGCGCCAAAGAAGTAAGCAAGAAAGCGCCGCCCCGGCACACAAGCTTTTATTTTAAACAGCAAAAATAAAAGTCCCTTCTTTACTCCCGATTTTTGTGGCTGCTGCGGAACTCACGAATCATAAACAGCATGATCCGCTCAGACATCCTCGCAGATAAAAATGCCCGGAGCATTTTTAAACATGCTCTGCATGAGCCGAAGGCTGGAGGGCAGGACGCCCGACATAAAGCCCCACAAAAATCACTCGCTCATCAGCTTGCGTGATGGGGAGAAAACAAAATACCCAGCTCTTAAAGCAGCATTTGAATAAATGGGCTTGCGATAAATTCCATGTTGCCTGCCGAAAATACCTATACAGTAGGGGCAAAATCACAGGGACGTGATTTTGAGTGATGATAAGCCTGGACGGCGCATCAGCACGACCCGGTAACGAAGACCAGAGCTAACAGAGTAAGGTGCACTAAAAAGTCTACTGCGGTAATTTCGGGAACCCTCATCGCTGTTTATGAGGGCAGGCGACTGAGGAACGGCATTATTGCGGGCGTCCTGCCCTCCAGCCTTCGGCTCAAGCATAGCTTGTTTAAATTTGATCCAATCAAATTTATCTTTTGCTTACTTTTCTGCTGCTGAAGGCAGAAAAGTGAGTCGCCAGAGAGGCGAAAAAGTCACGTTCGGCGTGACAAATAGTTTCAGTAAACATAAAAAAAACAAAACCACTAGATCTCCGATAAAGGTACCCAAAAATAAAAAGCACCCATCGCAGCAGCTAAAACCAGAAACTGGTAAAATAGCCAGTACAATTAACCATATAAATCCCTGATGCTAATAGAGTTAATCATACTAATCGCCGTGCTTCTGATCGTCGGGCTGGCAATCTACTGGCCCAGCAAGTAAAGTTCTGCACACATTCTCAAACAAACATCCTATGTCTGAATCCGCATTACACGTCCTGCAATCTACCTTCGGTTACCCCGAGTTTCGTCATCACCAACAATCGATAGTTGATCGCCTGATTGCCGGTGAAGATGCCGTGGTGCTGATGCCTACCGGCGGTGGTAAGTCACTGTGTTATCAGATTCCTTCAATTGTACGAGACGGCGTGGGAATTATCGTATCACCGCTAATTGCCTTAATGCAGGATCAGGTCACTGCATTGCAACAGCTGGGTGTGAAATCGGCGTTTTTAAACTCATCTCTTGATCATTTTGAATCACAGGAAGTAGAAACCAAACTGCTCAATGGCGAAATCGATTTGCTCTATGTTGCACCTGAGCGATTAATGACAGAGCGATTTCTCAATTTACTTTCACGTTCACCAATAGCATTGTTTGCGGTAGATGAAGCACATTGCGTATCGCAGTGGGGGCATGACTTCCGCCCCGAATATATAAAATTATCAGTGCTGCATGAACGCTTTCCACAGATTCCTCGTATTGCCTTAACTGCAACAGCTGATGAAGCGACGCGCCAGGAAATTATTACACGCCTGGCACTCGATAATGCAGAATGTTTTGTGTCAGGTTTTGATCGTCCAAATATCTGTTATCGGGTGGCGGAGAATACGGGTAACGCACGTGATGCGTTGTATCGTTTTATTAAAAACGAACATGAAAACGAAGCGGGTATTGTTTATTGCTTATCCAGAAATAAAGTAGAACAGACCGCGGAATGGTTATCTGATAAAGGCCTGACTGCATTGCCTTACCACGCAGGTTTGTCGCAGAAAATACGACAGCAAAATCAACATCGTTTCCTGACCGAAGAAGCGGTGATCATTGTAGCGACAATTGCCTTTGGTATGGGTATAGATAAACCCGATGTGCGTTTTGTTGCGCATTTGAATTTACCAAAAAGTATCGAGGCTTATTATCAGGAAACCGGGCGAGCAGGGCGTGATGGTCTGCCATCGGATGCCTGGATGATGTATGGCTTACAGGATGTGTTAATGCTGAAACAGATGATGGAATCATCAGAAGCCGATGAAACACATAAGCGGGTAGAGCGGCATAAACTGGATTCTATGCTGGGTTTTGCGGAGCTTACCACCTGCCGTCGTCAATCGCTTCTCGGCTATTTTGGCGACCAGCTAGAAGAGCCCTGCGGGAACTGTGATACCTGTTTAAATCCGGTCGAAACCTGGGATGCAACTGAAGCGGCGCAAAAGGCACTTTCCTGTGTGCATCGAACAGGGCAGCGGTTTGGGGTAACTTATCTTACGGATATTCTGCTAGGCAAAAATAATGATCGAGTAAAAAGCTTTGGTCATGACCAGCTTGGCGTATTTGGTATTGGTAAAGAGCTTGATGTTAAACAGTGGCGAAATTTATTCAGGCAGTTGATTGCACGCAATTTGCTCACTGTGGATGTGCAGGGGCATGGTAGTTTATTGTTACATGAAAACTGTCGGCCCATACTCAAAGGTAATCAATCGCTGCACTTGCGTAAACAGGTTGTACAGGATAAAAACAGAAAGAAAAAATCAAAAGTACCTGTTGCGGATAGTCAGTTGTGGGAGGCTTTACGAGCAACGCGTAAGCGGTTATCAGAAGAGCTGGATGTGCCCCCATTCGTTATTTTTCATGACGCAACCCTAATGGATATGATTGATCGTATGCCGTTAACCCATGAACAAATGTCCAGGGTTAGTGGTGTGGGTGCGACCAAACTGGAAAACTATGGTGATGTATTTCTGGCGGTTATCCGCGAACATCATGACAATGCAGTTTCTACTAGCAAATCTGATACGGTAGATGAAACATTTCAGCTGTTCAAATGTGGTATGGATGCAGAGTCTATATCATTGCAGCGAGGCTTGAGTCTTGCCACGGTTTATAGCCATATTGCGCAACTTATTCAGCAACAATATATGCCAGTGAATGATGCGATCAGTTTGTCTGCCGAGGAAATTAAGACGATCCAGAATGTGATTATTGAACTGGGCGATGAAGCACAGAGACTAAAACCCGTGTTCGAATATTTTGATGGCCAGTATGATTACAATATGCTGAGATGTATTAAAGCATCTGTTGTTATGGCTTAGTGCTGAGTGATATCACTCATTAAGCGTGCTGTTTAATTGCCTGATAATTTCTGCTATCTCCATTGCCGGTGCCGGTTTTGCAATGTAATACCCCTGTGCGCTATCACAGCCCAGTTGTTTTAGTTGATTTAATACATCGATGTTTTCTACACCCTCAGCCACTACGATGTGTCCGAAATTATGTGTCAGGTCAATAATTGACTGGACAATCGTTTTTTCACCATGATTCTTATCCATATCAAAAATAAATGACTTATCAATTTTAACTTCATCAACCGGCAACTGGCGTAAATAATTTAATGAAGAGTAACCAGTGCCAAAATCGTCGATTGCATATTTAATGCCTTTAAGTTTAGGGTGGCACATTAATGCCAGTGCAGAGTCATGATTGGTCATGATCGTGCTTTCGGTTAGTTCAAGTTTTATCTTCTCCGGAATTATCTGATACTCTGTGAGTAAGCTTCCAATGGTCTCCGGTAATGCTGGGTTAGAAATATTGCGTGCCGAAATGTTAATGGAAATGTCCAGCGTTAAACCAGTGTCATGCCAGCTCTTCCACTGTTTTAATGCGTTTGTTATTACCCAGTCTGTTAACAGGTTAATCAGACCCGAGTTTTCGGCGATATTGATAAAATGATCGGGTGGAATCAATCCCTGTGCCGGATGGTGCCAGCGCAGTAATGCTTCAACACCATAGACCTGACCGGTTTTAATATCTATCTGCGGTTGATAATGTAATTCCAGCTCATTGTTTTCGAGACCCTGTTTAAGATCGGCCATTAATGCCAGTCTCCACGGGGTGTGAACATCAAAGTCTGCTCGGTATACGCTAACCATCTGGCTATTGCGTTTGCTGTGGTACATCGCAACGTCAGCATGTCGAATCAATGCGGCCTGATCTTCACCATGTTCAGGATATAGGGCAATTCCAATACTCGCATTAATATTGACTGTCTGGCTGCTTAAATCAAATGCAGGCTGCATGACCTGAACAATTTTTTCACCTACCTCAAGTGCATGTTTTTCATCTATATCAGGTAAGACAACGGCAAACTCGTCACCCCCTAATCGGCCAACACTGTCGCTACCTCTAAGTGCGCCGGGAATTCGTTTTGCTACCTGTCTTAATATCAGATCACCTTCCGGGTGACCCAAAGTGTCATTAATTTCCTTGAAGTTATTCAGGTCAAGGATAAATACGGCAAGACGCGTGTTATTTCGATGTGCGTAGTCTATAGCCTGATTAAGCCGCTCAATAATAAGCACACGATTGGCCAGCCCGGTGAGAGGGTCATGCATTGCCTGATGAGTAACCTGCGCGTTTAGTTCTTCGAGTGCATTCGTGCGTTCACGAACTCTGTCTTCCAGAGAGATATTCAGATTCTCAATTTCTTCCAGTGATTCATCACGAGATTCGACTGCATTTTTAAGGCTAATTCGCATCTGGTTAAATGTTGAAGCAAGATCCGTTAATTCATTATTGCCAGATAACTCTATTTTTTCATTAAAGTTAAAATGAATAATGTTTTTTGCTGAATGCCTCAGGGCCATAACTGGGCGAGAAACCTTGCGTATAAATCCGATATATATGGTTAGACCAATGAATATGCCAAATAACAGGCTCGAACCAAGGTATATTTCCAGATTGTGCTGAGGTTCTGTGAGCAATGGCTTTTTATCGAAACCTATGTGTAATGTCGCAAGTATCTGCTGATTAAATATAATCGGAAAATCCTGATGCAGAATATCCTGGCGGTGCTTTAACTGAGTGAGAACATCGTAAGGGTCGGCTGATTGTGCCTTGTTGATCGAATCCTCTATCGCCGGAATAGAATGATTGAAATAAGTCGTAAGTGGATTTTTTTCGTTATCCAGATAGATAGTGTAGATAACGCCATATTGCTCACTGGTGTTTTTAGCAAATTCATTGATCGTTTGTGTGTCGTAAATAAGCAGCGGGGCAATCGAAATACTGGCTAACAGCTTGCCGATAGACTGTCCTTTTTCAGCCAGCTTATTATAGGCACTGGTTTTTTCACGCTCGTACTGAAAATAGGCATTTGCAAGTAAAGCGACAGTTAAAACGCCAGCGATCAGGATAACAAATTGCCTGCCTAGTGCTGAAGTTAAGTATGGCGTGCGCATTATTTTAGATATTCCACGCCGTAATCATCACCGTACACATCACGTATAATTCGTCTGTGGCCGTCATAGTCACTATCCACTGCCAGATTTAATGCAGATAACTGTGCCCTGTCGAGAATTGCCTGACCGGCAGGATCTTTATTCAGCCGGTTAAGCGAGTGCTGGATTTTTAATCGGGTGACTTCATCCATACTGGTTTTTACCGCCCATGGCAGATGGGGGAGCTGCTCTGTGCGCGCCAGATACTGCATTTTTGAAACATCTATATGAGCTTTTACCGTATCAAGACGTATGATGACATCGCCACAGCCCGCGGCATCCGCCTGTTTCAGATAGGTTGAAATAATTGCGTTGGGCGGATTGATCGCGAATTTTTCAATGTAATCACCATCGTTCAATCCACCCTGCTGCAGCAACCACTTCGCAGAAATATAACTCTGCATGGCGCGTTTACCACCGCCAAATAATATGGTTTTACCTTTAAGATCCTTGATACTGCGAATGCCGCTGTCTTTACGTATGGTTATAGTACCCGCAACCGTGGAGTTGCCAAATTCCTGGTTTTTTAGAATAACTTCATAACCATAAAGCTCTTTGGCTACAATATAATGATACTGATTAAAATGGACAATATCATATCGCTGTGTTTTAACACCTTCCCAGAAATCAGCGAAATTTTTTGCTGTTGTTAATCTAACTTCTCGATTAAGTGTAGTGCTCAGGAATTTTGCGAGCGGCGTGAATAGCCTGAATGTCTGTTTGGTGTTACGCCGTGGGAAAACACCCAGAATGAGTGGTTTTGCTGAAAATGCGGTACTCTGAATCAGGTTCCCCATTAACAGGGAACCTGAAAGTTTAAGAAAATTACGTCGCTTCATTAGTCGAATTTTACTGCTTATCGATAAATACGCATATTATAGTATAAATATATGCTCGAATTATTAGAGACTTGTCCAGGCTTCGTCTGCCTCGAATCTTGCTCCGTATTGATTTTTAAATTGTTCGAGCTGCTCGCGTAGCTGTGAAATATTCTGGCTTTGGATATAGTGCAATGGGCCGCCTCTAAACGGGGCGAAGCCGGTACCAAAGATAATTCCTGCATCAATCAGATCTGCATTATCGGCGACCGCTTCGCGCTGACAGCTGACCGATTCATTTAAAAAGCGCAGTATCATTCGATCCTGTAGTTCCTGCAGGTTGCCATAACTGGCCTGTTTGTTCTTCTGTGGTTTGCCTTTACTCCACTTATAAAAACCTTCGCCAGATTTTTTACCCAGTTTGCCATTGTCTACCATTTTCTGCATTTTAAGCGGCATGTCCAATGTGTCTGAACCAGAGAGGATAGTCGCGACAGATTTACACACATCCAGGCCAACGGTATCGGCAAGCTCAATTGGGCCCATTGGCATGCCAAAGTTGAGAGCCGCTTT
>Ga0316207_10004718_pt1 | contig 11683 bp, 13 predicted proteins | sample 6weekpyrite_MG_FD_204943 | JGI IMG/M metagenome (GOLD analysis project Ga0316207, IMG submission 204943) | Microbial mat bacterial communities from mineral coupon in-situ incubated in ocean water Damariscotta River, Maine, United States -... | ecosystem: Environmental > Aquatic > Marine >...
TACAATGTTTTTAGATCTGGAAATCTAAACTATTTTCTTCTTCTGTCGATATGTATGTCTAGATAACAAAAAAAGAGTCCATTATGAATGTAAACACTGCTTTAGATGCCTACTCTCAACACAGCTTATCCATTGATATTAAGACCAGCAGCGGTGATATCATCGAGCTTGATTTTAATAATGAAAAATCTTTAGAATATAGTTCAAATAAAGATGGAAAATCTTTCTCTTTCTCTTCTTTGGAATCTTTTTCCTTCCATTATGAAGGAAATGGTATCGACGCCCAAGACAAAAAAGAGATTGAAGCCTTTTTAAAAATTGCCCAGCCAGATATTAGCAGCTTTGTAGCTGGACTTAATGAAGGCTCTTCCCTAACACAACCTATCAATAAACTTGCTCACAACATAACAAACCTTTTCCAACCTATCAAAGAAAAAGGAGATGAAAATCTTCTCAACTTTGCAAAACATGGATTAACTAAGGGGCTGGACAATGCTCTGTCTAAAGAGTTCAATCCAATTGAACAAACGGAAAATGTCATCTCGCATGCCCAGAGATTTTTAGAGCAGGTCTTAAAACAACTCGATAAGACTCAGCAGGATCTTTATATATAACGCACCAATCCTTTTTCAATTTAATAATATAAACTTATATTCTATACAGTTTAATCATGTAAAATAAAGAATACAAGCTTGATATAAAGGAGTGGTCTTTGCTCTCTACAAACTCTATGCAGCCTGATGAAATTGCTCAATGTTTAGAAGTCGTCAATCAGTACATGATCTCTTCAACGACGGATAAACACGGCATTATTCATGCTGTCTCTAATGCATTTTGTGAAATATCGGGTTACAGCAGAGAAGAACTTATAGGTCAGCCTCAAAGTATTATTCGTCATCCCGACTCATCATCCGAAACCTTTGAAGACCTGTGGAAGACTATTAAAGCTGGAAAACAATGGCAAGGAGAGTTGAAAAACCGTAAAAAAGATGGAAGTTCTTACTGGGTAATTACTACAATTTTTCCCCGTTTTGATAAGGATGGAGATATTATAGGCTACATCTCTCTTCGTCAGGACATCTCATCTGCAAAAGAACTGCTACGACAAGAAGAGATACTAAAAGAACAATCTAAAAATGCCGCTATGGGAGAGATGATAGGTCTTATCGCCCATCAATGGATGCAGCCACTTTCTGCTATCTCCGCAACAGCGGCGAATGCCGAAGTCAAGATGGAACTCAATACCCTAAAGCAAGAAGACCTCCGTGGAATATTTACATCTATTGAGAAAAATATACACTACCTTTCAGAAACTATCAATGACTTTAGAAACTTTTTTAAAAATGACAACATCCGCAAAAAAATTTCAATTGCAGAAGTTTTAAAATATTCTATCAGTATTATTCAGCCTCTTATTCAAGAAAACAATATAACGCTTATTTTTAATCCTGCTATCTTAGATAAACATTCCAATACGCAGATCGGTACGGTAGACAAAAATGACCTTGTACAAGTTATTCTGAATATAATCAAAAACTCTACAGATGCTCTTGTTGATATGCAGATAGAAGCGCCCTATATAGAGATCAATTTAAGGGAAAAAGACAAGACCTGTACACTGGAGTTTTCCGATAATGCTGGCGGTATCCCAGAAGACAACCTGAATAAAATCTTTGATAAAAACTTTTCAACCAAAGGAAACAAAGGGACCGGTTTGGGGCTGTATATGTCTAAAATGATTATTGAAAAACATCTGCAAGGCACTATCGATGTCCACAATAACGGCAAAGGGGCTTGTTTTCATATCCATTTACCGATGATGGATTAGCTCAAGGTGCTTCAACATCAGTCTAGTTGAAACAACATCTCTTTTAAGCTCGACTGACCTTTTGTAGGAATACCAAATAACTCTTCTTTCATCTTTACATGACAATCCCGACATTCTTGAATAACCTCATGCTCTTTAATACCTAAGCCATTGATCTTTGAAACAGGATGACAGGAGAAGCAGTCAGACCCGCAGTCTGCCATGGCATTAGGCTTTGGTGAATGGCAGTTGATACAGGTCAGCATCGGTTTATGACGTTTATCTTCTTCTATCGTCGGTACAAGGTTCGGATGACAGGTAAGACAGTCGCCTGTACAGGCAAATATCTCAAGTGTAAATATTAAAATAAAAATTATGTTTTTCATAACCTAATTATAGACTTCTTAGCTTAATCATCAGCTAATATTGACAATAAACTTATCATCTTTAGCATCAAAGCCTACACTTGAACCTTCATCGATCTCACCGCTTAGTATTAAGTCAGCCAAACGGTCCTCTACCATCTCGTACAGTGCACGCTTTAGAGGTCTCGCCCCATATACCGGATCAAACCCTGATTCTGCGATGAGCGCCTTTGCATCCTCACTTAGACTTAAGCTGATATTTCTCTCTTGTACCTTCTGCTCAATATCAGAAAAGAAAAGTTCGACAATACCTTTGATCTGTTCTAATCCAAGAGGATTAAAGACCACCATGTCATCTAAACGGTTTAAAAATTCCGGCTTAAAATGTGACTTTAATTCACTTAAGACGATCTCATCTTCTGCACCTTCCATAATCTTATCCGAAGCGATATTTGAGGTTAGAATAATGATTGTATTGGTAAAGTCAACAACCACCCCTTTATTATCCGTTAATCGCCCGTCGTCTAAGACTTGAAGCAAGATATTAAAGACATCAGGATGTGCTTTTTCAATCTCGTCAAGTAAAATAACCGAGTAAGGTTTGCGTCTTACCGCCTCAGTCAGTTGTCCGCCTTCATCATATCCCACATATCCGGGAGGCGCTCCGACAAGACGGGAAACTGCATGTTTTTCCATATATTCACTCATATCTATTCTCACCATCGCTTCTTCCGAGTCAAACAAAAACCGCGCCAGAGTTTTAGCCGTTTGAGTTTTACCCACACCTGTCGGTCCTAAAAACAGAAAAGATCCGATCGGTCTATCCTTATCAGAAAGACCGGCCTTATTTCTTTTTATCGCACGTGAAATAGCGAAGGTCGCTTTCTCTTGACCGATCACCTCTTTGTCTAATTCGTCTTTTATATGCAGAATCTTCTCTTTTTCTCCTTGAAGCATCTTTTGAACAGGGATCTTCGTCCATTTACTCACAACAGAGGCGATAGCATTCTCATCAACAGAGTTTCGCAACAGTGTTCCTTCAGCCTGCATCTTTGTCCACACTTCTTGCTGTGCGACTTCATCTTCTAACAGTTTTGGTACATCACCGTACTCAATCTCGGCAGCCTTGTTAAAATCACCGCCCTGCTTCGCAGCTTCAGCCTCACGTTTTTTCACTTCGATCTCATTTTTTATCTGTGATATCTTGTCGAATACGGCCTTTTCGTTTTCAAACTGTGTCTCCAAGCCACGTTGCTTTTCTTGAGCATCAGCCAGTTCTTTTTCAACCTCATCCAAACGCTTAGTATTTGCCTTCGAGCTCTCCATTTTCAGTGCTTCTTTTTCCACTTGAAGTTCAGATATCAGTCTTTTGACCTGAGAGAGCACATGAGGTTCTGACTCGATCTGCATCTTCAATTCGGCTGATGCCTCATCGATCAGGTCAATAGCCTTATCCGGTAAAAACCTGTCTGCAATGTAACGTTCAGACAACTTCGCAGCCGAAATAAGAGCAGAGTCCGTTATACTCACATTATGGTGTGTTTCCAAACGCTCTTTCAGTCCACGAAGGATCTGCAAAGTCTGGTTTACAGAAGGTTCAGGGACATCAACCGGTTGAAAACGTCTCTGCAGAGCGGTGTCTTTCTCAAAATGTTTTCTATACTCTTTAAGTGTTGTTGCCCCGATAGTATGCAGTTCACCCCGCGCAAGTGCCGGCTTTAAAATATTTGCCGCGTCCATACTTCCTTCACTTGCCCCTGCCCCGACAATTGTATGAATCTCATCAATAAAAAGAATGATATTTCCACTCTCCTTAACCTCGTCAATCACAGCTTTTAGACGCTCTTCAAACTCACCTCTGTACTTTGCTCCAGCAATCAATGCATTCATATCAAGCGCGACTAAACGTTTATTCTGTAGACTTAAAGGTACCTCTTGATTATAGATCCTTTGGGCTAGACCTTCCGCCAAAGCCGTCTTACCAACACCCGGTTCACCTAAAAGAATAGGATTATTTTTACTTTGACGAATTAAAATTTGCATCATTCGGTTGATCTCTTCATCACGCCCGATTACAGGTGAAAGCTTTCCCTCTCCCGCAGCAGCTGTTAGATCTATTCCATACTTTTCCAGACTCTCCAGTGTCTCATCTGCACTTTGAGATTCTATCTTCTGTCCACCGCGCATAGCTTCTAAGTTTTTAGACAGATCAACAAGATCAACATATTTACTTAAGATCGATTTTAAAGGCTCTTGTTTGATGTTCGCTTGCAACCAGGCATCAACGGCGATAAAACTATCTCCATTTTGTTGCATCCACGCCTCTGCACCTTCAAGACTCTGAGCAAAAGACCGAGAGAGGCGAATATTTTCTTTCGTTAGTTGAGAACTTTTAGGCAAGCTGTTCGCCTGACTTTTAATATCAAGTTCTATGGCTGTCTTGTCCAAATTCATTTTATTAAAAAGTTGAGATAGAACTGAAGATGAGTTTGTCAATTGTGCCCATAAAAAATGGCTTGTCTCTACTTCAGAGTTTTGATTATGTAGCGCGAGTGAGATTGCTGATTCTATCGCTTCAGTCATCTGATGGGTTAGTTTTTCAAAAATGTTTTTCATAATGTTTTCCTTATATTGGTTTGATTCCCAGAAATGTATGGTTCTTACATTTCAACACAAATACTTTATAGTATAGACATTATACATCTTTAGTCACTTACTGTCAAGTCTATAAATTTCTGCATGATTGATTGACTTAAAATACGATAGCTCAGAAACACTAATAAAGCTTTCAGTGATTTTTTCCTATAATCTCTGTTTAAATTTAAAATAAGTATGTACCCTATGAAAAAAAATAGATTCATTACACTCGGTTTTGCTGTCACTGCACTAGCGGGAGCTCTCATGATGAGCCCTTCACTCTTTGCAAAAGAGACAAAATCTTCGGACGAAGTTTCAGTTCAACAATCCCGTCTTCAATCCCTTGCAAAATTTACAAAGGTACTTGGTCTCGTTGAAAAATACAATGTTGATCCGGTGACTATTGAAGAACTTATGGACAAAGCACTAAGCGGTATGCTTTCCAACCTTGATGCTCACTCTACTTTTTTAAATGAGAAACATTTTGAAAGTATGCGTATTCAAACCGATGGCGAGTTTGGCGGACTGGGTATCACAGTAGGTATCAAAGATGGAGCCTTGACCGTTGTTGCTCCGATTGAGGGAACACCCGCAGACAAAGCAGGTTTAAAAGCAGCCGATATCATCTTAAAGATCAATGATAAATCTACACTGAATATGACTATTGATGATGCTGTCAGCATTATGCGTGGCAAAAAAGGGACACCTATCAATCTGACCATCGTTCGTAAGAATGAGCCAAAACCCTTAAATGTTGATATCGTTCGTGATATCATCAAAATTCAATCTGTCTATGCCAAAAACATTGGAGATGACATCTTATACCTGCGTGTCACAAGCTTTGATAAAAAAGTCGTAGACGGGGTAAAAAAAGAGCTTATCAAACCTCTAAACAAGAACAAGGGTATTATTCTTGATCTGAGAAACAATCCGGGAGGTCTTCTGGATCAGGCTGTCGGTTTAGTTGATCTTTTTGTTGAAGAAGGTGTTATCGTATCTCAAAAAGGCAGAGATAAAGAAGAAGAAAAAGTTTATTCAGCGCACGCTTCAGGCACACATACCGAAGCTACTATCGTTGTATTAGTCAACGAAGGTTCTGCTTCTGCCTCGGAGATTGTTTCAGGTGCATTGCAAGACCATAAACGCGCCGTTATTATCGGTGAGAACACCTTTGGTAAGGGTTCAGTTCAGGTTATCCTTCCTATCACCGATGCTGAAGCGATTAAGCTGACTATTGCACGTTACTACCTCCCAAGCGGCCGTACGATCCAAGCTGTTGGGGTAAAACCTGATGTTGAAGTCCACCTGGGTGAAGTCAAGACTTACGACAATGGGTTTTCTATCAAAGAAGCTGACCTTAAAAAACATCTTGAAGGTGAACTGGCTAAGGTCAATGGGGATAAGCCGAAGAAAGAAGAGACAAAAAAAGATAAGAATATTATCACTGAAGAAGATCTGAATAAAGATCTTCAACTTAAAGAGGCTGTAGGGATCAGTAAGGCCCTGCAAATCATGAAAGGACATTAAGTAGATGGAAAAAAGAGAACTGTTATACGAGGGAAAAGCAAAAAGACTTTACCTAACAGATGATGAAAATCTTGTAATCTCAGAATTCAAAGACGATCTTACGGCGTTTAACGGAGAAAAAAAATCTTCAGAAGCCGGCAAAGGTGCACTAAACAACAAGATCTCAACAGAGCTGTTTAAACTTCTTGAGACTAAAGGTATTCCTACTCACTTTGTAGAGATGATGGATGATAACCATATGCTTCATAAGAAGGTCGATGTGATTCTCATCGAAGTTATCGTTCGTAATGTCGCTACAGGAAGTCTAAGCAAAAACCTGGGCATTGAAGATGGAAAAGTACTTCCATTTACACTTGTCGAATTTGACTATAAAAATGATGACTTGGGTGACCCAAAACTCAATGACCAACATGCACTTATCTTAGAGCTGGTCGATCATCAGGATGAGCTCGATAAGCTCCGTCGTATGGCACGTCAAGTCAATGACATTTTAAAACCTTATTTTGCTGAAAAAGGTCTCAATCTTGTTGACTTCAAACTTGAGTTTGGAAAAGACAGCTCTGGAAATATCATCTTAGTCGATGAGATCTCACCTGACAACTGCCGTTTTTGGGATATGGAAACGGGTGAAAAGATGGACAAAGATAGATTTCGTCAAGGTCTAGGCGGGCTAAAAGTCGCTTACGAGCAAGTATTAAAAAGAATATTAGGATAATCAATGAAAGCAATTGTAAACATTTCATTAAAAGCAGGCGTATTAGACTCTCAGGGCAAGGCGGTACATCACGCGCTTGACTCACTTAAGTTTGACGGTGTAGAAGACGTTCGTGTCGGAAAACAGATCATTATGAAACTTACATCGACAGATGAAGCAGCCGCTAAAAAAGAGGTAACAGAGATGTGTGAAGCACTTCTTGCCAATACCGTTATTGAAGATTATGATATTGAGCTTATCTCATGAAAGTATCCGTAGTTCAATTCCCGGGTACTAACTGTGAATATGATACTCAGTATGCCTTTGAAAAGCTTGGTGCAAGCGTAGAAATTGTTTGGCACAAAGAGACAAAGTTTTCTGACAACACTGATCTTGTCGTAGTCGCCGGTGGGTTTTCTTACGGTGATTACCTTCGTTCGGGGGCAATAGCACGTTTTTCTCCCGTCATGCAGGCCGTTAGTGCACATGCAGAAAAAGGCGGTACAGTCTTAGGTATTTGTAACGGTTTTCAGGTGCTTACCGAGTCCGGACTCCTTCCAGGCGCTTTAAAACGTAATGAAGGTCTTCATTTTATCTCTAAGCACCATCACCTGAAAGTTGCAAATAACTCTAATACTTTTTTATCAAAGCTTTCAATTAATGATGTGGTAAATATTCCAATTGCTCACCATGATGGTAACTATTACATTGACGAAGCAGGTAAGAACGACCTATATGCTAATGAGCAGGTTCTTCTTCATTATAGCGATGAAAATGGAAACATCTCTAACCCTAACGGTTCGGTTGATGCTATCGCCGGTGTATGTAACAAGAATAAAAATGTATTTGGTCTTATGCCTCACCCTGAACGTGCGATGGAGACTATCCTCAGCTCAGACGACGGCGTTAAGATGCTAGAGGGGTTTTTTGCGTAAATGCGCTTTCTTCTTCTTGTACTTTTAAGCTTTAGCCTTAGCTTTGCCAATGTCCAAGATGAAGAGCCTTTACAAGCAGATAATGCTTCAAATACCACACCCTCTGTCGAAGAGAAGATACAAGCCCAACTCCTTTATCAGTCCTATTATGAACTTCCAAAAAAGCTCTTCAAGGGGCAGGTCTTTACCCTCACTGTTAAGGCCCTCTCTGCCAATGAAGGATATGAAAGTCTTAGTTATGAGTTTTCAAATGCCATAGGTGTTAAACTGCTATCTCAAGAGCCTGTTCGTAGAGTAGATGGACCTTATCTTTATGACACCTTCTATTTTCATGTTCAGGGAAACCGTGTCAAAACACCCGACATCAAGACATATCTTGTCTTCAAAGACTATAGCGATGTTCTTCAAGAGGTTCTAAAAGGCGTACCTATCGAAACGGTACGTCTCAATCCTGACAATGACTTCTCTTCTGTTTTAGCAGATTCATTCAAGGTTCTCGATTACAAGACCTCTCAATATGACAACCAAAACAATATAATCGTATTTTCTGCTGAGGCCAAGATGGCGAACCTTCAAGACTTCTCCTTAGACATAGCCATCAAAGAAGGTATAGATGCCTACGAGCAGAACCTTTCTTACTCAAACTTTACTTATTACGCCGTTGTGTCCAAGCAGTTAAATGAACTTAAGTTTTCATACTTCAACTTAAAAAAACGCCGCTTTAGAGATATAGTCATTCCCATTATTGTTGAGAATGACAGGGTGAGTACACAGACAGACCTTGCTCCGACACAAAATACCCATGCCTTTAAGAAGATTATCATAGCCGGTATTATTTCAGTACTTGGGCTTGCCTTTTTTATATTTAGACGTAAAAAGATCTATCTGCTCGTTGTGATGCTTCCTCTGTTTTTTATTGCAAAACTTTCTGTTCCTATTGAGCATGTCTGTATTGTAGAGGACTCAAATATCTATCTGCTACCTATGAGACAGGGAACTATATTTGAGCAGATACCTTACCGGTTTACAACGGAGACGCTGGGTAAAGCGCAAGACTTTACAAAAATACGAATGCAAAACAATCAAATAGGATGGGTAAGAGATGAAGACATTTGCAAAAATTAGTTTCTATTATGCGGCGGCTGTCATTTTTTCAGCCGTCAGCTTTTTAATCTTTTTCTACAAGCTTCTACCAAAACCTTTTGGTATTAAACTCAGTTCGGGTATTGTGAACAAAGGTCTCTTATACCGAGTCAAAACCTTTGGTCAAGAAGATCCTCAAGCCCAGATGCTTCTTGTCAACCATCAAAGCGGTATAGATATCCCCCTTCTTGAAAGTCAGACCAAAGCCGATCTTGCCTGGGTCGCCAAACAAGAGCTTTTTGATATGCCTTTTTTGGGCCTGGGTGTCAAACTTCCTAATGACATTCCCCTTCAGCGTGAGAGTAAAACAGCACTGATCTCGCTTATCAGAGAGTGCAAAGACCGTATCTCCTCAGGCCGTGTTGTCACTATCTTTCCCGAGGGAACACGTTCAAAGAACTTTCGTATGCGCAAGTTCAAACCCGGTGCTCAGATGATCGCTAACAAGCTTCAACTCAAAGTTCAGCCTGTCGTTCTGATAGGAACATCAAGCACCTTTGATTCGGGCACACGTATATTTTATCCTTTTAAGACCCTACATGTCGTCTTTTTAGACGCTTTTGTAGCCGATAAAAGTGATAAAGAGTGGTTAAACAAGGTACAAATCCAAATGCAAAAGGTTTATGATGAACATGCTCACACTCTTGGCTGTCGGTAGCGGCGGTTTTATCGGTGCGTCTTTACGCTATCTGATCAACAACTATATCTCTCACCATTACCCTCATACCCTTCCCTACGGGATACTCTTTGTCAATCTCTTGGGTAGTCTTATCATCGGTATTATGTTTGGTCTGTTTACCTTTACCTCTATCTTCTCGCAAGATACACGGCTTTATGTCTTTGTCACGACAGGGATACTCGGAGCACTCACTACCTACTCTACCTTTGCTCTGGACAGTTTTATGCTGTTGAATACGGGACATTACTCAGCGGCAGCTTTAAATATGCTACTTAATCTTTTTGGAACGGTTTTATTTGCTGGAATCGGGTTTATGGGGATAAAGTTTATTCTTAATTGATTTTTCGTTTTACTTTTCTACATGTTTCAAAATAAATATACAAAATGTAGGTATATTGCTTTTATCGTAAAATAGCCATACATTTTAAAAGGATATTATCTCTATAGCTAATATCCCAACATTCATTTTTTATTTTAAAGTAAAATTAGAATTAAATTTTTCAAAACAAAGGCTTTTACACAAACATACATACATTTTTTATATTGGATATTATTATAAATTTAGCAATAGTCCTCTATCATGTTAGATATTAAAGAGTTAAGTGACAAGGGAAACATGAAAAAAGTTTTAGTTATTATTGTAAACTCCCTTTTTGTACTATTGCTAGTTTATGGATGTATTGAATATACATTTACACCAGATTTTAGTGAACATGAAAAGACTGTTCCATGGCTACCGCATGAAGCAACAAACATTTCGTATAAAAAAGATAGTTTTCAACAATCATATGAATTTGAAATTAGTAAACAAGGTTTCTTAGATTGGCTAAAAGAAAAGAACCGACATAATGTTAAAGTTATTACATTATCCCCGAATGCTGACAACATATATAAAACAGTTGACAGATACAATATATCAATTGAAAAAGACTATAATAAATCAATTGCAAAGATTCGAGATGGATATTATTGTGAATATATCCAAGATAATGGTGGTGGTTATAGAATTGGGTATGACAAAATTAAGGGTAAGGCATACTATTTTTCTTCATCACACTGATCACTTAACAAATACTAGCAGCCAATACGAACCCGCGAGCAGTTTCGCATTGGCTCACGAGAAACGTTAACCTAAAAACTCCAAAATACGTTCAATATACTCATCCAAATTCTCAAACCGGTGATTTCCACCCTCTTGGACAATAACCTCATAGTTTTCATAAACTGCTTCCGCCTTCGTATAATCAAGCACTTCATCGCCCTTTTGAAGTAATACAAGAACCGGTGCTTTAATACTGTCTTTGGAGATGGAGTAACTCATGAGTTTACCGATGTGTTCTCGTGTCCATTGAAATGTCTCTCCTGAGCAGAAAAAGGTATTTTCACCCACATAAGGTGCCAAGGTGAGAAAAGGTTGTGTCGATGGATTCAGTAAAACAGTCTTTATCTGAAACTTCTCAGCAAAATATGCCGCATAGAACCCGCCCAAAGAGGAACCAATTAAGGTAGTGACATCATTGTCTAAAATCATCTTCTGAATAAAAGAGATCGCCTCGTCAGGATCAACGGGGATATCAGGAGAAAGAACATTGTCAAAATGCTGTTTTAAAAGCCGTGTTTTGTTAGAATCTCCGCATGATGCGAAGCCGTGTATGTATAAAATCATGTTAACTCGATTATTTGATCTGAACACCAGTTGGCAAGATCTATCTCATGCGTTATTAAGAGCATAGCTATACCTCCCAGATGTTTTAGTAGTAACTGCATGACATCCAGCTGAATGACATTATCCAGTGCAGAGGTCGGCTCATCCAGTAAAAGAAGCTCAGGCTTCATTAAAAGCGCTCTGAGGATAGAACAGCGTTGAAGCTGACCGCCGGAGAGTTCAAAAGGTTT
>Ga0316207_10004719_pt1 | contig 11682 bp, 9 predicted proteins | sample 6weekpyrite_MG_FD_204943 | JGI IMG/M metagenome (GOLD analysis project Ga0316207, IMG submission 204943) | Microbial mat bacterial communities from mineral coupon in-situ incubated in ocean water Damariscotta River, Maine, United States -... | ecosystem: Environmental > Aquatic > Marine >...
ACTCAAACCGTTAAGCATCGGTTTCTTAAAGCCATTTTAAACGGCGAGCTGGGCCGCGTTGAGGCAGAAGGCGTAGTCGTTACACTAAAAGCATTTAAGCACTATTTTAGTGATATCAAAACTCAATACACGGCGTCTTTTATGCCCGCCGCCGCCATCGAAGCCGGCTGGGGGCAATACAGTCACACCAAATTTTTATATCGATTACGCAGAGGCGTGTATCGAGTGCATCCACAGGCACTGCTGGATTTTGTCGAACAGGATGAGTAAGGGTGAAAAGGGAGCGGCTGTCCTTGTTACTATCACTTTTAGTCTACTTAAGGGGCGGTCATAAATTAATGTCTGGTTAAAATCTGTACAGTTCTATCCTGTTCTATTCCCTTGTAAATGTGAGGTCAGATGAAACGTTCTATAGATCTTACTTACCACTCTGAACTATCTAGCTATAAGGGATGTGCCATGGTTCGTTTGAATAAATTTAAAAGTTTCATCTAACCCCACTTATTATTTTTACTGTACTTGGGTAATTTCTTTGATTTATATCAATCAGGATTTTGAGCTTTTGTACTATAAATAAGCTGTAGGTTTTATAAAGGGTAGGGCGATGATGACCGTTACCTGTTAATGATCTGCTAAACATTTGTTATCTATAGCTGCATATATGGCGTATGTGGTTATAGAGCAAAGTTTAAACTTCATGAGACTAAATTGGTTAATGTCCGTGTTGATATATCACAGCGATTTGTGCAGTAAGATAGATTCAACACTGCTAGCCAGAAGGGTAGAGTCATCATTGCTTCGCAGCAAACGCGGCTACTGACGATGTAACCTTTACATCTATCAGCAGTAGCCGCAGTTATTTCAATCTTTTTTTTCATCAAGTAAATCGTTTCCGTACTACAAACAAGAAATCCGGCTTAAGAAAGTACTAACACAAACCAGTACTAACAAGGCACCCACCGTAAGATATCAATAAAAATAAAGGCTTAGGTTTAATTTGATATTTAGCCGTGTATGCTGCCAGCGCTCAGCTGGTTTAGGAGTTGTAAGGAAAGTACGCAAGATCGCTATACGGTTCAAATTACGATGGGTGTCCTGCTTAGAGGGTTTCAGGTAATATCATTTCTGTTGCCAGGGAACATTATGTATCGCCTGTCATCAAACAAACATATAAAACGCGTTTATAGTGGTATGTATTATGTTGTTGTGCCACCTGGCACAGAGGAGGTTTAAAATGAAAAAACTCTTAATATTTATTATATCGGGTCTATTTATTGCTACTAGCTTGCATGGCTGCGCTACAAAAGAAGAGGCCGGCGCACTTACAGGCGCAATAGTCGGTGCGACAGTTGGCTCGACGGTAGGAAAAGGCCGGGGCAAAGGCCTGGCTATATGGTTGGGGGCGGTCGCGGGTACGGTTATTGGCTCTACCATGGGGCGTTATATGGATGAACAGGATCGTATACGTACCTCTTTAATCCTGGAGAAAAACCCAACCCACCAGTCCTCAACCTGGCGCAACCCTGACACAGGCTATGACTATACCGTCACCCCTACTAGAACCTATGATGTCGCGCAGGGGCCCTGTCGTGAGTTCACGCTCGATGCTATTATTGGTGGTAAAACACAGCAAGTGTACGGAACCGCCTGTCGTCAACAGGATGGTAGCTGGAAGGTCATTAAATAAATGAATAAGTTAACAGCGAAAGCGAGGCTAAATATAAAGGATATCCCCGGAATTTTTTTCATAAAAAACTGCTGTGTTTATTGCCCGTGTTCAGATGGCCTGCGTGATGCAAGGAAGGCTTTCAGGATCTCAATGCAGCCCATGCAAGGGCGCGCACGAGAAAACAAGGGGTATTAAGAATTGGTAAATCAAAAACTTAACATGAAATGTCTCTTAAAGAAGCCAGCTTATAAGCTGGCTTTTTATGAGTGATGTAATTGATATTACTAAATTTGCATGTGTACAATTAATAATGACTGATGTCACTTTTATCATGCTATTTTTAAACTATTAATTAATCATCAAAATAAGCTGATATTCGCTAAAATAGCGTAAGGCTTACACCTGTTTTAAATTTTCATCTTTGATCTTGCTCTATCGAATTTCCTCAATAGGAATTATAATTTGGGGAGTTACACCCGGTCTATTCTTTGTATCGGGTGATGCGTTTAAAGTATGGCTTGCCTGATGCTCATCATAGGCATACCAGCCTGATTTTGCCCATTGACGAGCTGCCTGTAATTTACTTTTAAATTCCTTATGTAGTTGCTGGTGTTTACCAGAGAACTGTTTCATTAACAGGGCGATTCCTTGCATATTAAGATGTGGCCTGGCGTGATAAATCCCCAGTTTGTTAATACTTCTCAGGACTCTCTTATTTGAGCTAATTAGATTGTTTGCCCAGGCCTGTAATTCTTTCATCTGCACGGGGGATATATTAGGGTGATTCCAGACGAGATTACGTGAGTTATATTTGCGCAGGTCATGCTCGAATATACCAAATTTATTTTCTATTAAGCTTCGTTGCTCTGTACGTGGGTAAGGGGTTAGTACCTGAATCTGAGCAACGTCAAAATCCTGCTCGGCAAGCAACTGAATATCTTCCTGGATTGATTCGACAGTATCTTCCTCAAAACCAAGAATATAAAAAATCTGTACAAACATATTATGCTTGCCAAGAATTCTCAGCATCTCCAGGTTTTTATCCTGGTCAGTGCGTTTCGAGGCGCCACTTAAGGATCGATTATTCAGGCTCTCTATCCCCAGGTGCGCACCAAACATTCCATGTTCATACCAGAATTCGAAATTCTTTCTTAAGGTATCAACCCTTGTTAAAGCAACCCAGCGAAGATTATACTTATGCAGTATTTTAACCACATCCTGTGAGTGACTTTTAAAGGTTCCGAAGTTTTCATCGAGTATATTGATACCACTGACACCTCTTTTTTTATAAGTCCATACAATTCGTTCTATTTCATCGAGTGGCACCCTTGTCGTGCGCCCATAAAAATCAGGGGTCTGGCAAAAGTTACAAGTGAAAGGGCAGCTACGTGAAGTAAATAAGGTTCCTGAAAATAACATACGAGGAAACAGGTTTGTTCCCACTACACCGTACATTTCAGGGTGTATTAATTTTTTATTCTCTTCTTCTACTCCAGTCAGTTGTGCGAGTTTAGATTCGCCCCAGCCATGTACGACCTGATCAAACTCCTGTAAAATTTCTGGTGTGTAGGCACCAAAGTTTCCTGCCCATATTTCCTTTACACCCACTTTTCTTGCATAACGTGCCATCGCAAGTGCTTGTTCTGTTTCATTGATATAAAATGAAATACCCAACACATCAGGGACGGGTTCAAGGCTGCGGCAAAAATCATCCCAGTCGGGATAGTGTAATACTCGTACAGGAAGGTTGGCTTCGAGAAAAGAAAGTGCAGGATGTTGTAAAAAACTCATAATCATCCGCATGCCCTTAGCGGGTTTATCCCATGAATAAATATCGGGTGATACACCTGCGATTGGCTGTACAGGTGATGTGATTAAAATATCGCGCATAATTAAGCTCCATGCTAGTAAACAATGTTACGAAAAATGAACGTATTTAAACTTATTGCAAACGGTGTTTGCATGATTAATATCTGAAAAGATGTGTTAACAAATAATTATTTTAAAATAAATGTTCATCCAGAATGGATGGTAAATATATAAAACGGTATTATTATGAAGCCTGGTGTTATGAATCCTGATGAAAAATATTTTTATTCAGGCATTATAAAATTAAGTATCCTTGCTATTCTTTTAATGTCAAGTATGTTTATTTTGACTCGGATTTATATGTAGTTCATTAGTGTTTCATGAATAATTAATATGTCGTGTGCCAGATAAAACAGGTATATCTTCTGCTCAAACAATATATAAATCTATACGCTCACAAAGGGTAAATGAGTCATTTATATCTGATTAAAATAATTAAAACTAGTATAGAATAAAGAAATATATTTTGTGTTAAATTTTTAAATAATCATCAAACTTTATTATAGAGCCTTATATGAAACCAACTGCACCCTATATAAAAACGATTGTTGTTGTCATATTAATTAGCTTATTATTTGGTCTGGGTAGATTTTATGTGCCAGGCCATGCGTTGACCGGTCCAGGGACATACGAAGCTTTTGTGCATATCTGGTCAGGCTTTTTGCTGGGTATAGCGATTCCAGAATTTGTATGGGTATACCATGCAGCTAAAGCCCTGCTATCAAAAGTAGCACTGCCGCCAATGCCAGGCACCCGAGGTGTCGCTGGGTTTTCTGTGCTTATTATTTCGATGATTGAGTTATATATGTTTATTCATCAAGGCTGGTTTGCAGCTACTTTTAAGTAAACTTATGGCTTGAATTTATTTACTTGATTACGAATAACAATAGAAAGGGCGGTCACTGTAATATTATAGATAAGCTGGCTCATTTCATAATGCTTAAATAACCACTAAAAACTATACAGTGTGATAGTAGAAAAAAATTATCATATTCTGATCTGGATAATCAGACTCCAGATCCTTCAATCAATGTGTACGTTGATAATTTAAATGTAAGTTCTGTGCCTGTCCCTGCTGCTATCTGGTTGTTTGCTAGTGGATTAATTGGTATGTTGGGCTTTTATAGAGTAAAAGCTAAACATAAAATTCCATTTGATAAAGCTTAGATATCTACAAAAATATTCTTATGAGTTCTAAATTACGAAGAGTAAATAAAAAGGGCAGCCTGAAGCTTTGCTTTTGTTATAGAATATTTGCTGCGAGTAATACCGTATAATTTACAGTAGTCGCGCGATTTCTAATAATCTCACACGATCCTTTTCTTCTAGTTCTGAGTAAATCAACATCAGTTCTCTAAGGTCTTCCGGGAAGTTATTACAAATGGGGTCGATATCAATATGCTGTTCATCCATCCAGCCTTTGGGCCTTTTTAGTGCTCGCTCAAATCGCCTTGCCTGTCGATCACCAATTTTTTTAAATGGGTTGTCTATAAATTTGCCAATCGCCTCAGCGTTAGATTCGGCCTTTTTAAGAAATAGAGTATATTCTTTTTTATTTTCCTGAAATGAAAGTAAAGAGTGAACCAGGTTCTGGTGGCGTATGGCCTGGAGGTCACGATGATCAGAGCGTATAGGCCCGGTGCCAAACATGATCCAGCAAGCAGATGTGCCTGTTTCCTGTGACAGGATGAGAAGCTCATCATGGCCAGGGGCGGAGCCTCCTGATTCATAATTTCCTAATCGACCTGTGCTCCAGCCATGTTTTTTCACCAGTATTTCATTTAAATCTTTTTGAGTAGCAAATCCGCCCATAGTTCGAGCCTGCTTGACCCTGGCACCCATCTGCTTTTTAAAATCGAGTTTTATATTTGAGTTTTTCATTGAGTGTTATTTTAATACTAAATAAATTAATTTCAAGAATCTTGAAAAATATGTTGCATTCTTGAAAACGCTACCTATAATACAAACCATAGATTCAAGGCAGCTCAAACAAACTGCGAATAAATAATTTTTAGGAATGATAATTTCAATGACTACTTTATCAAGACAACAGCTACTACAGACAGGGTCGGACTGGACAATATTCAGTTTATGCGCCCATACGTCTGTGCGTCTTGCCGAATGTCATTCAATAATCAAACCCGATTATGAGATTAATTCTGGTATGACCTAAGCCTTCCAATATATAGCGGAGGGCAAAGTATATAAGTTGCCCTTCGAGGAAGAAGTTTTTAAAACCCGACTGGCAACTGCTAAGTCGGGTTTTTTTATGCGCGACTATAAACGGCCATCGAGCCATGTTTTTTAAAAAATCGGAATTGCTATATCGATTGGCAAGTGCTTTTAAACAGAAACTGTTACCTGTTCATGCCAGTCTAGTTAAGCAGGTATAACTCAATGGGTAGAGTGCCGTCTTTCCAGGTCGGATACTGCGAGTTCGAATCTCGCTACCTGCTGTAAATTAAAAATAGTGTCTTAGCAGAGGCTATTAAAAGTAAAAAGTAAATAATTTTGAAAATAAACTATGGACAGGGCGGTGTGACGGGTCGGCACCACCGGGCTGTAAATCCGGAGCTTCTGGCGTATCGGGGTTCGAATCCCCTGCTGTTAACAATCGAGTTGTCCAACAATTATCATGCAAACTTTTCTGGCAAGTAGCTCAGCGGTAGTAGCGGGTGGCTGTTAACCACCTGGTCGCAGGTTCGATCCCTGCCTTGCCAGCCAGATAGTGTGTGCTGTGAGTGGAAGTTAAAAGCAGGGGAGAGAGACCTCTAAATAGTATACCCACCTGAATACGTAACAGGCGCTGTATTACTTTTACCACCACATCACACACTTCGATTGGGGTTGTAGCTCAAAGTCTGAGCATCGCCTTTGCAAGTCGAAGGTTGGGAGTTCGATACTCCCTGACTCCACCCTATTGATATCACTTTCGATGTTTTCATCCAGGGTGATATTACCGCTGAGGTGCGGTCAGCCTCCGGTTAACCTTTACCGATTTAAAAACAAGGGAGAACGCAATGTTCCGCCGATAAAATCGGCGTTCATGTACCAGTAGACAAATAGGTAAAGTCACCAGGCTTTCATCCTGGCGCTAAAAAAATCAGCCTGCGAGTTCGAACCTCGTCTGGTACTCCAGATTTAATGCGGAATAGGGGAGCCCGGTTGTCCCCGCTGGCCTCATGAGCCAGAGAACGGTGGTTCGAATCCATCTTCCGCTACCAGTTTTTTTAATACGTCAGTGGCTCAACAGGTAGAGCGAGCGCCATAGTAAATGTCTTCCTGAATCAGTCGATCAGGCTCAACAGGCCAGAGCCGCTGCCTTGTAAGCAGCAGGTCGCGGGTTCGAATCCGTGCAGAGTGCTCAACTTAAACTGGCGGTGATATTCGCCAGCGTAATATTTATTTATTGCCCTGTAGCTCAATGGCAGAGCGCACCCCTGATAAGGGTGAGGCAGTCGGGTCGATACCGACCAGGGCAACCAGAACAACCCGGGGTATATTGACAGCCTGGTCAGACGGCCCGTTTGGATGCGGGAGGTCGCTGGCTCAAATCCAGCTACTCCGATCAATGACTGTTTTAAATAACAGGCCCCGTAGTGAATGATTCACTATGTAGACGAGTGAGTTTCTCGTAAACATGGAAGTAAAAATTTAAATAAAAAAGTAGTAAAGAAATAAGTAATGAATAATGGGTTTATAGCTTAACGGGTAAATCCGCTGACTCTTAATCAGCAGGATTTCGGTTCGAAGCGGAATGAACCCACCAGTTTATATGTGAACAATCATATCGTTTTATCAGCAAGTAAGCGGGTGTAACTCAATTGGCAGAGTATCGGGCTTTTACTCCGAACGCTGGGGGTTCGAGGCCCTCCACCCGCACCAGTTTAATGGTGGCCGTAACTCAACGGGCAGAGTCTCTGATTGTGAATCAGAATGTTGCGGGTTCGAATCCCGTCGGTCACCCCAATTACCAAACCTTAAGAACAGGAGAAAAAATATGAATACTGCAAAACAGAAAGCTCCTTTAGTTAAGGAAGCGAAAAAAAACAAACTCAATAAAAATGATTTGCTAACTTTATTTGAACATGCTCCACGGCCGCCGGAAAATGTCAGGGCCTTAGTTGCCTACGGTAATACAGAGCAATGGTTTAAACAGTATCAAAACTGGTTCAATGCAATTAAGCAAATTTTATAAGCGTTTTACCGATGAAGCACTACTGGAAGTGCAGCTCGCTACGAACGAGAAGGCTGGGGGTTCAAGTCCCTCCATCGGTGCCAGTTAATTTTAAAATAAATACGGGAGTATGGCGGAATGGGTATACGCGCTGGTTTCAGATACCAGTAGCCATATGGCTATAAGAGTTCAAGTCTCTTTACTCCCACCAGATTTAATACTGGGCCGGTAGCTCACCAGGCGAGAGCGATCCCCTCATAAGGGATCGGGCGAAGTTCGAGTCTTCGACGGCCTACCAGTTTTATGCCCCTGTGGTGAAACAGGTAAACACGAAAGATTTAAAATCTTTTATCCGTTAAGGATTTGCTGGTTCGAGTCCGGCCAGGGGTAGCAGTTTAATATGTAACAATTAAACAACAAAGTAAGTGTTTAAATAAACGCGAGTGCTGGAACAGGTTTACAGGCCAGTTTGAGGGACTGGTGCTCAAGTGAGCATATGGGTTCGAGTCCCATCTCGCGTACCACGTTGTATTTTGAATAAAGGTGGCATAGCTTAGTCAGTAGAGCGCAACCCTCATAAGCTTGATGTCGGTAGTTCAATCCTGCCTGTCACCACCTGTTTATTACCGCAGAGCTCAATGGGTAGAGAACTGTTTTTACAAAACAGAAGTCGAAAGTTCGAATCTTTCTGCGGCAATCATTAATTAATAGTTAAACATTTTGGAAGTGTGCCAGAGTCAGGTTAATCGGTCCTCCCTGCTAAGGAGTGAGTCCAGTTGGGCACATGGGTTCGAATCCCATCGCTTCCGTCAAACTTATGAGCTGGTGGCCTAGCGATCAATGGCGTCGATTTGCAAAATCGAATATCGCGGGTTTGAATCCCGCCCAGCTCTCCATCTAAAAAGTTACAGGGGTGTCGCCAAGCGGTAAAGGCACGGGGCTTTGAACTCCGTATTTCCTGGTTCGAATCCAGGCATCCCTTCCAGTTATAGCAATTCCATTTTCTTTAAATTGCCAAATATAGAAAACAGGGGAGGACTGTCATGAAGGCAATGAAACTCAGTAAAGAATGTCAAAAACCCAACCCATTAATTCTCGTTGTTGAGAAAGGCGGGCGACCCGCGGAATGGGTTAACTGGCAAAAGGCGGTGGGGCATTACCTGGGTGGTGATGTTATGTGGACTGTAGGTGAACCCGCGATTATTCTGCACGGAGGTATGAATAAAGCCGGTATTCAATCGACATTAAACTTACATCCCGTTATTGCAATTGGTGGTGCTGATGCGAGCATTTATGAAAAGCATTCTATTCCACTGAGTAACCCGGCCTTATTTTCACGAGACCAGAATATTTGCATGTATTGTGGTGAGCAGTATCACAAAAGTTATCTATCCCGGGATCATGTTGTCCCGCAAGCTCGCGGTGGCCCGGATGTCTGGGAAAATGTGGTAACAGCCTGTAAGCCATGCAACCATAGAAAAGGCTGCAAAACTCCTGAAGAAGCGGGTTTAGAATTAATTGCCTTACCTTTTGCTCCAAGCCACATCGAAGGTTTATTGCTTTCAAATAAACGTGTGCTTGCAGACCAGATGGATTATTTAATGGCGCAGCGACCAAACTCAAGAAAACACCTGAGTTAATAAAAAGCCTTCTTATTCGAAGGCTTTTTATTTATTAAATACTATTAAGAAATAAGTGAGTTAAGGCCAGTAAAAAATCGCCCTACTAATATTTACATTTTCACTCAATCACTTCAACAGGCATACCCACTTGCAGTTTTCCCATGCCTTGTGCAATGACGTTCTGGCCAAAGAATATTTTATTCTCACGCATGCGATAACTGGCTAATGCCTTCACCGGCGCTGCGGTTTTTTTTGCGGTTTGCGGGTCAATACTGGGAATGACGCAGCGGCTACAGGGCTTTACAAGCTTGAATGTGATATCGCCTATACGGATTTTTTTCCAGTTGTCTTCCGCAAACGCCTCGGCGCCGTCAACCACCAGGTTAGGCCTGAAGCGTTTCATCTCAGCCGGTGTATCAAGTCGACTGTTTAAGTCGTCCAGTGACGCCTGGCCGATCAGCAGGTAGGGAAAGCCATCACTAAAGGCAGTGTAATCCCCTTGTTGGGCATAGTTTAAATCAACCTGGCGTTGTTCATTATCTGGAAAATAGACAAGCCTGGCATTGGTTTTCAGGAATTCGCTAAACCATTGTGCTGCTGTTTCACCACAGTCCAGTGCTTTACAGGTATCGTTCCAGACAGTGGCCAGGCGTTGCGTATTCAGGTCGCCTTTATTGACTGATAGTAGCGGCATATCGGGTGCTGTGACTTCTAGCGTTTCATCGAGGAGCGAGCTTTGAATCAGGCACATTCGAGCGTGTTTACGTTGCGTTAGCATCACCCCGTCCTTATCTATCAGCATCCAGCGTCTATCCATATCAAGTCCAAAGGGGCCGATTTGGGCGTGCTTGAGTGAAATTTGCGCGGTGGATTTAATGGGGTAAATGGCTAACTGAGAGAGGCTGATCATGCCGTTTTATATTCCCTGTATGGTGTGTTTGCACTGGTCTAATAAAAGCTGCATTTTAGCAGAGCCCATTTTACGCGCCAGTATTATATTGATATCAGGTATGCTGCCAGCATCCGGGTGGCTTTCAATGGCTTTTTGCAGGCTCTCTTCGCGAATAATATGCAAAACAGGGTAGGGTGAACGATTGGTGTAGTTTGACGCATCGCTTGCCTGTACACCTTCAAAACAGTAGTCTGGATGAAAATGTGCCAGTTGATAAATAGATACATAGCCCAGCTCCCTGAGTAACTGGTTGGCATAGTCGATGAGTTCAAGAAAGTCATCAAACACTGTAAAGCAGTCGGGAAATATTAAAAGCGTGGTCTCGGTTTCCGGGTGCTGGTCAAGGTGATTCAACTCTGTAGCTAATGCATACAGGCCTGACTCAAGGTCAGCGGATTGGCTGACCGAATAACGGATGCTGTTTTTGATAAATTCACGATTTGCGAACGGGCAAAAATTAAGCTTTATAATAATATCTTTAAGCCAGTTTTTTGTATGCTGTGTAATTTCAGCCTGATTGTTCAAGAATACTCCGTGAATCGTCTTTAATTGGATATTATAAACGTAATCCAGGTGTAGGGTAAAAACATTAATTCAAAAAGATGTCTCTGATAAATCGGCCATCACTTAATGGGTTTTCAGTGTGGTCTGTTTTAGATGTAGATGGATATAAGTAGAAAGATTTATGTTTTCATTTAATTTTAAAAGGCCGCTTAATTCTTTAAGAAGTGTAGGGCTGTGATTAACCTGCGTATACGGGGGGTAAATCGAAGGTTAAATCATGGCCCTACAAATACGTTTAACCGGCTTTAGCAAACTCAAAATTCTGGTTGAAGTTTGTTTTCCATGCTTTAAAGTCAGAGCGTATATCCATGCGCTCTCTTAGTACCAGTACGATCTGGTATTTGCCGTTCTGTGCGGGTAGTCTCCAGCGTACATTACCTGTCAGGTTATAGCTTCTGTCGTTATTGTCGAGCTTAACGGCAATGTCGAGCACTGAGTTTATTTCAATGGGGTACTCAACTTCCAGGCGGATGCTTTTGGGTGAAAGTTCAATTGCAGTGGTCTGCATTTTCTTTCCTAAAAGCGCTGGGTTTTCAGAGGAGAATAAAACGGTTACCTCAGCATTTTCTGCACAAATAAAATTCTCTTCGGCTTTTTTAGTGAACAGTTTTTTAGCAATTTTTTTCATAGTGCCCTACTTAAATAAGTTGTCGTTAAGTTACGTCAATCATATAAGGTGGTTATCATTTCAGGGTGAAGGCTCCCTGGCACTAATCAGATTATCAACTCCGTGATAACAAAATATAGGTTAACAAATGTCTTAAAATCTGGATTGGAGTTTAGACTGCAATTTGTGGATTAAAAAGTGAGCTGATTCACAGAACAATGA
>Ga0316207_10004720_pt1 | contig 11679 bp, 11 predicted proteins | sample 6weekpyrite_MG_FD_204943 | JGI IMG/M metagenome (GOLD analysis project Ga0316207, IMG submission 204943) | Microbial mat bacterial communities from mineral coupon in-situ incubated in ocean water Damariscotta River, Maine, United States -... | ecosystem: Environmental > Aquatic > Marine >...
CTTATTTCAACCGCGACGGCGTGGCTGATGAAATCGAGGTTTCGGTGGTTGAGCCTGAAGAGGTCCAGGCCATGGTTCTGCCGCTGGCCCGCGCCGCGCGCGCCGATGCCATCGTCTGGACCTGGCGCGACAGTTCGGGGGCCTTTCTGCGGGCGCTTCAGATGGAGGATAACGTGATGTTCATCATCCTCTCGATCCTGGTGCTGATCGCCACGATGAATATCGTATCGGGCCTGATCATGCTGGTGAAAAACAAGAGCCGCGATATCGGCATCCTGCGCACGATGGGCCTCAGCGAAGGCTCGATCCTGCGGGTGTTCTTCATCTGCGGTGCCTCGGTGGGCTTGGCGGGCACGCTGGCCGGCGTCGCCCTGGGCGTGGCTTTTGCCGTGTGGATCGACCCGATCTTTGCCTTTGTGAACTGGATGGCGGGCGGCGGGGTCTGGGACCCTTCCGTGCGGTTTCTTTCGACCCTGCCGGCGCGGCTGGAATGGGGCGACGTTTTATCGGCAGTGGCCCTCTCGCTTGGGCTGTCCTTTACCATCACCTTTATCCCGGCACGCCGCGCGGCACGGATGAACCCGGTCGAGGCGCTGCGCTATGAGTGATCCGATCTTGCAGCTGAAAAGGATCGAAAAGTCCTATAACCCCGGTCAGCCCGGCGAAGTGCGGGTGCTCAGCGGGGCATCGGCCACCATTGCGGCAGGCGAGGTCGTGGCGCTGGTGGCCCCTTCGGGCGCGGGTAAATCGACGCTGTTGCATATCGCGGGGCTGTTGGACACGCCCGATGCGGGGGGTGTGGAAATCACCGGCGCGCTGATGGACAAGGCCCGCGATCGGGCCCGCACCACAGCGCGGCGTCAGCAGATCGGCTTTGTCTACCAGTTTCATCATCTGTTGCCCGAGTTCACCGCCGCCGAGAACATCGTGCTGCCGCAACTGGCCAATGGGATAGGATCCGCGGACGCGATGGCGCGGGCGCTGGACCTCCTGGGGCAGGTCGGGCTGGGCGATCGCTCGGGTCACCGGCCTTCGGCGCTCTCGGGTGGTGAACAGCAGAGGGTGGCGTTTTGTCGGGCGCTGGCCAATGCGCCGCGGCTCTTGTTGGCCGATGAACCCACCGGCAACCTTGATCCCGGCACGTCGGATCAGGTCTTTGACCGGCTCGTCGCGCTGGTGCGTGACACCGGTATGGGCGCGCTCATCGCGACCCACAACCTTGCGCTGGCGGGCCGGATGGATCGCGTTTTGCGGCTTGAGGATGGCGTATTGCGGGACGGGCTGGCTTAACCAGCGCGGGCGGCGCTGTCGCTGTGGCGGTCGAACCAATCGGCGATGGCGTCGATACAAGGGGTGCGCAGGTCGGGTGTTTCCATCAGCACTTCGTGCCGCGCGCCGTGAACGATTTCGAGCCGGCCATTGGGCCAGCTGGCCATGCGTTCATGAATCGCGGCGGGTTCGACAATCTCTTCTTCGGTGCCCAGAAAGGTCAGGTTGGGAATGTCCAGCGGAGCCATCTCCAGCAAGGCACCGGATTCCTCCAGGGCGGCGTGAACCCATGTGATCGACGGCCCCCCAAGCGCCAATTCGGGATGTTGGGCGATCTGGCCTTCCATATAGTCGAACTGGCTCCGGTCACGGGTCAACGGATTGTCATCGAACACCATCGGGGCGGCAGGGCCGGTGGTGGGCGCGAAGTTCTTGTCCAGCCCCAGAGGCTTTGAGAGCCCCAGCACAATGCCCGAAATGGCCCGCAAAAACCGGGTCATGCGGATGCCCCACATCGGGGCGGTGAAGACCGCAGCGCTGGCCGGCAGCCCGTCATAAAGCGCGCGCAGGCCGATGGCCCCACCCATGGAATGGCCCAACAGGAAACAGGGCTTTTGCAGCTTGAGATCGCGCAGCGCCTGACGCAGCACCGCCACATCCTCACGATATTCGTCAAAGCTGATGACATGGCCCATATCATGCCGGTGGGCGGGGCGGTCGGACAGGCCCTGACCGCGCCAATCGACCGCGACCATGCCATACCCGCGGGCCGCGAATTCCGCGGCCACGCGCCCGTATTTCTCGATATATTCGGTGCGGCCCGGAAACATCAGGACGGTGCCCTTGGCTCCTTCGGGCCAGACACCCACCCGGATGCGTGTTTTATCGGCGGCCCGTAGCCAAAAGGCCCGCCCGCCTTCCGGGCCTTCGGCAATATCGGCAAGAAACGGGGCGGGTTCCATGGTTCTTAGCCCAAGAGGCCGCCAAGGCGCATCGCCGCACCCATATCGCCATCCAGCTTCAGACGCCCGCCCATAAAGGCCGAGGTCGGGTTGAGCGCCCCTGAGAGGATCTCCTGAAAGGTATCGGCATCGGCGGTCAGGGTGACATCGGTTTCTTCATCGGCGTCAGTGGCGCGCACGCCCGAGCCGTCGATCACGATGGCCCCTTCGCCTTCGATGTCAAATTTCGCTGTTCCGTCAAACCCATCCGAGAGCTTTTCCTGCAAGGCTGCAACGGCTGCGGTGACAATATCGCTCATGATTTTCGTCCTTTTCTGCACAGGCACCGGATAAGGGCTGGAATGATCGGTGCCAGATGTTAAATTCTATCTGGAACATGATGATGACACCTTCAATATACAACCGTATCGTGGCGGCAGCCATTGTGATTTGGGTCGCAGTTGCCCCGGTATCGGCGCAGGTCGATCAGCTCGATGGCCTGTTCGACAGTCTGCGCGATCCTGGCACCACCGATTGGCAACGCATCGAGGATGAGATCGAGGCTCGCCTGGCCTTTTCCGGCTCTGCTTCGGCGGATCTGTTGCTCAGGCGCGGCATGGCCGCGCTGGACGAGCAGGATTATGCAGCCGCCATCGAACATCTGACCGCGCTGGTCGATCACGCGCCTGAGTTTTCCGAAGGCTGGAACCGGCGCGCCTCGGCCTTTTTCCGGGCCGGTCTCTATGGCCCGGCGATCGAGGATCTGACCCGCGTTTTGGTGCTGGAGCCGCGCGATTACCGCGCGCTCAGCGGGTTGGGCGTGCTGTTTGAGGAAACCGATCAGCCGCTGCGCGCATTGGGTGCCTTTCGCGCCGCAGCCGAGGTCAACCCGCAAAACCCCGATATTCAGGGCGCGATCGCGCGGCTGGAGCGGGCCACCCAAGGCACCGCGCTGTAACGCGCGGCGCGAAACGGCCGCGAGGGCAGGATCATGGCAGATCAGGGGCGCATCGCGGCCGTTTTGGGGCCGACCAATACCGGCAAGACGCATTACGCGATCGAACGCATGCTGGCCCATCGCACCGGCATTATCGGCCTGCCTCTGCGGCTTTTGGCGCGCGAGGTTTATGACCGCATTGTCGCACAGCGCGGGCCCCGCGTCGTGGCTTTGGTCACCGGCGAGGAACGCATCGTTCCGCCCGGCGCGCAATATTGGGTCTGCACGGTCGAGGCGATGCCGCCCGGCATGGGCTGCGATTTCCTGGCCATCGACGAGATCCAGCTTTGCGCCGACCCCGATCGCGGCCATGTCTTTACCGACCGGTTACTGAGCGCGCGCGGCCAGCACGAAACGCTGTTTCTCGGCTCTGACACCATGCGCAGCGCCATCGCGGCCCTGGTGCCGGGGGTGCAGTTCATGCGCCGCGACCGGTTTTCCGATCTGACCTATACCGGATCGAAAAAGATCAGCCGCATGGTGCCGCGTTCGGCCATTGTCGGGTTCTCGGTTGAAAACGTCTATGCCATCGCGGAACTGCTGCGCCGTCAACGCGGCGGCGCGGCGGTGGTGATGGGCGCGCTCAGCCCGCGCACGCGCAACGCGCAGGTCGAGCTGTATCAAAACGGCGATGTTGATTTCCTGGTGGCCACCGATGCGATTGGCATGGGGTTGAACCTCGATATCAGCCATGTTGCCTTTTCCGGATTGAGCAAATTTGACGGACGCAGGATGCGGATGCTGGCCCCCAATGAACTGGCCCAGATCGCGGGCCGGGCCGGGCGCTACACCGAACCGGGCACATTCGGCGTCACTGGTGAGGCTCCGCCGCTGGACGATGAGGTGGCCGCCGCCATTACGGGCCACAGCTTCCGCCCGGTAAAAAAGCTGCATTGGCGCAACGCCCGGCTGGAGTTTGGCACCGTTGCGCGGCTTATCGCCAGCCTTGAGGCCCCCACCAGCGACGAATGGCTGACCCGCGCGCGTGAGGCCGATGACCTGATGGCGCTGAAGACCATCGCCGCCCTGCCCGAGATGGCCGCCCGCCTTTCGCGCCCCGGCGATGTGAAATTGCTGTGGGATATCTGTTGCATCCCCGATTTCAGGGGCATCAGCCATGCCGAACACGCCACGTTGCTGGCGCGCATCTTCGGGTATCTCCAGGATCTGAACCGGGTGCCCGATGACTGGCTTGCTGCGCAGGTGCAGCGGCTGGACAGGACAGATGGCGACATTGACACGCTATCGAAACGATTGGCCTATATCCGCACATGGACCTATGTCGCGCAGCGTAAAACATGGGTCGATGACGAAACCCATTGGCGCGGGGCGACGCGTGCCGTAGAAGACCGCCTGTCAGATGCTCTGCACGGGGCGCTGACCCAAAGATTTGTTGACCGGCGCACATCCGTGTTGCTGCGCCGGTTGAAGCAGAAGGAGGGCCTTGTGGCCGACGTGAATGACAAGGGTGAAGTGACGGTCGAGGGCGAATTCGTCGGCCGTCTGGAAGGGTTCCGGTTCCGGCAGGATGCGTCCGCCAGCCCGGAAGAAGCCAAGACGCTGCGGCAGGCGGCGGTGGCGGCGCTTGCGCCCGAGCTGCATCTGCGCGCGGACCGGTTCTATAACGCGCCCGATACCGAATTTGATTTCACCGAACAGGGCGGCCTGATGTGGGGCGATCAGGCCATTGGCAAGCTGGTCAAGGGGTCCGAGCCCTTGAAACCCGTGGCCGAGGCGTTTGTCGATGAAGAGGCCAGCCCGGAGGTGATCCAGAAGGTCCAGCGCCGGTTACAGCATTTCATCGACCGCAAGATCGCGACCCTGTTTGAACCGCTTCTGGCCATGGGCCGGGATGAGGCGATCACCGGCCTTGCCCGCGGTTTTGCCTTTCAGCTGGTCGAGGCGCTTGGCGTTCTGCCGCGCGGCCCGGTGGCCGAGGATGTGAAGGCGCTGGATCAGGAGGCGCGCGGCCTTTTGCGCAAACATGGCGTGCGTTTTGGTCAGTTCACGATCTTTCAGCAGCTTTTGCTGAAGCCCGCCCCGACGCGGCTGCGGCTGGTTCTTTGGGGGCTGGCCAATGGCGATGCGGAATTCGCCGAAAGCCCGCCGCCCGGTCTGGTCACCATTCCCGCCGTCGAAGGGGCCGCGCAGGCGTTTTATACCAATGCGGGCTACCGGCTGGCCGGCAGCCGCGCCATCCGCATCGACATGCTGGAACGTCTGGCCGATATGCTGCGCCAACAGGATACGCGGGGCGGTTTTGAGGCCACGGCCGACATGCTGTCGATCACCGGCATGACGTTGGAACAGTTTGCCGATCTGATGGGCGGGCTTGGCTATGCCGCCGAAAGGGGCGAGCGCGCCAAGGTCAAGGCGGCAAGCGACGATCCCGATGCGCCTGCGGAAGTGCCAGGCGATGCACCGGCCGAGACCCCCGACACCCCGCCACAGGAAACCCCGGCCGAAAGCCCGGTCGAGACACCCGGCGAGGCCCCCACCGAACTGCCGCCCGTCGAGGCCCCCACCGACCTGCCCGAAATGCAGGCCGAGACCGAGGCCGAAGCGGAGGCCAAAGAGCCTGAGATGGAGGTGTTTTATACCTTCGCCTGGGCCCCGCGCCGCCGTCCGAACACCCAAGGCCAGCGCCGCGATGCCAAGCCCGGGGCGGGCAAACCGCGTGGCAAGGGCAAACCGGGCGGAAAACCGGGCGGCAAGGCGCAGGCCAGGCCCGCGCGTGGTGACAAACCCAAATCCTATTCGGCACAGCCCAAGCGGCACGAGAAAAAGATCGACCCGGATAACCCGTTTGCACAGGCCCTTATGGGCCTCAAGAGCGACAGCTGAGCGGCGCGGATCACACTCGGCTGCGGCTCGATAAATGGCTGTGGCAGGCGCGGTTCTTCAAGACCCGCAGCCTCGCGGCCCGAACGGTCTCGGGCGGTCATGTGCGGGTCAATGCCACCAAGGTGCAGAAACCCGCCACATCGGTCGGCCCAGGCGATGTCCTGACCTTTCTGCAGGCACGCAATATCCGCGTGGTGCGGGTCGTCGCACTTGGCCAGCGGCGCGGGCCCGCCGCCGAGGCGCAGACGCTCTACGAGGATCTGACGCCAGAGCGGGACGATGTTCCGCGAAATCCGCGTCATGAGGGAAAGGGGCGCCCAACGGGCAAGGATCGCCGGGCGCTTGGTTCTTTCCGTCAGAGCCCGCTTGAATGATCCGGCAGAGCGGTCTAAATCCGCACTGAACCCAGAAATGGAAATGCCATGACCTACGCCGTGCTCGAAAACTGCATCAAGTGCAAATACACCGATTGCGTCGAGGTCTGCCCGGTCGATTGTTTCTACGAGGGCGAAAATTTCCTGGTCATCCACCCCGATGAATGCATCGATTGCGGCGTTTGCGAGCCGGAATGCCCCGCCGATGCGATCCGGCCCGACACCGAACCGGATATGGAAAAATGGGTGGAACTGAACCGTAAATATTCGGAATTGTGGCCCGTCATCGTGTCCAAGAAAGAGCCGCTGCCTACGGCCGAGGAATATGACGGCAAACCCGGCAAGCTGGCGCTGCTCTCGGAGAAGCCCGGCGAAGGCGGGTAAGCGATTCGGACCTTTTTTCGGGTGCTGCGCTGCAAAAACGGATCGTGCAGGCGCGGCAAAGTGCTGGAAAAACAGGGCTTTTAAGCAGTTCGTGCAGCGTCTGCTTTGAAGATGGCGTTTTTTGTGCTATATTTTCTGTCGATACACCATCTGTGAAAGATAACCGCGCGGCTCTGCCAGCTGCGACCAACATCAATAACAACACACCTCGTTGAGGAAAGCGCGTCTTTCCCCCGTGGTGTTTTTGTCGCCTGACCCCCGGGGTTAAAGAGGAAAGACCAGCAATGAGCAAATCGCGCAAACAAGATTTCAGCCCTAATGAATACGTCGTCTACCCCGCTCATGGCGTGGGCCAGATCGTGTCGATCGAAGAACAGGAAATTGCCGGGCTGCTTCTTGAGCTGTTTGTGATCTCGTTCGAAAAGGACAAGATGACACTGCGGGTGCCGACCGCCAAGGCAACCGAAGTGGGCATGCGGTCGCTGTCCAGCCCCGATGTCGTAAAAAAGGCGCTTGAGACGTTGAAGGGCAAGGCCCGCGTCAAACGCGCCATGTGGTCGCGCCGGGCGCAGGAGTATGAGCAGAAGATCAACTCAGGTGATCTGATTGCCATCGCCGAGGTCGTCCGCGACCTGCACCGCGCCGATGATCAGCGTGAGCAGAGCTATTCCGAGCGTCAGCTTTACGAGGCCGCGCTGGAACGTTTGACCCGCGAATTGGCCGCGGTGAACGACATGGATGAGGCTGGCGCGCAGAAACGTGTCGATGAGGTTCTGACCGCCCGCGCAGCAGCCTGATCTTCGCAAAGCAAATGATTTGCCCCGTCGCAGAGCCTGCGGCGGGGTATTTTTATGTCAGATAGGCAGTAAGCACGGCGAGGGCGGCAATCTCGGATACCTGCTGTGACGTGCCCAGAATATCGCCGGTCTGGCCGCCGATCTTGGCCTGCGCGATCCGCGCCAGCCCCAATGCCAGCAAGAGCGCCAGCCCCAGGGCCCAGATCGCGCCCCATCCGCTCAGGATCAGCGCCGCGATCAAGGCCAGCCCGGCCGCGATCAATGCGGCCGCAAGCGGCGGTTGCCCGACCTGCTGCGCCAGCCCGCCGGGGCGCGCCGGATCCATCAAAGCCATCAGTAAGATCATCGGCACCCGTGACAACATCGCCGCCGCGATCACCGGGGCCAAAACGGTCCCTGCGCCGATCAGCGCGGCCAGGAGCGACCAACGCGCCAGGAGCGACAGGATCAGCGCGATGACCCCATAGGCCCCGATCCGGCTGTCTTTCATGATCTCCAGCCGCCGGTCACGGTCCCACCCGCCCCAGAGCCCATCGGCGGTATCGGCCAACCCGTCCTCATGCATCGCGCCCGTGACCACGATCATCGCGGCCAGACCCAGGGCTGAGGCCGCCCCGGCAGGCAGTGCCGATGCCAGCCAGATCGCCAGCGCGCCAGCCCCTCCCGCCGCTAGCCCCGCCACCGGCCAGGCCCAGGCCGCCGCCGCACCACGGCTCAGATCGGGTGTTCCGGGCAGGGGCAGGCGGGTCAACAGCCCAAGCGCCAGCATCACGTCGCCGAATACCCGGTCAATAATGTCGTTCCTGGCCATGCCGCGCGGTCCTTTCGGTCGCATTCCTGTTCTCAATCGGCCATACCGACCCGGACACGGCCTTGCAATGAAAGAGACACCAACCGCCATGACCACCGCCTTTACCACGCTTGCCGAATTCCAGGCCCTCCTGACCTCTGCCGCCGGTCCCGACAGCGCCGCGCGCGACGGGGCCGAGGCGCGCAATGGCCAGCTGACTAAGCCGCCCGGCGCCCTTGGCCGGCTGGAGGATCTGGCGATCTGGTATGCCGCCTGGCGCGGCGATGCGCGGCCCGAAATTGCCCACCCGCAAGTCATCGTTTTCGCCGGCAATCACGGCGTTACGGCGCGCGGCGTCAGCGCCTTTCCGGCCGAGGTCACGGTTCAGATGGTGGCCAATTTCAAATCGGGCGGCGCGGCGATCAACCAGTTGTCCAGGGCCGCAGGCGCGAAAATGGATGTCCATGCGCTGGATCTTGACCGGCCCACCGGCGATTTCACAGCAGGCCCCGCGATGGATGAGGCGGGCGTTGTCGCCGCGCTTCTGGCGGGCTGGAACGCTGTCGATGCCAATGCCGATCTGGTGGTGACGGGCGAAATGGGCATCGGCAACACCACATCGGCGGCTGCAATCGCGTATGCTCTGTACGGTGGAGATCCTGCGGATTGGACCGGGCGCGGCACTGGTGTCGATGATGCCGGGCTGGCCTTGAAAACGCAGGTCGTTGCCGAGGGGCTGGCCGCCAACCCAAGTGCCGCGAAAGACGGGCTTGAGGCGCTGCGCTGTCTGGGCGGGCGCGAATTGGCCGCGATGGCGGGCGCGATAGCGCGGGCGCGGGTGCTGGGCATTCCGGTCATTCTGGACGGGTTCATCTGCACCGCAGCCGCCGCCTGCCTGCATGCCGCGCGCAAGGATGCGCTGGATCATGCCGTTGCCGGGCATCTATCTGCCGAGGGCGCGCATCAGGCGCTTCTGACCCGGATCGGAAAAGAGCCGCTCCTGTCGCTTGGCATGCGCCTTGGCGAAGGCTCAGGCGCGGCGCTGGCGATCCAGATCCTGAAAGGCGCGGTGGCCTGTCATTCGGGGATGGCGACCTTTGCCGAGGCGGGCGTGGCGGCGGGCGAGGGCTGATCGTCCTCATCCTCGTCACGCGTCATGGAATCGGGCAGCTCCGCCGCGTGTAGCTGTGTGGCCAACGCGGTTTCCAGCGTGTTGTTCAACTCGCGCGCGCGGGCCACGTAATCCTCGTTTTCGGCCAGCGGCGTGCCCGGTTTCCACAGCTCGGCCAATTCGCGCAGCACCTGGCGGTCGTGGCGGTAAAACGCCTGTTCGACCTCATGCGCCTCGTATTCCGTAAGCCCGGTGTTTTCCAACACATAGCGCGCGGCGCGCAGTGAGCCGTCGAACATCTCGCGGATAATGTCATTGGCCCCGGCCTGGAACAGCTCATAAACATGCACGCGGTCAAAGGCGCGGGCCACGATATGCAGATCGGGGCGGCGCAAGCGGGCGTAGCGGACCAGCCGCTTGGCATCCTCTTTGTCATCGACGGCCACGACCAGAACCCGGGCCTGATCCAGCCCCGCCGCGTGCAACAGTTCCGGCCGCGTCGGGTCGCCGAAATAGCCGTGATAGCCAAATTGGCGCATCAGCTGGATGGTGGGCAGGTCATTGTCCAGAACCACGGTGCGTTTGCCCGTCATCTGCACCATCCGGTTGACCACCTGACCAAACCGCCCGGTGCCCGCGATGATAATATCCTCGGGCGTCTCTATCTCATCATGAACGGTCTCATCCTCGACCTTCTCGGCAATATAGGACACCAGAATGTTGTAGAAGATAAAGACAAGCGGCGTCAGAAGCATCGACAGGGCGACCACCAGCAACAGCACCTCGACCAGCGCATCGGGCAGAACATCCTGCGCCACTGCAAAGGAAATCAGCACAAAGCCGAACTCACCCGCCTGCGCCAGGCCGAGCGTAAAGAGCCATTGATCATGCCGGCGCAGCCCGTAGGACCAGCCAATGACAAAGAGGATCATCCCCTTGACGATCATGATCGCCAGCGTCAGGCCGATGATGACGGCCAAGTTGGAAAACAGCACGCCAAACTGGATACTGGCCCCGACAGTGATAAAAAACAGGCCCAGCAGCAGCCCCTTGAAAGGCTCGATATTGGCCTCAAGCTCGTGCTTGAATTCGGAATTGGCCAGCACCACACCGGCCACAAACGCCCCAAGCGCGGGCGACAGGCCAACCAGCACCATCAAGAACGCGATGCCCACCACGATGATCAGGGCCACAGCGGTATAGATCTCGCGCAGCCGGGCCATATGGATGAATTGAAACAGCGGCCGGGTCAGAAATTTGCCTCCGACAATCACGGCTGCGACGGCCGCGATGGTGATCAGCGTCACGCCCCAGCCGGGCATCCCCTGAACCAATGACATGCCCGCCTCGGCGGCGGCTTCCGCCTCGCTCGCGGGGCGCTGGATGGATCCATCTGGGGCAAAGGCGGCGGGCAATGGCGTGGCCAGCAGCGGCATGATCGCCAGCATCGGGATAACGGCAATATCCTGGGTCAGCAGCACGGCAAAGGAGGACCGCCCGCCGGTGGTGCGCATCAGCCCCTTTTCGGTCAGCGTCTGCAACACGATCGCGGTCGAGGACAGCGCAAAGATCAGCCCCACCGCCAGCGCCGGCTGCCCGGGCAGGCCAAGCGCATAGGCCCCGGCACCGATCGCTGCGGTCGAAACCACCACCTGCCCGGTGCCCAGATGCAAAAGCTTGTCGCGCATATCCCACAGCCCGCGCGGATCCAGTTCCAGCCCGATCAGAAACAGCATCATGACGACGCCAAATTCGGCGAATTGCTGCAAAGCGTGAGGGTCGACCCCGGCCTGCGACAGGATCGGCCCGATCGCGATACCCGCAATCAGATAGCCAAGCACCGACCCCAGCCCCAAGCGCACCGAAAGGGGCACCGCGATGACCATGGCGGCAAGATAAAGCGTGGCCTGAAAGAGAATGCTGTCCATCGGGTCGGGTCGGTCTCCTGGGTTGGGCTCAGACGGGCAAGGGCGCGTCGGTCTTTGGCTGGTCCATGACGATCTGCGATTGCACCCGCGCGACATCGGGATGCGGCAAGAGCTGCCCATGGATCAACCGGTGCAGCGCCTGCAGATCCGTGCACCAGACCCGGAGCAGGTAATCAGCCTCACCGGTCAGGGTAAAGGCGGCCGTGATCTCCGGCGTGCCGCGCACGAGGGTGGCGAAACTGCT
>Ga0316207_10004721_pt1 | contig 11678 bp, 15 predicted proteins | sample 6weekpyrite_MG_FD_204943 | JGI IMG/M metagenome (GOLD analysis project Ga0316207, IMG submission 204943) | Microbial mat bacterial communities from mineral coupon in-situ incubated in ocean water Damariscotta River, Maine, United States -... | ecosystem: Environmental > Aquatic > Marine >...
GCAAAAACAGTGTTAACATGGGCCATGGCTTAAATCTCCTTTTATTACAACGTTTGTTCGCACTCACATTGTAACAATTCCTGGAGATTTAAGCCTCTTTAGTTCTTATTTGTGGGACAGTAGTGATGTGATATAGAAACAAGTCTGTTCAATTAGATTATTTAGATGGTATCGGATACGTAACAGATTTTGTGCCAGATTTGAATTGGTGAATAGAAATTTCGAGGTGAGAGTGATGAAAATAAAATCTGGATACTGGTTGATGACACTGATATTTTTACTGGTATCAGCAAATATTAATGCAGAAGAAAAAATTGATGATCAGCTTTTCAAAGTGGTTCGAACAGGTGATTTGGCGCAACTGGAAAAATTACTCGCGCAGAATGTGAAGGTTAATTATTTGAATCAACGAGGATTTACACCATTAATAATGGCTGCGTATTACGGTCATGAGAGTGTAATTGATCGATTAAGTCAGGCTGGTGCTGAAGTCTGTGCAGTCGATAAAAAAGGATCTAATGCAATGATGGGTGCGGCGTTTCGTGGTCACATTCACGTGATTAAATGGATGCTGAAAAACAGTGATTGCAACATAAACCATCGAAACTACGCTGGACAAACCACATTAATGATGGCCGCTTTATTTGGTCGGAGTGATATCGTTGATTTGCTATTAGAGCATGGCGCAGATCCGGAGGTTAAGGATGTAATGGGCAATCAAGCTGCAAGTCTTGCGGCAGGGCAAGGTCAGAAAGTATTGGCAGAGAAATTGACGATGTAATCAATTATATTTATCTAATCAAGAACAGAATCAGTGTGAATTTATTGGAAACCAAATAACGATGATTAATCTTTTAAATAAATTCAATAAGCTGTTGCTGATTTTTGTTTAGATTCGAGTTGTCAATTTTAAGCGTAGAAAGTTGCATTATATAATATTCTCTAGTCATAGATTGCTGATGTCAATGTAAGATATTACCTATGATTTGTTTATGTTGATCGACAATATTCTCACCGACTTCCCATATATAATCCTGTGTTAATCGAATGGATAAATTTTCCGGACATGGAACCTTTACCTGTTCTGAATCGTATTCAGTTATAAGTAACGATTGCCATGTAATAGATGTCGTTCCTTTTTTCACAATTGAAATAAAGTTGACTATCAACGGAAAATACAACGAGGAAACAGAATGGAATTTAAAAAGAAAAAAGTCTTAATTGCAATAATGGGAATGGCATTAGCGTCAACTGCCACATCTTATTCTTATGCTGATGGAAAAGCTAATTTGATTATTAAAGATGCTTCTGATTCAGCACACGCTAATTTCTTTATTGATCGCGTGGATATGCCAGTGAACGTCATGACTGAATTTGGCTATTTCCGTACAAAGGTAAAAGGTGATATTGGGCCAATGCCCATGCCGGTAGATGATGGAGTGTTTATGCCTGAACCGGGAATGCCTTTCATACCGGGCGATTCAGAACATGCTTATTTGATATTAAATATTATGCCATTAATGCCACATCCACCAATACCTCACCCACCAATGCCAGAGCCAATTCCCCCCACTGATCCAGAGCCAATGCCGCCAACTGATCCAACACCATCAGGAACAGCGACAAACGATTCGGGAGTAATTGACCCGGGAATGCCTGGCATGGGTGATGACATGGCTGTCGATCCAGGTATGCCTCTACCACCTTCGGGTGAAGAGCCACCGATGCCACCGATGCCACCAATGCATGAAGTGCTTTACTTTGAACTTACTGCTGATCAAATGACGATTAAGGATGAAAGTACAACAGTTGAGGTGGACACTTGCCAGCAACCACAGCCTTCAATGTTTTTTGCAGAATGTGGAGTGTTATCTGTCAGTTGGCAGAATAACGGAATGCACAGCGGTGAAGATAGTATAAAAAGCGTATCACAAAGTATGAATGGAATGCTTGGGCAGTCCATGAAAACGAAACGTAAAAGTAAATTCAAATATTCATCCGCATCTGTAACTGCAGACTTTATGATGCATTCGCTTAGTAGTGACCATGGTGGTCGGTCGTCGTCTAAATCAACGACTAAAATCTTTATTGGTAATAGCGACGATTAGTGTAAAAATGGCAGCTCAAAGTTTTTTGAGCTGCCCCACATCAAATAATCACATGCCGTATTCTTTCGTATACGTCAAAAGTATATTCATCAACAAGCAGCAAGTCGATTGAGATATGTCATTATCTCGGCTCGTCTTTTTCCTGAGTGAGATTGAGTTCACTATTTAAAAACGCCAGTGCCTCTTTATCATTGGAGAAAATATGTTCCTTGCCGATCTTTTCAGTCAATCCGGTACGATCAAGCACTTCTTGTACTTGATATTTGAATCCGCTGAAATTTAAAGTCATACCGTTATCTCGAAAGCGCGTCACGAGATTAGCAAGCATTTCCACACCTGATGCATCGACATGATTGATTCCGCTGCTCTTTATCAACACATGTTTGAGTTCCGGGTTTTCCCTTTCCAGTTTTAATAATGCGTCTTCAAAATACGCAACGTTGACAAAACGCAGTGCGCCGTCGAAACGAAGTGCACTTAGTTGAGGATGCATTGGTTCCAGGCCATGGCGATCTTTATCTCGAAGTGTCTCGTCATGATGTACGCCAAGAATGGCAATGTTTGGTCTCATCATGCGATATAGCAACAAGCATAGTGACAGTAGTATGCCCACTAATATGCCGTTTTGGATATTCGGTGCGAAGGCAATAGTGGCAGCAAAGGTTGTCAGCGAGGCGATTCCGTCGTCGCGATTGGTTCGAAATGCCTTTTTGAAATTGCTGAAATTGAACAGACCAAACACCGCAATCATGATAATTGCAGCCAATACAGCTTTTGGCAGATGATAGAGCAGCGGGGTTAGGAATAATAAAGTAAGTAAAACAAATGATGCACCGAATATCGACGCCAGTCCGGATCTGGCATTGCTTGCCAAGTTGAGAGCTGAGCGTGAAAAAGAGCCACTGACAGGCATGGTATTGCTGAGCGAAGCTGCCACTTTAGCTAGCCCCTGTCCAACCAGTTCCTGATTCTGATCCCATTGGGCGCGTGTTTTAATGGCAATCACTTTGGAACTGGACATTGCTTCCATGAAACTGATCAAGGCGATGACAAAAGCGGCTGGCAGTAGGGCAATTATTGAATCGTAATCCATCACTGGCAGCCCCAAGCTAGGCAAACCTTCAGGTATAGAGCCGACAACAGCGCCACCTTTGGCCGCGTAATCGGTCAGATAGCTGATCATTGTGAGTAACACGACAGTTATCAATACGCCCGGTAACTTTGGTGAATATTTCTTTAAGGTGATCAGCATCACAATGGCTGATGCACCTAAAATGAAGGACATGACATGCATCTGAGGGACACTGGACAATACTCCCCAAACATTAAGTATGAAACTGGAGTCTTGTTGAGCCGGCACCCCTAATAAAGCGGGAAGTTGTGATAACCCGATAATCAAGGCGGCAGCATTGATGAAACCCATGAGTACCGGATGTGACAGGAAGTTTAGTAAAACCCCCATGCGCAGCAGCCCGAAAGCAATCTGAAACAAACCCGATACAAGCGCCAGTAATACGACATAAGCATAGAATTGATCACTACCCTGCGCAGCAAGAGGCGCCACACTGGCGGCTGTCAGTAAGGAAGTCATCGCTACCGGTCCGGTGGAGAGCTGACGCGAAGAACCGAAAAGGGCACCGATGATGGTCGGTATTAATGCCGCGTAAAGCCCATAATAAGCCGGAACACCAGCAAGTTGCGCGTAAGCAAGCGATTGTGGAATAGCCACTAACGATACCGTCAAACCGGCAAGTAAATCGTCTTTCACCGTACCTCGAGAGAAAGACAAGCGGCGCAACGCAGCCACAGGACTAAAATAAGATAGAATTTGGGAAAACGAAGACATTTCTATTACCGCGCGACAGTTTTGTTAGATTGGCGACATTATAAAATAGAATGCGCCTGTTTTGGAAAGGTATCTGTAATATGGTGTTTAATTATCGAGAGATTGTTAAATGACTTATCGCAATGCCGGTTATATGGGTATCAGTTAAATTCATGGCCTGTATTTTCCCGGCGTAAGTGAGCTCGGTACAAGAATAGATAACTTTCCTAAACTATCTCTATTTTTTTCACTCAGACGGTACGTTTGTTCCACACAAAACTGTTTAGCTTTGTGAAAAACTGTGTAATGCTTCTCAAATTTTTTATCTCATCGTTGATAATCTCACTTTTGAATATGCTTAGGTAAAAAAGTTACTCTAGCAGGCGATAATATTCAATGTAAAGTATTCGGGGTTGCAGTAAAGCGGTTTGCTGCAGTTGGGATGAGAAACTGATTTATTATGCACGTTACTAAAATCATTGTTCATAGGAATCTATCGTAACCAATAGCTAAAGAAATAAAAACGCACATATGAAAAGTATTGTACACGGACTCATCATTTTTTTTATAACCAGCACACAGGGATTTGCCATGTCGTTATTTGATTTTGCAAAAGTTTGTCTTTTTTCGGAAGTGAATGGGCAAGTGTTGTTAAATGGAAAGCCAATAAAAAATGTTCAGATTCTACGAAAGACATCTTTTCAAAACAAAAAGTCAACAGAAGTTACAAACACAAATGAAATCGGTGAATTTCATTTTGATGCAAAACATGAAAAGTCCATCGCCAAATTTCTCCCGGTAGAGGTAGTAATTTCTCAAGAAATTGAAGCAATTTACAATTCAAAACACTACGAATTGTGGAAAACCACAAAACGTGATTATGAAGAAAACTCTGAGTTAATTGGCAAGGCTGTGAATTTAGTTTGTGATTTATCACATAAATCTGAATACCAGACAATCGGTGAACATGTCATTAAATCGATTTGTTCACTTGAGTAGATTTGCGGAATGAATATATATGCCAGTACTGCACGTGAGATATGAGGTCTTAAGGTATACAACGGATAGAATTGTAATTGTTGGAGCTTGAAATTGGTTTGTAATATATACTTTATGATTTATGTTTCGCAATAGGTTTTTATAACTTAACCATAAAGAAACAATAACACATACATGAAAAATACAATTTTCGGGCTCATTGTTTTATTAGCTACAAGCACACAGGGATTTGCCATGTCGTTATTTGATTTCGCAAAAGTTTGCCTTTTTTCGGAAGTGAATGGGCAAGTGTTGTTAAAAGGGAAGCCAATAACAGATGCTACAATAAAGCAAACATACTATTGGGGTCACAAACCTATCAGCAGAACGACTCAAGTGGATCAGTTTGGAAAATTTCATTTCAATCCCGTATATAAATATTATTTAGGGCAGTTTTTCCCTATTGAAGCTGTCGTTTCTCAAGAAATATCTATAATTCATGACGGCAAGGAGTTTGAAGGATGGATATCGACAAAACGAAGTTTTGATGAAAATAGTGAACTAAACGGCAAAAGTATTGATTTAACATGTGATCTAACAGATGAAAACTCATCAAAGGAAGTGGGTTATGAAATAGTTTTGGGTATCTGTCGTTGGAAATGACATATATCACATTCAAGGTGTGGTTATGCCGTTATTATCTCCTGCGGACGCTGTTTTGTCTGCAAAAAAAATATATTCATTAATTGATAGAGTAAATGTTCGTGAGTTTGGATCCCATATTCACGGGAAGTTTATCATAAAAAAAGATTCCCGATTTAAAGGTGTGGCAGGTGCTTCAATATTCAAATATGAATCTGGTTTTGGGTTGGCTGCTAAAGGCACAGGCGTATATAACAATGAAGCATTGATTGTTATTAGAGGCACAAACACTTTAATTAAAGACCTTCTGCTCACCGACGGCAACATAGGTCTTCAATACACGGCATCCGGTCACACTGTTCATGCAGGCTTCAACAAAGTTTTTCGTTCCTTTGAAAAAGATTTGATAAAATTTTTTCGTGGTTACATGCCGTACCGTGTACATTGCGTTGGACACAGCCTCGGCGGTGCACTGGCAACAATTGTCGCGGAGTGGATTGCACGCAATAAGGCATCCCAACCTATTCTGTATACCTTCGGAAGCCCAAGAGTTGGGCTGGAAGGATTTGGTAAGTCTCTCACAACACAGATTGGTGCAAACAACATTTACCGCGCATATCATCGAACGGATGTGGTGAGCATGGTGCCTTTATGGCCATTTATGCATGTTCCACAACCCGGTATAGAATGCTTTTTAGAAAGCCCGGGATTTGCACCTGGCATTGCATATCATAAAACTGATAAATATTTACAATCGATTGGTAAGGCCCAAAATTGGGATGATTTACGCCGCAAAGAACCACCTGAAAGTCTGGATACGCAATTGGAGACCTGGCTGGCTTCTGATTCCTTTGTCGCGCTGACGGCAAATACAATACATCTAGTGAGCGAAAGTTTACGTTATATACTTAAAAAAATCCTGCTAATCACCGGTATTGGTGTACAAACAGTGTTAATAACAGGTTTGACCCTTCTGGATAGAATCGCAATAGCGCTTGAGCAAGCTGCAGCTATTTCGAAAGACATTTCCGGACTAATCAAGCGATTCATTGCAAAAATAGCAAAAGCCCTGGGAATCGCAGCAGTGGATACCGGCAAGCTTAGTTTTGAGCTCATCAAATGGCTATTAGTAAAATTCAGCCGAGCAGCCTATGATTTGGCGCAGCAGGCAATTCGGATTGTTCATCAATAAACACAATCTTTCACCGCTGTCCCATTGAGAATAAAATGCCAGTGGCGTAAATTATGCCTATCTTTTTGAAAAATATTTAACACCTTCGAGTGATTTGAAATCGGCATTTTGAGTCCATACTACGCCATTAAACTTTCTAGCCGTTGCGTATATGATACTATCTGCAAGTGGCAAGTTGTATTCGATACCAAGCTGTCCGGCATCAATCGCAAGAGCACTATCTAATGCTATTACTTTGCCTTGTTCCATATGTGCTATTGCTTCAAGCGCCGGGTCTTCGCCACGTTGGCGCAATATACATTTAAAAACTTCAGTTAATGTTATACTGGGTACAATTAGTTTATCGATTTGTTCAATTGCTTTGGCAAATTGCCCCGCGTTGGCATCATCAGCAAAGTACGAAAGCCAGGCTGAGGAATCAACGACATTCATAAGCGATCTTTATCTCGCTTAACGTCAGTGTCGATCCCTTTCAAAAAACCTTTCATTTTTTTCATTGGTTTAATTGGTATCAGTTCAATGCGGTTTCGGTATGTTAGTACCTGAACCTTTTGCCCGGATACGATACCCATTGACTCCCTAACTTCTTTAGGGATTACAATCTGAAATTTAGGGGAAACAGTAACTGCTGTCATTTTTTTCACCTATCGATAAGTATATCGTAATACTATAGTGCGATCGATGGCGTTAGTCAATTTGTCGTTTGAATTTCGCACAATTCAACTGTTCGTGATCTAACTGTTTGCGGACTTTTAGCCCGCTTAAGAAACTAAACTGGAAATATTGAATAGTAGCCAAATAAGGACTATATTTAGCACTAGTCGCTGAGGAGTTTATATGAAGCCAAGTCAATCAATCAAGCCAATTAGTTATTTGAAACAACATACCGCAGAAGCGTTGCGCCATGTGTCTGAGAATCACAATTCTTTGGTAATTACGCAAAATGGTGAAGCCAAGGCGATACTAATGGATATAAAGGAGTTTGAGCAAACACAGGAAACGCTTGCCTTACTCAAGCTGATTGCCCAGTCTAAAGTGAGTTACCAGGCTGGTGAACACAAACCAGTAAAAAAAGCCTTCGCTGATATAAGGAAAAGGATTAAGGAATCGAGTCGTTGAAAAAATATAAAGTCCGTATCACGAAAGATGCTGAACAGGACTTGCTCGATTTATATTACTACATTGCAAAATATGATGATGAAGAAAATGCACTTTCTATGTTGGATAAACTTGAAGAATTAATTACAAGTCTTGATCAAAATCTTAACCGAGGCCATATACCACCTGAACTTGATCAACAAGGAATCAAAGATTACAAAGAAGTGCATTACAAACCTTATCGAATTATCTATGAAATTATTGGATCTGAAGTCGTAATCCTGTGTTGTGTGGATGGCCGTCGGGAGATGAAAGCTTTGCTTGAGAGACGGTTGTTCAGGTGAATTCCTTTTGCTACTGGCTTATATACCTGTCTCAATATTTGATTGAAGTTTTCTTGAAGATGTTCTACTCACCTGAGTGTACGCATGCAGGGAAGTGACTATAAAGCAGAAAATATTTTAATCTGGTTTTGCCGCATACAAACACTGGCAATTCCTGCTCCCCCGAACCCACCAAAGCCCGAGTTTATTACTCATGGCAGATAGTTTTTCCACTGGCCCAACAATGCGACCAAATCGTCGGCCAAAATTCTTCACTTCATTAAGCCAGTTATCCTCTTGTACGCCAAGTTTTTGCAGGATGGATTGTATATGAGGTGGTATATGACCTTTCTTATCATCACGCGCACGACCTGTCCATTCGGTGAGTTCGAAATAGTCAGTTAGTGAAAATCGAATACCAGTGAGTTGAACTGTTTTTAAAGAATGATTACTGATGAAAGGAAGAAGTGATTTTGTTTCGTCGTTTGACAACTTAACAGTTTTCGATCTTTTTCGGGATTTTGTTTTGGAGGTTTTTGCGTAAAGCTTTATGCGCTCCTGAATTGAGGCGAAATCAGAATTTTGTAAAGAATATTAGGGTCGAGTCGCCCGAGGGAGCTTCCCCCTCAGGCTCTCACAGAACCGTACGTGAACCTCTCGATTCATACGGCTCTTCTTATCCAACGCCTTTCAAATATACGAATTCCCAATGTACAAACAACTTCGGATTGACGCCCCGACAACGCTTGAGCCATGCCCATGCACGACGCTTATGACCTCGAAGTCGCTTGTATTTATTCCTTGCCCAACATCCAAGTCTCAAATCAATTCTCACCAGAAACCGCTTCAACGTATCTGGGTAGAAAGCACCATAGTAAGTGACCCATCCTCTAACCATCGGATTAAGGCGTGCTGCCAACATTGGCAACGTCAATCTCGAACTACGATTGATATTGAGGTTTCTTATGGCTAGACTCATCCGCTTTAAAGATTTACGGCTGACACTGGGGTTGAAGCTGGTGAATAGTTTTCCATTGCGGTCTTGTAAAGTCCGCGCATGAAAACTGAATCCAAGAAAGTCAAAACGCGTTAGAGCATGTTCCTCTCGGCGTTTACCATCTTTACAGTAAACTAGCTGTGTTTTAACCGGATGTAGTTTTAGCTTACATTCGTTCAAACGAGTTTCCAGTGCTTTCCATAAAGTCTCACCTTCTTTCTTGCTTCTGCAGTGGCAAACAATATCATCGGCGTACCTTTCGAAAGGTATTGAAGGATGAAACCGTCGCATCCAGACATCAAAGGCATAGTGCAGGTAAAGATTTGCCAGTAGTGGACTAATAACACCACCTTGTGGTGTACCCTGGTTACGTTCTTGCCGTTTCCCGTCAGACATTTCTACTGGACTCTCCAACCAACGCAAAATATAGAGTCGAATCCACTTTTCCGATACATGCTTATCGACAGCTCGCATCATCAGATCATGGTCAATGGTATCAAAGAAGGCTTTCATATCCATATCCAAAACCCAGTCAAAACGCCAGCAGTTACGCCGCGCCTGGTTAACGGCCTGATGGGCATTTTTACCCGGCCGATATCCAAAAGAGGACGGATGGAACACAGACTCCAGTCTCGGTTCCAGCACAATTTTGACCGCCATTTGGGCCACTCGATCATTGACAGTGGGGATACCCAGTGGACGACATTGGCCATCCCCCTTGGGAATCAATACCTGTCTAACCGGTTTAGGATAATAACTCCCCGAACTCATTCGATTCCATAAGGTATAGAGATTTCGTTCCAAACAGTTCTGATAAGCTTCGATGCTTTCCCTGTCTACGCCTGGCGCGCCTTTATTGGCGGCTACACGTTTCCACGCTTGCCAGATGATTTGTTTGGGTATATTAAAAGGTTTAGCTCCGGAGCGAAGATCATCCTGATTCACAGTTGTCATCCTCCGTAAGCCGAATAAGGTCATGCCTTCGCTCCACCACCATTACAGTGCCTTCAAAACTACTATGCATGACTCCGCCTCTGTGTTTCGCATTGGTACTCAAATCCTTGCGGGATCTCCACTTGGATTGCTCCCTTTACATCGAAACGACAGATTCCCAAGTTTCGTACTAGTGCCTGAATAATTGTCACGCCACCTCTATGCCGGATGCCATCAGACCAGAACTTAGGTTTCCGTCTAACTTGTCTCAGAGCAATGTCGAGTCTCTGATTTTGACACCGGTTACAGTTATCGACACTTCTTCGATGGTTCATTTTCATTCGTCTCAATTATTCCTACCTAACGGAAGTACTTCCGACTTTTCCCATGACGCTCACCACAATCGCTCTTTACGAATGCAGCTCAGGGTGGTTTGGTATCACCACCTAATTGGCGACACCGAGGGGCCTACCCTCATCACTAATACAACATAGCATTACAGCATCCTGCTGCTTTGCCTTCTTGGCACACCGACAATTATCCTGGCCGATCGGACAAGATAATCGGCATCTAATGACCCAGTTAAGCAATATGGGAGGTTCGTTGATCTTTGTTTGGCTGGCGTCACAGTGAACATAATTCGACCTTGAATAAGTAGCAATCTCGTGCTTAAATGTGTATATATATGCAAAGTTATACACATTCTGGAGTTATTCTAAAATGCGCACAAATATTGTTATAGATGATGAACTTATGAATGATGCCCTAAGGTTGACCGGAGTGAAAACAAAGCGTGAAGCTGTGGAAATGGCCCTAAAATCACTTATTGAGTTAAAAAAACAGGAAAACCTTAAAAAATTTCGTGGAAAACTGAAGTGGGAAGGGGACTTAGATGATATGAGGACTGATAAGTGATTTTTGTTGATTCGAGTGTATGGATTGACTATTTCAATGGAAACGAAACTCAGGAAACAGAAAAGCTAGATTCAATTCTTGGTATATCTCCTATATGTATCGGCGATATTGTTCTCACTGAAGTTTTGCAAGGATTCAGAAACGATAATGATTTTAATACTGCAAAAGAACTTTTAAGTTCATTAATTATAGTTAATGTATTAAACACAGCAATTGCTTTTAAAAGTGCGAATAATTTCCGTGCACTGAGAAAAAAAGGATTAACGGTACGAAAAACCATCGACGTAATTATTGGGACTTATTGTATCGAGAACGATATTCCATTGCTTTATTCAGACAAAGACTTCATTCCTTTTCATGAGCATTTAAACCTAAGAAACTGTTTGATCAATTAAGAAAGTAATTCCTAAAAACTCAAATTGACTTTAGTCGGTTTTGGTTTGTCATACAGGGCAGCTAAGGGCTTCATGCCCGTTAGCTCCCTGGGAACCGTACGTGATAGTTTCCCATCATACGGCCCATTACGTGGTTCTATATAATGTCACTACTGTCCCACAAATAAGAACTAAAGAGGCTTAAATCTCCAGGAATTGTTACAATGTGAGTGCGAACAAACGTTGTAATAAAAGGAGATTTAAGCCATGGCCCATGTTAACACTGTTTTTGC
>Ga0316207_10004722_pt1 | contig 11674 bp, 11 predicted proteins | sample 6weekpyrite_MG_FD_204943 | JGI IMG/M metagenome (GOLD analysis project Ga0316207, IMG submission 204943) | Microbial mat bacterial communities from mineral coupon in-situ incubated in ocean water Damariscotta River, Maine, United States -... | ecosystem: Environmental > Aquatic > Marine >...
TGGGAAACATCATCTCATTATAAGCATTTAAAATCTTCTCTTAAATGATTATAACAAAATGTGTAATTATCGAGTAAGCGACTTCTGTTGTTTAATATCATTATATAACCGTACTAAGCATACTCTTTTTTCAAACACTTCTGGCTCTGGTATGATGACCAAAACCACATGTGTCTTTTACTGTTTTTTTTCAAACATCGCTATATCAAAAAATAACAGTAAAGATATAAGTCATTCGGTTATATCTTAAAAACAACTTCCATCAATAGCAATATACAAGGTGATATCATAGAGATTATTCTTGATCAACCTTATACTCTCCTGTTCGGATATTGCTATTTTTTTCTAAAACATTTTTTGAAATCGTGTGAATAAGGCATCATTCTCTTTTTCCACGGCATGACAAGCTACACATGACTTTGGATCGCCTCCCCATGGTTTGTATTCACCATCTTTTTTCAAAAATCGTGCATATCCCCAACCATCACTCTCAGTATGTTTTGTCTTGTCTTTGATCATGTATTCAACACGTTGAATCTTATCTGCCTCAAATGCTGGAGTCCAGTTTTTCATATCTTTAACATTCCAACCGATTTTAACAACCTTACTACCGTCAGGCATGATCTTTTTGCCCGCTCTTAAAGCGTTATAAGCTACAGGATTAGCCAAGATATATCTAAGTTCATTCTTATCTTTTCTAAAGTGTGTCGCTACGATATTATAGTTTTGATAACCTTTTATCTCTTCAAATGTCAGCCCCGTGTTCTTCATCTTCAGATCAGGCAGTTTTGTATTATCACTTAGATATACATCTGATGCAACTACTAAAGCACTACAACATGCCAAACTAACAATCAACTTACTGAATATTTTCATTTTTTTACCTTCTTTTTTTATGATAATAAAATAATAGGAAAGTTTTATGGAGATTGTCTGAAGATTTATACACTATTGTCTTTATTTAAGTTTTTCTACCTCTATTGCTTCAACAAAAATCACTTCACACGCACCCTCACCTGTATCATCCCGGCTTAGCGAACTCATCCAGTGCCATCCGTCTAGAGCATTGACATTCACAAGTTTTCCTTTAAGACTGACGAGGTCACCCTTATGCACCTTTTTAAGCTTTGTAGCAATTACAGTGTTTTTTGGAATCATATGCATGTTAGCACTGTGTGTCTCAATCTCCCATCTCGGAATTGGAAAGTCTTCTGTATGCCAATGATACCAACGATGTGACTGCGATATTTCCAGATGACTCAAGACTTCATCATCTGACATCCTTCCCCAGCCCAAAGCAAGGTCTGTGGAAGAGAGAGATGACTCACGGCCAACACGGTAGTCATGTTTTGACAGTACCTTAGCCTTTATCTCAAACCCAGCCAAAGGTATAATTCTGTAGCCTTTATAACAAAAACAATGTACTGAATCAATGTTCTCCTGTATCGGTGTTTCCGGTGCAATAGCACCTAAGTTCATCTCTGTTTCATGCGCATGCACTGATGTATGCAAAAAAACAACTAACAACGCAAACAGCATCTTATTCATTTTCTATTTTCCTTATAAAGATTATTATTTGTGTTTACAGGTCTTTGGTATAAAAGTACCACACACTTTAAGAAGCTACAACATTGTCATACAAAACTTAGACATTCGTATTTTCTTCCAAAGAAGGTCCTTATAAAAGACCTTTCTGTTTTATTACGTTTGCATCTAATTTAGACGAGTTCCTCTCTAACAATTTGTACAGCTTTTACCATGTTAGTCAAACTTGGCCTTACCTCTTCATACTTTCTAGTTTTAAGGCCGCAATCGGGGTTGATCCAGAGTTGTTCTTTCGGTAAAACTTCAAGAAGCTCTCTAATCTGATTAGCCATCTCTTCTACGCCTGGAATCCTTGGTGCATGGATATCATAAACTCCCGGTCCAACCTCTTGTTTATAACCAACATCTTTAAAAACTTTCAACAGTTCATTCCCACTTCTAGCTGTCTCAATAGAAATAACATCCGCATCCATAGCTTCAATAGTTGAAATAATATCATTAAATTCACTATAACACATGTGTGTATGGATTTGCGTCTGTTTTTTAGCTGTACTAACGGATAGCCTGAAGTTATCAACTGCCCATTTTTCATAGAGCTTTATTTTATTTTTACGCAAAGGATAGCCCTCTTTAAAAGCCGCTTCATCAACCTGAATTATTTTTATACCCGCTTTTTGAAGATCATCTATCTCATCACTCAAGGCAACCGCAATCTGTTTAGCTACCTCATCTCGTGGCTTATCATCGCGTACAAAGGACCAGTTCAATATGGTTACAGGACCTGTCAACATCCCTTTCATAATCTTTTTTGTCTTACTCTGTGCATAACGCGTCCACTCGACTGTCATCGCTTTTGGCCTGCTGATATCTCCATAGATAAAGGGTGGTTTGACACATCGGCTTCCATAACTCTGAACCCAGCCATTTTGACTAAATCCATATCCTTTTAACTGTTCTCCAAAATACTCAACCATGTCATTACGTTCAGGCTCTCCATGTACCAAGATTTCAAGACCACACTCTTCTTGAAAAGCTACACAGGCATCAACATAATCCTTCATCTGACCTTCATAAACACCTTTTGATATTTGACCTTGTTTAAAATCACGTCTGGCTTTTCGAACTTCAGGAGTCTGAGGAAATGAACCGATAGTCGTTATTGCCAGGTCCTCATACCGCAAGCGTTCTTTTTGAAGTTTAATTCGTTCTTCATAAGCACCGTCTCTTTGAAGCTTATATGTACTTTCAACCCTCTTCTGGACAATCTTATCGTGAATAACTCGAGAGTTTTTTCGACTTTCATTTGCCTCTGTGTTTTCTTCTAAGGCACTTTTTTCTCGTTCATCCAGAATCTCATTGAAAAATAGCTTGGAGACAAGAGAAACCTCATCGAGTTTTTCTACCGCATAACTCAACCAATGCTTTATCTCTTCTTCGAGTTTATTCTCATATTTCAAAGTAAAAGGCGTGTGTAAAAGCGAACACGATGAACTGATGATAATATTATCTTTAGAAACTATTTTGGCAATTGTCTCTAAAAGCTGAACGGTCTTTACAATATCGTTTTTCCAGATATTTCTACCGTCAACAACACCGGCAATAAGCTTTTTACCACTTTTAGCAATATTTTGAAGTGAATCGAGGTTTTCTGAAGTATGCACAAAGTCAAGTCCTATGCCCCACACAGGTGTGTTAAGCAAAACCCGCGTAGCTTCATTAGAATGTTCAAAATAGGTCGTAACAACGATATTTATATTTTTACTGACCGTGGATAGTTTGTCATATGTCGGTTTGATCAGACTTAATACCTTTGGCTCATTATCTTTTACAAAGATCGGTTCATCTATCTGTAGCGTAATAGTGTCATCGAGTTTAGCTATCTCATGTAAAAGTTCTTCATAAATGCGAAGTACCTTACCGAGAAGTTCATAAGTATCACCTCTGTCCACTCTTTTAGACAGGCCTAAAAAGGTGATTGGTCCGATAAGATTAATCTTGGTTTTTATTCCAAGTGCTTTAGCTTCATTATACTCATTGATAACCTTGGAGGCGTTTAGAATATAACTATCTTCAAGTGAAAGTTCAGGAACAATGTAGTGGTAGTTTGTATTAAACCATTTCGTCATCTCCATAGCCACACTCGAAGCATTACCTCTGGCCATAGAAAAGTACAACTCTTCATCTTTGAGCTCTTTAAACCTTTGAGGAATTGCCCCTAGCATTACAGCCGTATCAAGCACATTGTCATACAAGGAGAAATCATTTGAACTTATGTACTCAATCCCTGCGTCCTTTTGATAATTCCAGTGCTTCTTCTTTAATTCACTAGCGACCTTGTTAACCTCATTAAATGAACATTTATTTGCCCAAAAACTCTCTAAAATACGCTTTAACTCTCTTTGTTCCCCTATTCTTGGGAATCCTACTATGTAATTTTTTGACATGACTATACCTTTAGTATTTTGAATTTGTATAAATAATATGTGTTAAAGGATAGTAATAGGAGGATGTACGCCGGTTCGTCTAAATGCAAAATAGGTCGTGTAATAAGGACATCGGGGGATAAAAATATTACACAGAAGAACAAGTTTTGTTTTAAGTTTAAAAAAACAGTTACAATGGCAAGGTTTTGCTTGTAAATAACAGAGTGCTCCAAGAAGTTCTATGGGAGGATCATCAAGTTCACACTCTTCATCTTCTTGTTCAGCTCTATTATGAAACAAAGAAAATACCGATGAAACCTGAGAGTGCAAGTCCACCTGTACACTATAGGCTAGAACAGCAGAAAAAGTAAAGTAATTTTTGCCAAAGCCCTTAGGAATTTTCACCATTTTCCTTATTTATAATTTTCGTTATTATAACTAAGATTTACAAATAGTAAGAACTTTCCTTCCTACTATTACTGGTATACATAGAGATCAGAATAACCACCCTCAATCACCCATATACTATGTGCATTGAGAAATCCTGATATCTTCTCTTTTGAATGTTCAAGAAGTGCTCTTTTCGGAGGATGAGCAGCTAATGTCAACTTACCCGAACCTGAGTTGCCAAAAATTAATACTTTTTTAAAATCTTCACCCAGCATCTTAAAATTTAACCTTTAGGTACTCGCTTAACCACACTGTAAAGAAGAGGGACATATAGAAGATTAAGCACTGTTGCCCATGCAATACCAAAACCTAACGAGATAGCCATAGGCTGTAAGATCATTGCCTGACCTGTAGCGAAGAAGATAAGCGTCGAAAGACCAAGGACAGTTGTTATGGACGTCAGGACTATGGGCCTGACACGTGTTCTTGCATATTTGATAAGTTCTTCTATATTTTTTGCCTTACGGATAAAGAGTACCATCAAAAGCCCGTCATTAACGACAACTCCTGCCAGACCCACCGCACCGATCATACTTGGCATCGTCATATGCATTCCCATGATCAAATGCCCTGCAAGAACACCAAACCAAACCAAAAAGACAACATTAGACAGAACAACTAGAGAGTCAACTAAAGAATCAAAAAGCCAGACCAAAGTAATAAAGATAAGAAACAGAGCCATCATAAGTGCTTGCGACACTTCGCGCATCGTCTTTTCATTCTCTTCTTGCTCACCCTTTACATCAACTCCATAGCCTTCCTCTCTTAATGTTTTTACTATCGGTGCTAAAAATTTCGTCGATTCACCTGCTGTTATCTTGGTTTTATCTAGGGAAGCAAAGATCGAACGGATGCGTTTACCGTCTTCCTTATCAATACTAACATAAGCCGTTTGGATGACAAAGTCTGCGATCTCTTTAAGACGCACGCGCTTGTTTGTACCGGGAACATTAAGTTCAAGGCGATAAAGATTACTGTAGTTGTCTTTTTGTCGACTTTCTACACGGATACGTACTAAACCGGCTTCATTAAACATCTTTCCATATTCACCCTGAAGATAATAGGCACGAAGTTCACGGTTTAACACCTCTTCGGTAAACCCGAGTGTTTGTCCGTAAGTATTGATGTGAAGTTTTAATTCCTTCTCACCTTCCGTCGCATCATTGGCGATATTATAGATCCCCTCATGTTTTCGCATCTCATCTTCAATCCGTCTTAACCCGGCTTGAAGTTCCTGGTCTGTTTTTCCTGAAAGCGCGATCTCTACATCGTTTTTAACCACTCCCGTACCCGGTGTTGTCACACGAAGTTCATCAAAGACTTTAATACCGTTGACTTCCATCTCTTCAAAAGGTTTCATCAGCTTTTTAAGGTCTTCGGATATCTCCAAGGCAGTACGTTCACGTGTTAGAAGATCTGCATCATACTCAATAGAAATATAAGGATTAATATAACGTTCAAAAAAGTTACTCGGTGCACGTTCATTCAAATCAATAAAAATATGAAAAAGGTTTTCACCTCTTTGCGCTTGGTTTTTCGCATCAAGGCGTATCCCGACTGTAGATGTTACGGAGAGCATCTCGCCCTCTTTTTTATAATCCAAGATTACCTTCTCGATCTTGGCAATGATCTTTTCGGAATTTTCAAGATCATGATTGATCTCAAGCTTACCCGAGACAAATACCTGCGTTACATCAAAGGTCGGAAAAAGTTGAAACTTTGTCATACTCCCGACAAAAGCAGTCGCCCCCAAAATTGAAAATACCATAATAGCAAGCGCACTCTTTTTTCTTTTGATTAAAAAATGCAGGCAGCTGTCATAAGCACCGTAAAGCTTGTTCCACATATCATGGCTGACATGGTCCTCTTTACGTACACGAAGAAAATCTTTAGCATGCAGAGGAAGGAAGTAAAAAGCTTCAAACAAAGAAGAAAGCAGTAAAACAGATATCATAATCGGTAAAATACGGATAAACGTCCCCATCTCACCTGTCATCATCAACAAGGGTAAAAAAGCAAACACCGTTGTCAAAGTCGCCGCGAGTACAGCCGGAAACATCTCGATGGTACCTTCAATAACGGCTTCACGTCTGTCTCTTCCCATTTCAAGGTGTCTGTAGATGTTTTCTGCAACAACGATGGCCTCATCCACTAACATTCCCAAAGCGATCAAACCGCCTAAAAGAGAGAGCATATTCAAAGAGTAACCGATCTTTTCCGTTACGATAAGCCCGATCATAAACGACAGCGGTATCCCCAGAGCGACAACTAAGGCGATCCCACGGTTTACTGTGAGCATCATCGCCATAAAAACAAGGAAAAGGCCAAACATGATATTTGCAAAGACCGTATTCAAACGGTTTTTTATCCATACTGAACTGTCCGAATAAACACTAAACTTAAACTCCGGATACTCTCCTTCATACGTTTTTAAAAGTGATCGGATCTGTTTTACCAAAACGATAGCATTTCCTGTTTTTGACTTGGTAACATTGATAGATATCGTCGGCAGACCGTTAAAGTGCGAAAGTTCGTTTTGTTCAGACATAGTAAAATCGACATCTGCAACGTCAGCCAACCTGACTCGCTTGCCGCTGATGTTTAATAACATGTTTTTGAGCTTAATCAGCTCTTTTTCACCGTTAGCCGTACTTATATAAAGATGGTTTCCTTTCTCTTTAATCGTACCGATAGGAAAGATAGAACTAATCGACTGCAATGCTCGGATAACCTCATCACTTTTAAGACCAAATGCCTCTATTTTAGAAAGGTTGATTTGAACCAAGAGTTCATCATCCGCGTCGCCCCGGATCGTCACCTCGTTGAGATCTTTAAAAGCAGATATACCTGACTTTATTTTCTCTGCCATCTGAAGAAGTTCACGCATAGGCTTTTGTCCGGATATCGAGACCTGTACGAGAGGAATAGAGTGCTCAAGAAGACGGGCGATAGGTTCGTCCATATCAGAAGGAAGATCACGCTGTACTTTGGCAAGAACATCTTTGACATCATTCAGGGCTGAAATACTTCCTGCCCCGGGTTTGATATCGGCAAGAACCGTAAAACCTCCGTTTTTCACCTGCGTGTTCAGTGTATCCAAGGCGTTGATGTTTTTAAGTTCATCTTCTATACTCTTTACGGCCATCTTGTCCATGACATCTGCACTGGTACCGACATAGCTTCCTGAGACAATGATCTTATCCATCTGAAAAACAGGAAATATCTCTTTAGGGATGTTGATATAGGCAAAAATGGAAAGCAGAACGATAAAAGCAAGAAATATGTGGTTTAAAAGCGGTTTATCAATGGCAAATTCAATAAATTTTCGTAGCATCTTTTTCTCTTTATTAAAACAGGGTATCTAAAATCTGGTTTTTAAACTTCTTCTGTTCGACCTCATTACTGATGATCTTATGTTCTTCTTTTAGACTTTTATATTCACGTTCAAGTGCGGATATTTCACGACTTTTATAGTAAATACTGCTTTGTAAAAATATCTTAGGAAAGGCCAAGAGTAAGATCAAAGTAATACCCAAAAGAACACTAAGCAGATAAGTAAAACTCAACTGGCTTTTAGCACCAATGACAGTATCTATCTCACTGAGTATCTCGTGTTTGTCGTTATAGTCCAAATTCAAACACTCTCATCTTTGCTGATCTGCTTCGTGCATTTTCTTTGACCTCATCAGCTTTTGCTTCATAAGGCTTTCGCGTGATGACTTTTCCCAGAGCATGATTGTTTCCACAGGTACAACGCATAGCCTGATCATCACAGATACATGATTTTGACCATTTTTTAAACCTCTGTTTGACGATACGATCTTCTAGCGAATGAAAAGAGATGATCGCGATCTTTGCCTGTGTTAGTTCAGCCTTCTCTATAGCATCTAAGAGTCCCTCTAGTTCACCAAGTTCGTTATTGACTTCAATACGGATAGCTTGAAAGACCAAGGTAGCTGGATGTATCTTCTTTCCGCGCGGAGCAAAAGGACGAACGACTGCTGAAAGTTCTTTTGCCGAGTGCAGCGGTCTTGCTTTGAGTATCTCTGAAGCGATGCGCTTTGCATTTCTTATCTCACCGTAATCAAAAAAAATACGTTCAAGTTCCTGCTGAGAGTAGCTGTTAACGACATCTGCTGCTGAAAATGGACGGCCTGGGTCCATACGCATGTCAAGACTCTCACTTTCAAAACCAAAACCGCGTTCTTTCTCATCCAACTGTAAAGAAGAGACACCAATATCAGCCAAAAGACCGCGAATATTATCTTTATCATTTTGTTCAAAAATCTCTTGCGCCATTTCAGAAAAGCGCCCTTTTTTAATCTCTACACGTTCTTTAAAAGGTTCAAGGCGTTGTGTAGAAAAGTCAATGGCTGTTTGATCTTGATCTATCCCGATCAGCTTAATATTTTTATTCGTCTGTAAAATCAATGAACTGTGTCCTGCATATCCCATAGTACAGTCGATAACAACACCCTCTTGTATATCTTTGAATGTTGTTTCTACTTCCCTGTATAAAACGGGAATATGCGGAATATTTTGCAAACATGAAGCCTTAAGTATAAATTTTAGTAAATAATAGCGAAATAGCTCTTATATTAAGAATAATTGCTCTTTATTTAAACACACACGTAGATCAATCAATAGTTTTATTTTCAATACGTTATACTGACATAGAATCTTTTTCAAGGTATTTTATGGTTGAGCATTTAAAAACTGAACTTTCTGAACTTTCTCACTCTATGTTCCAAAATGACTTTTTTGGGCTCTATCACGGCTCCATATCAGCTAAAACAGATAATAACCGTTTTATCATCAACAAAAAAGAGGCCATTTTTCACCAAATAGACAACAATGATCTTATAGAACTCGGTCATCAAAAAGACTACCGTTGGAAAGAGTCAAGTATAGACACTCCAATCCATGCTCAGATCTATTCTCAAATATCAGATGCAAAGTTTATCAGCTTTTCTATGCCACCCTATACAACGGCTTACAGTTTTAACCACTCTGTTATCAGTCCTCGAGACTATTTCGGAAAACTTGAGTGTAAAAGTATTGCCATTTACAATCCTAAAAGCTATGATGACTGGTATGATAGAGCCAGCTCGGAAATCCCTCAATATTTTATTAAAAACGAGGTCAATATGATGGTAATAAAAGGGTATGGGGTTTACGCTTTTTCCAGAGATCTGCATGCGATGACACGTCGTCTTGCTATCTTGGAAAAGTCGTGTAGACTGCTTATGCTTGGGGAAGTCACGAAGAATCAAGATCTTGATTTTTAAGAACTATTCTGACAACAGTTCTCTCAACGGACTCTAGTTTTTTTTAATAAAAAGATGCCAGCCAAGATAAACCATCATAATAATCAGTCCGACTGCTGAACCGAGTTGTTGTGTATCTCCAGTAACACCATCCATTATAGACCTTCCATCACTTCACAAACAACATCAAACATCATATTCTCACTCCTAATATCATGAACTTTTATCTGCATACAGGGGCACCATAATGCACTCCACTCACCTTCGGATATTCTTTTGTTAGTCATTGTTTTACCTTTAGCACTTAAAAAAGTGCTCTTACTGTACTCAAAAGACCCTTTAAAGTACCTCTTTAAAGCCAATATTGTTACATATGAAAGTATTCCCCCTTTCATCTGCAATATTTATAGACTTTTAATGCTTATCTTACTAAAATATCTATAATAATATTTTAAGGAAAAACTATATGATTACATGGATGCAGAGACATCGTAAGTATTTAAACATTACACTATGGATCAGTGTCGGCGCATTTATTGCAGCAGGTCCTATGTTTGCAATTGGAAGCGGAAGCTTTTCCGGACGAAGTGCTGATGCAGTTGCAAAGGTTGGAAATATAGAAGTTAGTGTACACCAGCTCAACACTGCCTACCGTCAACTATTTTCACAATATAACCAAATGTTTCAAGGCAAGTTTGATGAAGCGCAAGCAAAAACTTTTGGTCTTGAGCAGCAAGCGCTTAGACAACGTATTAATGAATCTCTTCTACTCAACCTTGCTCAAGAGCTCAAGCTCGAAGTTTCCGATACGGAACTCAGTGAGAACATTGCCAAGACGGATGCATTTTTTAAAGATGCAAAATTTGACAAAGAGACCTACCAAAAAGTGCTTAAACAAGCCCAGTTAACAATGTCACAATATGAAGATGATGTACGTCGTTCTCTACTTTTAGCCAAGTTAATAGCCATCATATCGCCCAAGGCGCTTCCACTAGAGACAGAAGCTCTTTCAACAGCTTTGTATATAAATGACAAGATATCTTACAAGGTACTTGACAATTCAATGATCAAGGTTGAAGCTAAAGATGAAGATCTGAAAACATACTGGCAAGCGCATAAGCTCAACTACATGAAAGAGCCATCATATCGTATAGAGATGATAGAGCAGACTGCTGTTTCAAAAGAATACAGTGATGAAGATCTAAAAGAAGCCTATGAGAAGAACAAACATGATTACACTAAGACTGACGGAGAGATCAAAAGTTTCGAAGAAGCACATAAAGACCTTATAGCAGCACTGAATACAGAAGCAACAAATAAAGAAGCGCTTCGCACTTACATCAATTATAAAAAAGAAAAGCTAGCTCCTGCTGTTGAGAAAAAAGAGTTGAGCATCACTGAAAGTAAAAATCCTTTTGGAACAGAAGCTTTTAAAAAGATAGTAAAACTTAGCATTGAAAAGCCTTTCTTAAAACCTCAAGAGGTTAATGGAAAATTTGTTATCATCAAACTTTTAGAAACGAAGGCAAGTGAACCAAAAAGCTTTGAAGAAACTTCGTCTGAAGTAAAAATGGCTTATATAACAGAGCAAACAAAGAAAAAGCTTACTGAGCTCGCTAAAAACTCGATCGCCACTTTCAGTGGAACAACATCACCTTTCCTAACGCGTGAGAGTATTGACAAACTTGCACCATTGAATGAATACGAGGCAGGCGAGTTTTTACAAAAACTTTTTGAGAAGCAGACAAAACGCGGATTTATTGAACTGAAGGAAAATAAAATCGTTTTATTTAATATTTTGGAACAAAGATTGCTTAAAAAAGAAAATAACACTCAAGAGAAAAATGTGTTAGAGCTTAAAACAACTCTCTTGAATGACGGATTGCTCAAAAAACTTGAAGCACAATACCCTGTGACTTCATATTTAGAAGGAAAATAACCTTGGACAGAACAGTACTTGCCATTGACATCGGTTCTACTAAGATCTGC
>Ga0316207_10004723_pt1 | contig 11672 bp, 10 predicted proteins | sample 6weekpyrite_MG_FD_204943 | JGI IMG/M metagenome (GOLD analysis project Ga0316207, IMG submission 204943) | Microbial mat bacterial communities from mineral coupon in-situ incubated in ocean water Damariscotta River, Maine, United States -... | ecosystem: Environmental > Aquatic > Marine >...
TAAGGTAGTTGATCCTTCTAGTATGAATGAACTTGGGGTAGATGAAGATGGTCTGATCTTAATAGGCGGACCTCAGGTGATGCAGGGCTATTTAAAAGATAAGACAAGGTCATCAGATGTCATAACTCAGATTGAGGGTTCTCTTTGGTATAAAACAGGGGATAAGGGTCATATTGATGCAGACGGTTATCTTTTTATCGTTGATCGTTATTCCAGGTTCGCAAAACTTGGTGGAGAAATGGTCTCTTTAGGTGCCATAGAGCTACAAATTCACAAATTTATTAATGATGCAGAAATTGACTTTTTAGCTGTGAATCTGTCTGATGATAAAAAAGGGGAAAAGGTCATTTTGCTTATTAGTGGGTATGAAGATTCCAAGGGGCTTAGAAAAGCTCTTATAGATTCAGGTATGAATCCTTTATATGTTCCAAGTGAGATATTTGATATTGAAACGGTACCTAAGTTGGGAACAGGTAAGAGTGACTTTGCTGGGGCGAAGAGATTGGCCTTGGAATTAACCCATGCTCCATAACCCTTATAAAGATATTCAAAGGGTGCAAAAGTGCCGTAAGGTATATTTTCAAGAGCAGCAGCCTGAAGAGATCTGGGCGGAAGTCTTAGAAAATGATCATGAAGAAATGCAAGAGCTATGCCGCGCTATGCGTCAGCTTGTGTATGAGGTTGGCGTACCCAAATTCTTAGTCCATTTGAGTGCAAAACTCTTATACCACTTTGTTTATAGATGGTGGGGACATTATACAAAAGAGAGTGATTTTTTAGCCTCAGCCTGCTCAAGTGTTTCCCCTTCATTAATGGCTTTTTTACAAAGACAGTATACCTTGGCCCATATGGGATGTTCGGTTGTAATGACCTGGGATGAACAAGAAAAAAGAATGCTTTGTTTTAGATCCTTGGATTGGAAGGGGGCCGATGATATTGCCCGTGCTACACGAATGTTCTCTTTTGTTGACAGTGCAGGCAAAGAGGTGGCCAAAATTGCTGGTATAACTGCTATGGTTGGCGTGCTCACCGGTGTTAAAGAAGGTTTTAGTATTGCGATTAATTATGCTCCTTGGAAACGTTCGGCAAGTTTTAAATCTGATCCCACCTTTTTAATTCGACAGCTTTTAGAGGATGATAAGATCAATTCTTATGAAGATGCAATGCAGAAGATAAGATCTTGGGATGTTGGCTCCCCCTGTTTTATAAGTTTGTGCGGGATAGAAAAAGGGGAAGCCTGTGTAATTGAACTTAGTCATCAGTCAAAGGTCCATATTAGAGAGATGGGAGAAGAAAAGGTTCTGATTCAAACCAACCATTATGATCTTCAAAGCTCCCCATTTACTAAGCATAATGAACCAGCCTATGATGAAGAGATGAATGAAGAGCAGTGGTACGTATCGGAATTACTCAAAAATTCTCAAAAGAGAGAAGCCTTGATGAAGGCAGAATTTACTAAAAATTCGGATTTAAGTATGAAAGAGAAACTGATCCAACTGTATAAGCAAGTTCCCATACTAAATTGGGAAACAGCGCAGTGGGTTATAATGCATCCAGACAGGGGCGATCTAAAGGTGTATGCGAGTTTGGATAAGAAACAAATATAAGTTTTATAAGAATCAATCTTCCTCTAACCAAAGTTTTTGTACAATTTCAAAATAATTTACGTGATGACGTTAAAAAGGAATACTTTGGCCGAGTATGCAAGATATGAAGATATAGATAAAGAACAGCTTCAGCGCGATATCGAAGATGTGAAAGCACAGATAGGTGCGCCTAGTAAAGAAGACTTTCAGCATCTTTTAAAGCTTGAGCGATGGGGTAGAGCAGCCTCATTTTCGGGTTATCTTTTAATTCTGATCATCAGTCTGATCGAGATGACAGATCTGGGTATGGGACAACTTGGCTTTTGGTCTTTAGCCTTACTAGCAGCTGGGCTTATTGGCCTTGGCAATGTTTCTAGGTGGGCGAATGTGGCCCATCCTGTACTTCACGGTGCTTATGATAAGGTAGAAGGAATCCCATATCGGTACACAAGATCAGGCTTTGCAAAAGGAGCTAGACGTTATATTGATTGGCTTGATTGGATCAAACCTGATGCTTGGTCTTATGAGCATAATATCATGCACCATTATCATTTAGGTGAGGATGAGGATCCTGATAACATAGAAGTGAATGTAGATCTTGTGCGAACCTCTTTCATGCCGATGTTTTTTAAGTACCTCTTTGTGACTCTTCTCTCGGCTACATGGAAGTTGACCTATTATGCGCCAAATACCCTAAGAATTTTGGAAAACAAAGAACGTAGAAAGAAAAACCAGCAAGAGGTCAAAGCCTTAGAATATTCCCCTTTTACAAAAAATGGAAGAACCTTATGGAAATCATACATAACACCATATCTTGTAGTTAGATTTATTGTTACGCCCTTGCTCTTCTTACCTTTAGGTTCAGAAGCTGTGCTGAATGCTTTTATCATTATTTTCATGGCTGAAATCATTGCGAACCTGCACTCATTTGTTGTGATTGTACCCAATCATTCGGCTGAGGATATTTACCGATTTGAAGAGCCTCACCAGTCTCAAGGAGAATTTTACCTTAGGCAGATCATGGGCTCGGTAAATTATAATACAGGTTCAGATTTTATAGACTTTTCTCATGGTTGGCTTAATTATCAGATAGAACATCATCTTTTTCCTAATCTTCCTTTGAGTCAGTATCAACAGATGCAACCTATTGTTAAAGAGATCTGTAAAAAACACAAACTTGAGTATAGACAAGAGAGTGTTTGGAAACGTTTGTTCATGACTATCGATTTGATGGTCGGGAAGACAAAACTCTTAAGAGTACAGGGGATTTAGTTCTTTTCTCACAAGCGTACTTAAGAGACAAGAAAACTTTGATTCCGTCCCGCTTCTTTAGCCCTATATAAGGCCCGATCGCAACGGGCGAAGATCTCAGTAAAGGTTTTATCCTCTATTAAGGTTGGCGTGATTCCGATACTAGTTGTGATAGAAATATCATAATCCTGACTTGTGATAATGATTTCCTCAACAGCCAAGCGGATCTTCTCAGCTAGATTCTTTGCTCCTTTGACATCTGTCTTAAAGAGTAAAATAGCAAACTCTTCACCACCAACACGAGCAAAGACATCACTTTTTCTTAATAAAGCCTGTATGGTCTCTACAAAACGAATTAGCAGCAGATCTCCAATATTATGTCCATGATTGTCATTCACCTTTTTAAAGTGATCAAGATCCAAAAGTAAGAGGGTAAGCTCTTTTTGATGTCTTTGAGCAGTGTAAAAATAGCGTTCAGAGACCTCATTGAAGATACGCTTATTCATAATGCCAGTGAGTCCATCCGTAGAAGCTAGAACCTCTAGGGAGGCATTCTTTTCGTGCAGAGTATTCTCATAAGAACTAATTTTACTGGTATAAACATGAAAAAGAAAACTAGCGATGACAAGGGTTATGATTCCCGTATTGATGGCAATCTGAGAGAGTTGAAGGTCTGTTAGCATATGCACTGTTAATATAATAATAATAGAACTAAGTGTAAAAAACAAACCATTTCGGTTACCGTTAAATATATAAGCAGCAAAAACAAGAAGATGAAACCAGATGATTCTAAATTCATCTTGGGGAACGGTGATAAGGGCCATAGTAAAGGTCAAACTAAGTGCTACAATCAAGACATTGGAGACCTTTGTATAATTATCTTTTGAACGTCTAAGAAAGAGTATTAGAAGAATCATAAACCCTGCTGTTATATAGTTAACAAAGGTCTGGGTCTGACCAATATCATGGACGCCCATATCACTGATAGCTGCGAAGAGGGTGCAAAAGAATGCTATGATGAGTAAGATAGAATTTAGCATCTTGAATTTAAACCTAAGTAGATCCTCATCCTCATCAAAATCATATCCACTGTATAGAAAATTATTATATGTCATTGTTTCTATGGTGCCTTTTTTTATTTTAAAAATTATATTGGACACCTAAGTTCATGACATGGGCACCATTGGTAGAAAAGTCTGCATTATGTAAGTTAGAGTAACTATCATCATAATCAATGTACTTATAAGTAGCGCTCAAATCAATAGAATCGTTTAGTTTATAATCTGTTCTGAAAATATAGGCCATCACCTTTCCACCAGGTACAGGAAAGTTCCTTGTTTCGTTTGGGACCTGATCTTCTGCATAAGCGATTAATCCTAAAACTTTTAGATCATTAAAACTGTGTTGATGTCCGAACTTATAAATCATAATATCTTCCCATTTTCTTGCAAGGGGCGCACCAAAAATAGATTCAACAGTTGGGTCTGCATAATCAATATCAAGCGCCTTATATGAAGACCAAAACTTTTTCTCTGCACCTAATATCCATAATGCCTCTTGTGATGTGTAAAGAAAAATGGTAGCACCGAACCTTTCGGGGTGGGATATCTCAGCTTGGGCAGGAATCTTCCCCGAAATGTTATTATAATTATTGCCCTTAAGGGTTACATCCAGTTGTGTATTATAATTAAGTGAAAGGTATAGCCACGGTTGGAAACGATATGATAGTCCAAAGATAGGACCGTATCGATCGCCGTCTGCACTGTTAATAAGCGTGTTGCCTGCAGGGTAAGCAGTGGTGTCTCCTTGTTTATGGACACGCTGGATTCCCGCAAAAAGAGTGAGGTCATTAAAGCTGTGGGCATATCCCAACTGCGTTTGGGTGTTTTTTAATTCAAAGCTATTGGCAGATTGACGCGTAATAGCCCCATCCCAACTTGAATTAACTCCGGTAGACGTGTCACGTTTATGTGAAAAGGTGATGCGCCCGTTATAGATCTTAGGGGATACATAATATAGATTTACATATTGTTCATTATTCGATCCACTCTTTGAGTTTTCAAAAGAGCTCTTAAGGGTATAGCGTGGAAACTCCTTATACTCGAATTCAAGTTTAACAGAGTGTTGATCAGGAAGATAGTTCGTCATTGCCGGATGATAATAGGCTAAATCTGAGCTCATTAGAAGGGTTGAATGGATAAAAATAGAAAGAAGAACGTATTTCAATGCTTACCTTGTTTGTACTGTACTCCCCCTGTATGCAGTCCTTAAATATCTTAAAATTATGACCTTCCCCAGTTAAATCATATAAAGATTTATGATAGTTTCATTTTGATTACAAGCTACTGAAATAAAGAAAAACTTTTGGCTTCGTTACAATTACACTATAATTACACAGATTTAATCTTATTATTGGATAACAGGAAAAACGGTGGCACTAAATAAACCAAAATATACTCTATTTAAAAACACAACATACGCACTGGCAGGCCTGGTAGATATCACGAAAAATGAATCATCATTTAAACTTCAAATTCTATTGTTTGTCGCGATGAACATAGTGGCGTGGAATTTAGATCTAGCCTTTCACCTTAAGGCTATTCTTTCACTCTCACTATTTATACCTATTATGGCAGAGGTGACGAACTCTTCTATCGAACGTGTGGTTGACCTGGTTACGATGGATTATCACGAATTGGCTAAGCGTGCTAAAGATGCTGGGGCAACCTTGGTGTTTTTAAGTTTCATTTTAACAGGTGGGATATGGGCCGCTGTTTTATACATAGGATTCATACTGTAATTGGTGCTGTTACTCATTTCGTGTTGTTAGTACTTAAGGATGACTTGTGAAAATACTTCTTATGGAAGATGACCCTGTACTGCATGAGATCTTACTAGAACATCTTCTTGATGAAGGACATAATGTCACGGGATGTGAGGATGGACAAGAGGCTGAAGATCTTATTTTTAAAGAGCAGTTTGATCTCTTGCTTCTGGATGTGAACGTCCCTTTTATAGATGGCTTTAGTTTAGTAGAAAGTATACGCGACAATGGCATTAAAACCCCGGCTGTCTTTGTAACTTCTTTAAACACGACGAAGGATCTTAAGCGCGGATATGCTGTTGGGGGAGACGAATATATCAAAAAGCCTTTTGATATGGATGAACTTGACGCCCGTTTGATGCAGATTCAAAAGGTCTTTCAGCTTGAAGATGAGCTTCTTATATTACCTGATGGTAGATATTTTGATCCCCTTAGTCATAAGGTAGGAGAAAAGAGATTACGAAAAAAAGAGTCTGATATTCTACTCTATCTTTTACGAAATAAAAATAGAGCCATCAGTGCTCAAGAACTGATGGATAATTTATGGGCCTTTGATGAGATACCATCTAATGCAACCTTGCGAACCTACATCAAAAACCTTAGACAGGTTCTTGGAAAAGATATGATTGTCACCGTTCACGGAGAGGGATTCAAAATTGAAGCTAAGTGATTATGAAAGACGCTCTTTAATCTACTTTATCCTTTTATATGTGGGTTCATCTGTTTTTCTTATTTCTGTGATTGCATTTTTAATTTATGAAAATGAAGAACGTAACTCTTTAGAGATGATGCAGATGAAGATGCGACATTTTGCTGATATGCAAGGCGAAGAGATCATCAAGTCCGACATGAAAGAATCCAAAGAATATATGCTTCCTGCTAAAAGTGAATATGAGGTGGCCTTATATGATAAAAAACATAATTTACTTGAGGGAGACTCCTTAGCTGAAATAGACTTTGCTAAAGAAGCGTATAGAAAAAATGGAGATTGGTATTATCTCTCTAAGGCAGCAAGGGGACACTTAGGAGTGGAGCATATTGTTGTTAAAAAGAGCGGATATGATGTATGTGTTCAAGATCTTAGAAGTGACGTGATTTTATATTGGAGCCTTGCTGTCATCTTTATTTCTATTATGGCGTACTGGCTTGGAAGAATTTTCTTAAAACCTGTACGCGAAAAGATTGATACTATTGATGCCTTTATTAAAGATTCAACCCATGAATTGAGCACACCGATCACTGCTTTGATGTTATCAGTGGACACCCTCTCTAAACAGAGCCCATCGAAGGCATTGACACGGATTAAACTCTCCTCCAGACAGATAGCAGACATTTATCATGACCTTACTTTTTTACTGCAACTTGATAAGTCAGCCAAGATAGACGAAGTCATTGATATGAAAGACTTATTGGAAGAGAGAGTTAATTATTTCATCCCCTTAGCAGAACAAAAAGGCCTTAGTTTTGAGATGCAGCTTCAATCCTTTAGTTTTACAATGGAAAGAACGGCCTGTGTACGTTTAGTGGATAACATTATCTCAAATGCCATTAAATACAATGATAAGGCTAAAAAGGTGTATATCTCGACAGAGGGTAGAAAGATTCTGATTCGTGATGAAGGCAAGGGGATGAATGAAAAAGAGCAGAATCAGGTTTTTGAGCGGTATATACGTGTAGAAAGAAACCGTGGAGGCTTTGGTATTGGCTTGGATATTGTTAAGCAAGTGAGTCAAAAATATTCAATCGAGATTGAAATAAATTCTAAGCCTAATAAGGGTACACTTTTTACATTGAAATTCCCATAAGGAAGCCTATTATGTCACATGTATTGATTATTGGAGCAGGCGGAGTAGGCCGCGTCGTTACGCATAAGTGTGTTATGAATACCAAGACCTTTACCAAGATCACCTTAGCCAGTAGAAGATTGCAATCGTGCAAGAAGATAGCGGATGAACTTCCTGTAGGAATGGTTGACATCGAAGAAATAGATGCAGATAAGGTTGATGAATTAGCACAGCTCATAAAGCGCATAGGGGCACAACTGGTTATTAATGTTGCCCTTCCTTATCAAGACCTGAGTATTATGGATGCTTGTTTAAAAAGCAATGTTCCTTATCTTGATACTGCTAATTATGAGCATCCAGACGAGGCGAAGTTTGAGTACAAAGAACAGTGGGCTAAGCATGAAGCCTTCAAAGAAAAAGGCTTGATGGCATTGCTGGGTTCAGGGTTTGATCCTGGTGTTACGAATGTCTTTTGCGCTTATGCCCAAAAACACTATTTTGATGTGATACATACCATTGATATTTTAGACTGTAATGCAGGTGATCATGGTTACCCTTTTGCTACCAATTTTAATCCTGAAATCAACCTTCGTGAGGTTTCCGCAAATGGCCGTTATTGGGAAGAGGGTAAGTGGATTGAAACCAAACCAATGGAAATCAAGATGGTTTGGGATTATCCTGAGATAGGGGAAAAAGATTCTTACCTCTTATATCATGAAGAAATGGAGTCTTTAGTCAAACATATTAAAGGACTAAAGCGTATTCGTTTCTTTATGACCTTTGGAGAGTCTTACCTGACACATATGAAGTGTTTAGAAAACGTTGGAATGCTCGGAATCAAAGAGGTAGAACATAAGGGACAAAAGATTGTGCCTATGGAATTTTTACGAACACTTTTACCTGATCCGGCTAGTTTAGGCCCAAGAACCAAAGGTCTAACTAATATTGGTATCGTTGCTGAGGGTCTGAAAGATGGACAGAAAAAGAAGATCTATATTTATCAGGTTAGTGATCATGAGAAGTGTTATGCTGAAGTGAAATCACAGGGGGTCTCTTATACGACGGGTGTACCCGCGATGATTGGAGCTAAATTAATGCTAGAGGGTAAATGGTCGGCTCAGGGTGTGTTTAATATGGAAGAGTTTGATCCTGATATCTTTATGGATGAGTTAAATAAGCAAGGTCTGCCTTGGAAGATAAAAGAGTTAGATTAAATTGTTAAAATGTCCCTTATGCTCATGTGAAGAAAGTACTCTATATTGCAAGGATGAAACCGGCGAGTATAGGCTGTGTAATGATTGTACTCTTGTTTATGTTCTCGAAGATGAACACTTAGATGAGGAAGCTGAAAAGGCACGCTATGATTTACATAAAAACTCCAGTGATGATGAGGGGTATAGAAAACATCTTTCTAAGGTTTCTATTCCTGTTTTAGAGCGTATTGATCAAGATGCTAAGGGTTTAGACTTTGGTTCAGGCCCAGGTCCGACGCTCTCCCTTCTGTTTGAAGAAGCGGGTCATGAGATGAAGATATATGATCATTTTTATGCTAAGGATGAAGCTGTTTTAAATTCTTCATACGATTTTATCACCTCTACAGAAGTAGTAGAACATCTGTATAAACCTTCTGAAGTCTTAGATAGCTTATGGGAGATTGTAAATAAGGGCGGTCTGCTTTGTCTTTTGACCCAGCCCTATGTCAATCAAGATGCATTTGAGAAATGGTATTATAAAAAAGATCCGACCCATGTCTGCTTTTTTTCACTTGAAACGATGCAATGGCTGGCGTCAAAATGGCTGGCTGAACTTGAGGTTGTTTCAAAGGATATCTTTATTTTTAAAAAATTGGTATAGGAAAATATGATGGGCATTGATTTTACACAGGTCAAACAGACACCAATGTACATTTGTGAACTTGAAAAGCTAGAAGTAAATTTACAAATATTAAACAAAGTACAAATTGAATCTGGGGCAAAGGTTATCCTTGCACTCAAGGGCTTTGCAATGTTTAGTACCTTTGATTTAGTGAAAAATTACCTGCATGGGTGTACCGCCTCGGGTCTGCATGAAGCTAAACTGGCTAGAGAAGAGATGAATAAAGAGGTGCATACTTACTCTCCTGCATTTAAAGAAGATGAGATAGAAGAGATTGCTAAGATATCTGATCATATTGTCTTTAATTCCCCTAATCAACTGCTCCGTTTTAAAGATATTGTTAAAAAGGTGAAGCCTGAGATCTCAATCTCCTTGCGTGTTAATCCTGAGTATTCACAGTCTCCTGTTGAACTCTATAATCCTTGTGGACTTTTTTCACGTTTAGGGACCACCAAGAGTAATTTCAATCAAGAAATTTTGCCCTTTCTTGATGGTTTGAACTTTCACGCCCTTTGTGAACAAGATGTCTCAGCCTTAGAAGGGGTTTTAAAGGCCTTTGAGAAGAATTTTGCTCCCTATATTGATCAAATGAAGTATATTAATTTGGGGGGAGGACATCATATTACAAAGAAGGGATATGATGTTGACAGGCTTATAGAGGTGATTAAGAACTTCAAGACCAGACATAAAAATGTAGAGGTGTATTTAGAGCCAGGAGAGGCGGTAGCTTGGGAAACTGGAGTCTTGGTCTCTACGGTCTTAGATATAATTGACAATGGTATGAAAATAGCCATACTCGACACCTCGGCAGAAGCACATATGCCTGATACCTTAGCCATGCCATACAGAGCAGAAGTCAGGGGCGCAGCAGAGGCGAATGAGAAGGCTTACACCTATAGATTAGGCGGAAATACCTGTTTGGCCGGAGATATTATGGGAGACTACTCCTTTGATCAAGAACTTCAGGTAGGCGATAAGATTATCTTTGAAGATCAGATCCACTACACCTTTGTAAAAAATACGACCTTTAATGGGATAAGACTTCCTTCTTTGGCTTTATGGGATAAAAAAGAACACTTAGAGGTGAAGAAAGTCTTTGGATATGAGAGTTATAAGCAGAGGCTCTCTTAAGGGTGACCTAGATTGAATAAGGTATTTCGAGGATAAACTTAGCCCCGTCTTTATAAGTGGTGTCAAGGGCAATAGAACCTTTAAGTTGTTGATTGATAAGATTATAGGTGATATTTAAGCCTAAGCCTGTCCCACCCTTATTACGTTTAGTCGTGATAAATGGCTCAAAGATCTTATGGGCCACATTATCATCCACCCCTTTACCGTTATCACAAAAGACTATCTGTACAGCGTGTTCAAGGTGATGGGTCTGCAGTTTTATCTCGCCCACTTGATCATACTCAAAACCGTGCAGAAGTGAATTTTGAAGCATATTCACAACAATTTGAGAGATGGCCCCAGGGTAAGAGTGCATCTGTATATTGGAATCATCAAGTTCGAGTTTTAATTCCACTGGTCTATGCTTAAGTTCATTTTTAAAGGTAGAAATAACCTCTAGTAAGTATTCGTTGAGCTCAAAATCCCTTGCTTCTTCCGAACTTTGATCCACCGAGATCTTTTTGAAGTTACGTACCAATAAGGCTGCACGGTCAAGATTTTTGATCAGAATTTCATCGGCTTCACTGATGGTCTCAATAAAATGGTCTAAGGCTGATTTACTCAGCTTATTCTCATCTAAGAGGTCTTTAACCGTCTTGAGTTCATTCTTGAAAATAGAAGCTGCAGTGATTGAGATACCCAAGGGCGTGTTAACCTCATGAGCAACACCGGCAACCAGGTTACCAAGGGCAGACATTTTTTCAGACTCGACCAGTTGTGATTGCGTACTTTGCAGACGATCCAAACTCTCTTGGAGTTCGCCCGTTCTATCTTTAACTCTCTCTTCAAGTTCATTAGTCAGTCGCTCCAGGTGAGCTTGGTAGGTACGTGAGATACTTTCTGCTTCTTCACGTTCACGACCTCGTTGCTCGATTTTTTCAAGCATTGAATTAAAGTCATCATATAGATGTCCCACTTCATCCGCATACATCTTCTCTGCACGAATCTTATAATTCTCAGATAAAGAAATCTCCTGTGCTGTTTTGGCTAGGTTAATAATAGGAAGGGTGATGTAGTTTTGTAGTTTATAAATCATTAATAAAGAGAGTAAAACAATCACCATAACCCCAAGAGAGAGAAAAAGGGCATAGGTTAAGAGTTCTTTGGGAATATGCGCGGTAGAGATGTGAAAGATAATAGCCCCATAGGTCTGGCTATTGTAGCTTACCGGCGTTGTGATGA
>Ga0316207_10004724_pt1 | contig 11668 bp, 7 predicted proteins | sample 6weekpyrite_MG_FD_204943 | JGI IMG/M metagenome (GOLD analysis project Ga0316207, IMG submission 204943) | Microbial mat bacterial communities from mineral coupon in-situ incubated in ocean water Damariscotta River, Maine, United States -... | ecosystem: Environmental > Aquatic > Marine >...
ACACCAATATGACCTAGCAGAAAGTTATTTGAAAAATGGTTTAGAGATAGACCCCAATAGCACGAATGCCTATATTAATTTAGGACGCGTGTACGAATTGCAAGCATTACATCAAGAAGCAATCAAAGCCTATGAAAGTGCGTTGTCTATCGACCCAAAGAATCCAATTGCTTTGTACAACATAGGCAACGGATACAAAGAGCTGGGTCAACCAAATAAATCAATTGATTACTATAAACAATGCCTAACAATATCTCCTGACTACGAAGATGCTGAATTCAATCTAGGCGTTGCTGAGCTAACAATGGGCCACTTTACATCAGCCTGGGGGCATTACTTCAAAAGATTTCGATTTAACCTTTCTGACACCAAGCTTTCGGCGATACAACCTGGGTTAGACTATAAAAATAAACACGTTTATTTGCGATTCAGCCAAGGCTTAGGGGATGAATTATTCTTTCTTCGTTTTTTGCCTGCTCTAAAGGCACAGGGTGCAAAAATCACTTATTGTTGTCAGAACAAGCTACAACCTCTTCTCAAAAATAATTCAAACATTGACAATTTAATTACAGAAGATGATGAAACACCTAAGTGTGATTATTATTTTGCAATTGATGATATTCCACTCATACTAAACATGAATAGTGTTGAGCAGATACCACCTGCGTTCAAGCTAAACATCATAGACTCATCAAAACAAGAATCCTTAGCAGAAAAATATCACGACTTTCCTCGGCCGTATATTGGTATAACCTGGCGTGCAGGCACTCAAACTGACCAAATAGACACACGCTCACAACATCGGGTTTTAAATAAAACATTTTCATTAGATGCATTAATCAATTGCTTGAAAGACATTAGCGGTACTGTCTTCATATTGCAGCGCAACCCAACTGATAATGAAATACATACTCTTAAAGAACGCCTACCACAAACTATAATTGATACCTCAGCGTTAAACGATGATTTGTCTAATATGGCGGAATTGCTTAATTTCTTGGATGATTCTGTTTGTGTTAGCAACACAAATATCCACATTCTTGCAGGCCTTGAGAAAACAGCAAAAATAATTGTTCCTCACCCACCAGAGTGGCGCTGGATGGAGGTTGATAGCAATTCTCCTTGGTTTCCCAATATGGATACTTTTCGCCAATCGGACAATAAACAATGGGATATTGCAATAGAAAAACTACAAACTACTTTGAATAACTTGTATAGTCACAATGCTTAAACAACAAAATCCCATAGAAACCGCAACTATTTTTATACAAAGCGGAGAATATTTACAAGCAGAACACGTTTTATTAAGCTTTAAAAAAGGGAAGAAAAACCCGCTTTATTGGTTCTTGCTAGGTGCTTCTCAAGCGAGTCAAACAAAAAATATTAACGCCATTAACTCCTTTAAAAAATGTTTACAGTTACAACCCAATTACCCCGAAGCCCATAATAATTTAGGCGTTGTGCTGGAACGTGAAGGAAAGCTAAGTGCTGCGCAAGATAGTTATAGTAAGGCACTAAAACTAAATCCAGGATATATCTCAGCAGCTTATAACTTCGCCAATGTTCTACAACGAAAAAGACAATTCGCTGAAGCTATTGAGGCTTACGGTCGTGTTTTAACTTTAAACGCTGGACACATTAATTCACTAAACAATTTGGGACTTTGCTACCTTTTTGAAAATAACTTAGAGAAGGCCCAGTCGATTTTTCAAGAAGCATTAAAATTGTCTCCAGATGATGTTGAATTACTCATCAATATGGCTTCAGCTTTATATAAAATGAAAGAATATCATCAAGCCATTGAGTATCTAAGCACCGCTAAATCCCTGGCCCCAAATAAGCCGGAGGTCTACTGCGACTTAGGGCTAAATCTACAAGCACTTGAAAATTATGGTGATGCTGAAAAACAACTTACACACGCTAAGCAACTTGCCCCAAATAACGAAAAAGTATTGGGGAATCTGGGTAATTTATTCAAAGCACAAGGCGACCATCACTTAGCCATTGATTACTATGAACGGACTTTATCCTGTAATGATAAGAATATTGATGTGCTTAATAACATGGCAATCAGCTTACTAAATATAAAAGAATTTGAAAAAGCGCTTGTTTGTTATAAGCGTATATTAAAACTTGAACCGGATAATACTAATGCTCAATATAACCTTGGGACGTATTACTTGAGTTCGGGCAAACTAAATGATGGATGGAGATATTATTTTTCTCGCCCAAGCCATAAAAATCCAAACTGCGAATCACCACTCAACCTAAATGAAGAGAGTATTATAAATAAAAACATCCTTCTAATACATGAGCAAGGCATTGGTGACGAACTATTCTTTCTACGCTATTTGAAAAAACTAAGCACTAAAAGCAAAAACATCGACTATTTAGCCAGTCCCAAAGTCGCTCCCCTACTAGGTCAGCAACCGCTAATTAAAAATGTATACACTCAATTACCTGATATTTCTGAGTATGATCACATAATATCTGTGGGTGACTTACCACTAATCGTACAAAGTGAGACGAATGATTTCCCTGAATCTCTATTGATAGATATCAATCAACAGACCAAAACAGGCTTACAGCAATATTTGAAAACATTGGGTCCTCCCCCTTATATTGGATTGACGTGGCGAGCCGGCCAAAATATTGATAATTTCTTATTCAAACATGTGCCGATAAAATCTCTTTTTTCCGCGCTGGAAAACATCAAGGGAACGATACTTGTATTACAACGTGCACCCAGTAGCGATGAATTAACTGAAGTAAAAGCATATGAAAGTTCACACAATATACATGACTTGTCTAAGTACAACGATGACTTACCTAAAATGTTAGGTCTGCTCAACGAACTAGACGAGTACATTGGCGTAAGCAATACCAATGTACATTTACTCGCTGCGTTGAAGAAACCTGCCCATGTTCTAGTACAAAACTTAGCTGAATGGCGTTGGATGTTTCAGGGAGATGAATCACCATGGTTTCCAGGTAATCAAGTATACCGTCAAGAACTCCATAATGGCTGGAGTAAGGCTATAGATAATTTAAAACGTAATCTAGAAGAAAAATACATTGAAAAATCAAACTAAAATATTAGATCCGCAGAAAGCACTTAGCCTTTTCCAACAAGGCAAGTTAAACGAGGCGATGGCTATATTAATACCTTTATTAAAAGAATCGCCTCAATTTGCAACAGGGTGGTTCTTATTAGGTGTTATTCAGTTTCAGAATAATGAACTTCAATCTGCGATCGAATCGTTACTCAATGCGACGAGATACCAAGCTATTTACCCTGATGCCTACAATAATCTAGGGGTAGTTTATGAAAAAATTGGTAACATTGATGACGCAACAATCGCCTATAAAACCGCTATAGAGCAAAAACCTAGCTATGCCAATGCGCTGTACAATTTAGCAAATATTTATAAGTCTTCGGGGAAATATGATGTTGCTATTGATTATTATCATCGCGCTATTAATGTAGACCCCAACTACACTAATGCGCTAATTAATCTTGGCTCTACTTATCAAACAATAAGAAATCACGAAAAAGCAATCAAGATTTTCAATCAAGCATTATTGTTATCGCCAAATGACATTACGCTTCTAAATAACATTGGCTTATCTTATTTATACCATTTTCAATATGATGAAGCGCTAACTTATTTCCAAAAATCACTTAGCCTCGCTCCGGGCCTTTCTTCTGGATTAATTAATATTGGTCAAGTTCTGCAAGCCAAAGGGGAATTTATTGAAGCCAAACAGTATTTCGAAAAAGCAATGACCGATCCGCAGCAAACAGAGATTGCCAAAAACAATATTGGCTTACTACACTTGGGACAACTTGAATTAAAAGAAGGTTGGGAATTTTATCGCGCTAGAAGCAGCATCAGAAATAAACAATATAGTATTCCAGAAACATTGCCCAATCCTTTAGAAGGCTTGAATATATTGTTGACTAAGGATCAAGGACTTGGTGACGAACTATTCTTTTTACGTTTTGTTACGCCGTTAATAGACGCAAAAGCAAATATTACTTACCAAACCGATAGTCGTTTAACTCAAATATTAGTTAATTCTATGCCCTCTATTTCAATACTTGATTCAGGTAGTACCGGACCTTATGACTATTGCTTACCAGTCAGTGAATTACCAAGATTATTATTTGATCGCTTACCTATAAAAATACCTGATAGTATCAAATTAAAAACGGATCGGGATTTGGAATCAGCTATAGCCACAACCTTGCCCAATAACAATAAAAAGAATATAGCTATTACTTGGCAAGCTGGGACTGTAGAAACAAACAAATTATACAAACGTATAGACCCAGAACTCATGGGTAAAATGTTTTCTAATGTAGATGCGAATATTTTAGTTCTACAGCGTAATCCATCTAAGAAAGATATTAAGAACTTAGAGAAAAGCCTCGGTAGAAAGACATTTAACTTTTCTTATATCAACAACAGTCTTGATGAGACTTTAGCCTTTCTCAACTTAGTGGATGAATATGTAACAGTTAGCAATACAAATGTACACCTCATGGTAGGTTTAGGGAAAAAACTCAAGATATTTGTACCCTTCCCCCCCGAGTGGCGCTGGACCTTTAATGAACAAGCTAGCCCTTGGTTCCCCGACATTCCGCTTTATCGGCAAGATGCTTCCGGTTGCTGGAATACCGCTTTAAGCAATTGCCTTTCTGATTTGGAACCTGACCTATCTAGCTGATTATATTATATATTATTCATAACGATTTAATAATAGTCACTCGGCACGCTTGCTGCATCGGTAACATTAAAGTCTTTAATGAAAAGCGTTGGTGGTTTTAATGTTACGAATATTTATTGGATACGACCCTAGAGAATCTATCGCATTTAGTGTGTTGGCCCACAGCATACAACGACGTTCATCTCAGCCTGTGTCTATTATTCCAATCGCATTAGATAACCTCAAAGACATTTACAATCGAGAAAGAAACCCTCTGCAGTCAACAGATTTTTCTTTCACTCGGTTTCTGACTCCCTATCTTTCTAACTATGAAGGTTGGTCAGTATTTATGGATTGCGACATGATTGTTCTCGATGATATCGCCAATCTATTCTCACTTGCTGATGACAAATACTCTGTCATGTGCGTTAAGCATAATCATGTTCCTAAAGAGGAAGTGAAATTTCTGAATGCACCACAGAGCAAGTATGAGAAGAAAAACTGGTCCAGTGTAATGCTATTTAACAACGCAAAATGTAAGGCACTTACACCGGATTATGTTAATTCAGCCTCTGGACTTGAGTTACATCAATTCAAATGGCTGGATAACGATGATTTGATAGGTGAGATACCCTATAAATGGAATCATCTTGTGGGTTACAGTGACCCATACTCGAATGCGTCACTGGTACATTTTACAATTGGTGGCCCCTACTTTAAGGAATATCATGACTGCGAATATTCCAAAGAGTGGCGGGAAGAGTTAAAAAGTATGGAAAACTGTGAGCAAAGACTATGACAAATTTAGCATTAGACAACGATAAAGCAACTGTAACTGATGAACAGGAAGCCCTGTTTAATTTTCTAGATCATACGGTGTTATTAATCACGCAAGCAAGTAATGCAGAAGAAGTCGATCTATTAATGGACGACTTCATGTCTGATGATATTCTTCAGATACTTGAATCAAACAAAGAATTTTTCAGCCTGCTTAATGCGGTGTGGTTTTCAACATTCAAACGTATTTTTATTGATGTGCGGTCCGAAAGCTTCCCAGTTAAAGTACTGTGGTTACCTGTTTTGTTTGACAAACTGGGCTGGAAGATTGAAGACATTGAAACATTTGAACAAGCCAACTTTGCATTCCGCAACCAAACACAACAACAAAATGATTTATACAAGCATTTGGTCGAACTCTTTTTGAATGGACTAAAATTCGAACTAGAGACAGCTTACAATGTCTTTAAAACAAAAATAGACTCAATCGAATATAGTGATGAAAAAGACAAAGAAAGCATCGAAACAATGATAAATGACATAGAAAGCCTAGGCTGGAAAAAAGTATAAATCACAATTCGCAATATATAAAAAGCCTTTTCCTTCATAGAAAAGGCTTTTTTAATTAATCCCAATAAGTATTTTCTTATACTAATTTAGATATGTGCATTGATTACATGGCGAGTCTGCATCTTTTCTAGAAGGTAATAGTAATCTCAGTAACTCCATCTGGGATTTACGATAGATGTCTAGAACATGTTCATTGTTAACATCACCATAGGTATATTTCGCTTCGCTATCCATACAGCATAATGCAACCTTACCAGTAGCTGTGATAGATAGATCAAACCAGCGTTTACAAGGTGTATCAGGCACATGTTCATGTGGCTTTTCTATTTTTACGGACCCTATCCAATCATTTCTACGAATGACATAAAGAGAAAATAAAGGATAACGTCGCTTTACTTCTAATATAAACTTCAAGTCTGATTCCACATCAAAGGCAACACGCGTTATATTAACCGGAATGGACAATTTCCCTCGTGCGATGTATTCATGCAACACGTCTAAACGTTTCAAAGTTTTATGCAATGGGATCCTCATTGTCGACTCATATTCTTGAGGATCCAGCGAATTTAAAGAAATTTTGAGTGCTGAAAATCGACTAGCATCAAGCTTTGCTAGATTATCCAGTTTTTTCTCTGTCAAAGCTGCACCATTAGAGATAAAAGAGATCTTTGCACCTGGTAAGCGGTTAATCATTAAATCCAAGATATCAAATAAACGTGGCTCCAAAAATGGCTCACTAACTTTATATGGATTTATTGTATAAAATAAATCTTTGGGCATATCTGACAAATCATCGATTACTTTTTCTATAAGCTGATCCGACATTTTTACCCCTTTTCGCTCCATTGAATCATATGGGCAAAAAGTGCAATTTGCATTACACACAGCTTGTGTTTCTAAATGCACTAGCATTGGATATTCCAAATATTTGGCACGCAAATTCTGACACATTTTATTCATTATTAAGGACAAACGTTGATCATCGTACCTCAGCGCTAATTCTTTGATCTCTGAAGATAAATCCATTTTATATTCAGCTTTATCGTCTACTTTTTCTGCATTATCTAATGACACAACTTTGGTCCTTTTACTTTGTATTCTATGTATAAAGCAAATATAAAACCATTTTTCTTATTAGCCTTGGCATTATTATTGAAGTTACATCCATCACAAATAACTTCGGAATTTAAACGTCTAACAATGAACTTACAAAAAGCAGCTCAATTATTTCAAAACGGCAAACTCAATGAAGCTGCCGGTTTATGTGAGTCATTATTGAAAACTAATCAGAAAGATGTTCAGGCCCTTCATCTGCGAGGTGTCATTGCTTATCAAGAAAAAAGCTATTTGAAAGCAACCGAGTATCTATCCCAAGCACTTGAACTTGCACCAAACAATTTAGACATAAAACATGCATTAGCAGCAAGTTACTATAACGTTAAATTTTTTAAAAAATCAATCATTCTCTATAATGAAATCTGTAATTCAACTGCTGAAGTTTCCAACTTTATCCAGCTCGCCGACGTATATGCCGCAAACCAAGAATTTGAGCAAGCTATTAGTGTTCTAGCTAAGGCAAGTAAACTAGCGCCCAAAAACGTAGACGTTTTGTTTAATTTATCTAGATTTTACTATCATGAAAAAAACTACAACGCCACGATTAGCCAATTGAATCATTTAATCACAATTGATTGCTACCATGTAAATGCTTGGAATTTACTGGGGTTAACACAGTCAAAATTGCAGGACTATTCAAATGCCGAAGTCAGTTTTAAGCGCGCTATTCATATCGATAGCAATTATTCGCCAGCTTACCTTAATTTGGCTTCGTTGCTGCAAGAGCTTGGAAAATATGAAGAAGCGTTAAGTAATTATATTAAAGCTATAGATATTAATAAAAATTCTTCAGCCTCGTTTCCAGAGGCATACTATAATGCAGCACTAATTTATTTGGGAAATGGGGATTTTCACACTGGTTGGGAAAATTTAAAAAATAGACCAAAACAATTTACTGACATTCCATCACTTACTGACTTAGAAGGAAAAAGAATATTAATCGTTGGTGAAGAGGGTTTGGGAGATGAGCTTCTGTTTTTACGGTTTTTGCCGGAATTACAAAAAAAGAACGTCACCATAGCATACAAATGCAATCCAAAATTAAATGTGTTACTACAAAATCATGAAGCCATAGATACTCTATATAATCCAGGGGATGATATACCAAAATATGATTTCAATATATCCGCTATGGATCTACCGATAATACTTAATATTGACAACCCCAAATCTGTCAAGCCATTAAAGTTAAGCTATCAATCCTATAATAGTATTCCAATTCTCTCTGATCTCCCTCAAAAACAAATTTTAGGTATAACCTGGCGAGCAGGTGTTTCCAATGAAGAAACAACCGCAAATAAATACTTAGAAAAATCAATCCCATTAAGCATTATAGGAGATATCTTAAAAGACTTTGAAGGTACAATTATCATTTTGCAACGAAACCCATCAGAAAAAGAAGTCAATTTTATAAAAAGCAATACCAAAGCTGAAGTTATAGATGCTAGTAAACTGAATAACAACCTGGATGAAATGCTTTCATGTTTAGATTTAATAGACAATTATATTGGCGTAAGCAATACGAACATGCACCTTTATGCGAGCTTAAATAAAAATGCATGTGTACTCATCCCTTATCCTGGGGAATGGCGTTGGTTATATGCTGGAGAATCCTCCCCCTGGTACCCAAACTTTCAGTTAATTCGACAAGAAGAATTTTCTAACTGGGAAACTCTGCGGTTACAAGCAAAAAACTATATTGATAGCCTTTAGCCTATGGAAACTAGATTTGTGTATTTGTAATCGCATTATAAATTAAAATAGGAATATATCGTGGATAAAGACGAATTTTTAGCAACCCTTGCGGAACATGAAAAATTTAATCCCTCAGTAACTATCAAAGTTGATGACAAAGATTTGATGTTTTTAGTTCCAAATCAAACCGCTTTATGGAGAGCAGAAACGCTTTATACGAAAGAACCCTGTACTATAGCATGGTTAAACAATATTCCTAAAAATGCAGTTTTTCTTGATATTGGCGCTAACATTGGCATGTATAGTTTATACGCGGCGGTAGTTAAAAAAGCACAAGTTTATGCGTTTGAGCCCGAATCCCAAAATTATTCCTTATTAAATAAAAATATTTTTACCAACAATGTTAGTAAGAGAGTACGAGCTTTTTGCGGCGCTATTTCTGATAAGGATGGACTAGATTCATTATATTTATCCAATTTTGCACTAGGCTCATCTTGTCATTCACTCGGTGAAGAAGTTGGATTTGACCTAGAACCTCGGAAATCACCATTTGCACAAGGGGCTATTAGTTTTTCTATAGACACCTTGGTCGAAAAAGGTCTAATACCCCTGCCTGAGTTTGTGAAAATTGATGTCGATGGTTTTGAACATAAAGTTCTCGAAGGTGCAAGAAATACACTATCAAACGAAAAAGTTCAATCCGTTATCATTGAGCTGAACCCTCATCTTCAGGAGCATATTGGTGCGGTTAATCTATTAAAAGAATTAGGCTTTGAATATAGCCAAGGACAAGTAAACGCAGCAGCTAGATCTGATGGTGCTTTTAAGGATGTTGGCGAGTGGATATTTTATAGAAAAAAAGAAGGACAACACGCCATACATATTTTGACTCCGCCCGTTGTCCATACAACTGATAAGTCTAAACAACTAACAAATTCTATTTTAGATAGAATTCGAAATACAAACATTAAGGAATCACCATTTCCACATATGATTGTCGATAATATTTTCCCAGAAGAATATTACCAAAGGATTCAGGAAAACTTTCCTGCCTTCGAACAAATGAAAACGATCAATGATTCATATCGCGCTTCTGGATATGCGGAGCGATTTAAGACTTCATTTGCAGAAAAAGACTTTGAAAGACTTACACATAGTCAACAAAATTTCTGGGGAGAGCTGGGTGGCTGGCTATATAGCCCAGAATTCATTAATGGCGTTATTGATACATTTTGGCCCTACGTAAAAGACAGACTGGAAGAAGTACCTAAACCCCTTGGGTCAACCCGGATTTCAGCTGATGCTCTGCTTGTAAATGATCAAGCTAACTATACTATAGGACCTCATACAGATATGCCCCAACGGCTAATCACCTTTCTTTTTTACCTTCCGAAGAGTGATTCCTATAACCATCTTGGAACAAGTTTTTATGAGCCTGATGTGCCAGGGTACACTTGCCCAGAAGGACATCATTATACAGATGAAAACTTTTCTAAAATTGAAACCGTTGACTTCATACCCAATCGATTACTTTTATTTGTTAGAACAAATAGCTCATTTCATGGGGTTGAAAAAGTGATTGATAAAGAATTTGAACGGCATTTACTAATTAACAATATTAGGCTCATAGACGGATAGACTGACTTCACAACTAAACAGACTTATAACGCTTCTGCTTAGGAGTTAAGATAATATTGGGCTGAAAAAGTTTCTCGCTAAGGTAGGTTATACAATATTAATTAAGAAGTTTTTTACGTAATGCCTCCATCGCCTTTAAGTCATCTGGTTCTCTAAGCTCTGGCGGTGTATATACGTCTTCACCAATAAAACAAGACCACCCAAAGTCGATTAATACTGGTTTACGGTCAGCAATCATAATATTCTTTTCCCACATATCTCGGTGTTTTATATTGTGTTGATGTAAGTAGTCCACAATATTTTTCAATTCACTCCAGAAGTTTTCTTTAGCAGTTCTCGTAGGAAATTCTTGTTCAAATTTACCGAACCCTTCCTGCATATTATATCCATCGATCCAATGCGTTGCGATAATATAATCTCCATCAATTTCACCTTCTAACAATGTTCTTACAATTCCCTTATGATTCAAGCTTTGTAATATCTTGTATTCTCTCGCAAGCAAAGGCGCTGCTGCTTCATTTAATAGTTTAACTCTTTTTAGTGCAATGTCGGTATTATCTGGCAATTTTACCTTCCATGTTTTTGATTCAAAATATTGATTTTTTTTATGGTAAAAAGGTTTGGTCTGCATAGCACCTTCTAAAATACCGGTAATATCTGTGATATCATTTGAACTCGTTTGAAATAAAGTAGCGTTAAAGTAAACTGAGTGATCCTTTGGTTTTGTAACTTTGTAACCTCTCGCATTCAAATACTTCATTAACATTGGAAAAGAATTTTGTGCGTTAGAAAAAAATGCAGTATTTAGTGGATCAAACCCGAGCGTATTTGAAAGGTCAGTTAACTTTTCTGTATAATCTTTCGCGATCGCTCTTTTATGCACTAGCGCATGATATAACAAACTATAAAAGAGATTTACTGGCTCTGGAATATAAAAGCCATTTTGATGCATAACTCTCGAATGTAATATTTCGCTTTCCCACAGAGTTTCGTAGTAACTATCTCCTAGGAATCGGAAATCAAACCTAACCTCTTCACCGGCTATTTGTACAGCGTTATGAACCCTATAGTCTTCTTGAAATACAGGTTTTGCATTTAATAAATAGCAACAATCATCATAATTTTCTACCAGTAGGTCTATATCCCCATGTTTTCCTGAGTA
>Ga0316207_10004725_pt1 | contig 11665 bp, 12 predicted proteins | sample 6weekpyrite_MG_FD_204943 | JGI IMG/M metagenome (GOLD analysis project Ga0316207, IMG submission 204943) | Microbial mat bacterial communities from mineral coupon in-situ incubated in ocean water Damariscotta River, Maine, United States -... | ecosystem: Environmental > Aquatic > Marine >...
TCTTGTTGCCGTGGGCTTCAACCCATGCATCACCGTTATCGGCCTTAACAATTTTGTAAGGCACCATAGAAATATCTTTTTGCACTTCAGCGTCGTCAAACTTACGACCAATCAGACGTTTCACAGCAAATACTGTGTTTTCTGGATTCGTCACTGCCTGACGTTTAGCCGACTGACCAACTAAGACTTCATTGTCGTCAGCAAAGGCCACAATAGAAGGTGTTGTACGATCGCCTTCCGCATTTTCGATGACGCGGAAGTCTTTACCTTCCATCACCGATACACAGGAATTGGTTGTTCCCAAGTCGATTCCGATGATCTTGCCCATGATTGTTCTCCGTTTAAAATTCAGTAAATTAATCTTGTGTCTTATATGGGGTTACTACAAACCGCTTCAAGCCCCAAACAACTAAAAAGTAACTCTTTTTGTGATTATTCTGCCGCAGGTGCCTTGGCAACCACGACCATCGCCGGGCGAACCAGACGATCATTCAATATGTAGCCCTTCTGCATCACTGTTATGACTGTATTTGGCTCTGCATCGGGACTTTCTATCATGCTCATAGCCTGATGGAACTCAGGATTAAAGGCTTCGCCCATCGGGTCAACTTGCGTAATGCCTACCTTTTGTAATGCATCAGCAAACATTTTTAATGTCATTTCCATGCCTTCAACCAGTTTAACGGTGGCTTCATCCGCGCCATCGGCTGCAGCCATACCCATTTCCATGCTGTCCACCACTGGCAGTAACTCGCCGACCAGCTTTTCAATGCCAAATTTATGTGCATTTTGCACATCACGTTCCGCGCGTTTGCGAAGATTGTCCATTTCAGCCTGGGTTCTCAGATACAGATTCCAGTGCTCATCGGCCTTACTGCGTGCATCTTCCAGTAATGCCACCGGATCATGCTCGTCTGAGTCACCTGATTCCGTTGCATCATTATCGACAGCTTCCATTACTTCGACTTCTTCTGCCTGAATATCCTGTTCGTTTTCTTGTTTCTGCTGTTCGTCGCTCATTTTTACTCTTTTCTCCAAACCAATAACGCACACTAAGGATGGCTAAAACCATCCTGTATCCCGCTAAAACACGCGGAATTCGTAAAAGATTTACTCTATATAGGGTTTAATTTCGCTGCTTCAAGGTACTACTGAGTAATTTTGCCGTAATATCGACAATTGGAATGACTTTCTCGTAGGCCATGCGGGTGGGACCGATAACGCCAAGCACACCAGCGATTTCACCATCCACTTCATAGGGAGAGGTAATCACGCTGCATTCATCAAGAGGATGGTATCCCGACTCCTCGCCAATAAATATTTGTACGCCATCGGCCTGCTGACATTCGTCAAGAATATGCAAAATGTCTCGTTTGGCACTAAAGGCATCAAACAGATCACGTAATTTATCGATATTCGATAAATCATTCACTCCCATCAGGTTGGTCTGCCCTGCCAGCACAAAATCATCTTGCTGTTCTGCACTCTGACAAACCTGCTCAGCCATTTCCATGGTGGCAATAGTAAGTTTGTCCATGCGCTCCTTGGCTTCGTGCATTTCCCGCACAATACCCGTGCGCACGTCAGCAAAGCCTTTGCCGCTAAACATACTATTTAAATAGTTGGAGGCCTGCTGTAACTCCGCGGGGCTAAATGGCCGCGCCGTGGTGAAAATCCGGTTTTGAATCTGATCATCATTACCTACCATCACCGTCAGTACGCGATCCTCCGACATCGGCAAGAATTCTATGTGCCGCCAGGCACTGTAATTTCGATTTGGTAAGGTCACTACACCCGCCAGACTGGTGACACCGGAAAGCATGTCAGAAACTGAATTCATCAATCCCTGCTCATCATTTTCTTCATTAAAACGGGTTTGTAATTGCTCAACTTCGCTTGAACCCAGAGGTTGCAACGATAACAAGGTATCAACGAAAAAACGGTAGCCTTTAACAGTGGGAACACGACCTGCCGAAGTGTGCGGGGCTGTCACCAGACCTAAATCTTCAAGATCGGACATGACATTGCGAATGGTCGCCGGGCTCAAATCCAGCCGGGTTTCCCGCGCCAATGTGCGAGAACCCACCGGCTTACCATCCTCAATATAGCGATCTATCAGCACACGCAGCAGATGCTGAGCTCGATCATTTAGAGGTTGTTGCTTGGTCATGGCCGTCGGTCTTTTCCTACGCTTCGCGAACATTCATAATATGAGAGTGCGAAAGGCTAAGTCAATCCAACTTCATAATTGGCGTGGCCGCCGCAACGTGCTAATTTGCACACTAAATGAGAACAATAACTAACAAGTATGATTTAAAGGGGTTCCTTAGTGGCCGTCAGCTTTAACACCGTCGGTATTATCGGTAAATTTCGCGACTCAACCGTCGGCGAAACAATCTCTGCTGTACATACATTACTCGAAGAACGTGGCTGCAAGGTCTTGCTTGATGAAGTCAGCGCCATGTTTCTACCTGAATTAGACATGACTGTTGCCGATCGCGACGAAATCGGTGAACAATCTGATTTGGTCATCGTAGTTGGTGGTGATGGCACTTTTTTAAATGCCGCACGCACGTTGAATGACTACAACGTGCCTTTGCTGGGTATCAATCTTGGCCGGCTTGGCTTCCTGACCGACATCCATTCTGAGAAAATTAGTGGTCGACTCAATGCTATTCTCGACGGGGAGTACGTTGCAGAAGAACGTTTTTTACTACACGGCCGTTTTGAATACGAAAACGATGCTGGTGAAATCGCAACCAGCGATGCCTTCAATGATATTGTCGTTCATAAAGGCCATGTTGCCCGCATGATCGAACTCGATTTATACATCAATGGTCAGTACGTTAATACGCAACGAGCGGATGGACTTATCGTTTCAACGCCAACCGGTTCAACTGCCTATTCACTCTCCGGTGGTGGCCCAATCCTGCATCCAAGTTTGGATGCCATTGTACTTGTACCGATTTGCCCGCATACCATGAGTCAGCGCCCCATTGTGATTGATACAAGCAGTGAAATTGAAATACGTGTCAGTGACAAGAACCATGGCGATGCACTGGTCACCTGTGATGGTCAGTTAAATGTTAATCTTGGCATTGGTGATTGTGTGCGTATTACTAAAAAGAAAACACCAGTGCACCTGATTCATCCGGCTGATTACAACTACTACGAAATTCTTCGCCAAAAACTCCACTGGAGTCATCGCTTATAATACCGCCATGCTAAATACTATTCGTATTCGTGATTTTGCCATTATTGACGAGCTTGAAGTTAACCTTGCTGAGGGCATGAGCGCTCTCACTGGTGAAACGGGTGCTGGTAAATCTATTCTGATTGATGCGCTAGGCCTTGCGTTAGGGGATCGCGCCGATGCAGGCGTAGTAAGAGTGAATTGCAAACGTGCTGAAATTGCCGCAAGTTTTAATATCACCCAACTGCCTGATGTCATCAGCTGGCTTGAAGACAATGACTTAGATGATAGTGATGACTGTTTAATTCGTCGAACTATTGCTGCCGAAGGACGTTCCAAAGGTTTTATTAATGGTAGCCCTGTGCCAATGCAATCACTGCGCGCACTTGGTGAATTGCTGATTGATATTCATGGTCAACACGAACACCAGTCATTATTAAGAAATGATGAGCAGCGTCGCCTGCTCGATGACTTTGCCAACCACAGTGAATTACTGAATACACTTGCGAATAGCTACCAGTCCTGGCGTGAAGCCAATGATGAATACCAACGCTTGAGTGCGGCAGCGCAAGATCGCGATGCACAACTGGATTTATTACGTTACCAAGTGAATGAACTTGATACTCTCGAACCTCAAGTTGGCGAATACGACCTCATTAATACCGAGCATGCTCGTTTAGCGAATGTGAGTCGCCTACAAACAACCGGACATCAATTATTAGAAAGTCTTGAAGATAGTGAAGACAATGCTGCCAGTACTATCATTGCGCGTGCGGTTTCCGAGTTAGATGAACTACGTGATGTTGATAGGCAACTTGGAGAATTATCGGATGGTCTTAACGGCGCGTTAGCGGAAATACAAGAAGCCGTTTCAGGCTTGCGCAGTTATCTGACTGGGCTTGACGCAGATCCTGCACGTCTGCAAGAAGTTGAAACACGCATAGGTTCGTTACTAGACTTTGCTCGCAAGCATCACATTCAACCTGAACAGTTACCTGAAAAGCACCAACAATTAAAAGATGAACTTGATAGTTTGGAACATGCTGAAACACGCCTTGAAGGTTTACAAGAAGATATCGCTGCCAAATTAGCTGACTACAACAAACTTGCTAAAAAATTATCCGCGAGTCGCGCCAAACAAGCGAGCTTACTTTCAAAACACGTTACCGAACACATGCAAGAGCTTGGCATGCCTGGTGGGCGCTTTGAAATCGAACTTGAAGCGCGCGATCAAGACAGCCCTTCTGCACTCGGCATGGAACGCATTGTCTTTACTGTCAGCGCTAACCCAGGACAACCCGCTAAAGCACTTAACAAAGTGGCTTCTGGTGGTGAATTATCACGTATCAGTCTTGCCATACAAGTCGTACTTGCTGACAACGTGCACATACCAACTTTAATCTTTGATGAAGTCGACGTCGGTATTGGCGGTGGAGTTGCAGAGATTGTTGGCTCACGCCTACGCGCACTGGCAGAAAACCGACAGGTACTTTGCGTGACCCATCTTGCTCAAGTTGCTGCACAAGCACACAATCATTTACAAGTGAGCAAAACCCGGGGCAAAGACAGCACCGGTACGGATATTAAAACGCTGGATGAAGCCGGTCGCGGTCAGGAGATTGCGCGTATGTTAGGCGGTGTAGAAATCACCAAACAAACACTGGCGCATGCCGAAGAAATGATTCAGCGAGCCAAAGCGAGTTAAAAAGCTTTTAGGCTTTCATCAAGTAAAATCTATACTGTGCGCATGAATAACGCGCTTATCTTCTGGTGGGACTTCTCTATAGTCAAAACTATAAATAGCATCCAAATAATGACTAGGATTATTAGGTGCAGGAAATAAATGACCTTCGAACTCTATTGTTGTAAGTGGGAAAACTTTATCAATATCAAACCAGGCCGCCACGTCGGGCATTTCGCCACCGTATATAACTTTGGCGTTGTTAGTCTTCCAGCCTTGATGTTTTTCATATAACAGCGCAGTTAAAGCTGATCGTTTAACTGGATCATCATTGCCATTCGGAGTGTGTAGACTTGTAGCAGAAACGTCTCTTATTTTTTGAAGCGTAATGTCATAAAACTTTTTGTTTTCTTGTGTATTGTCTATTGCCAACATAGGGAAAATATCTACGAACACCCCTTGATGGTACCCTACAGACTTATCTTTTTCATGAAACTCAACGATACGAGCTTTGCTAGAGCGTAGTTTGATATAGTCAAATTTAAAATTCTCATCAGTTTGAGAGGTTTGTAAAAAAACATCTCTCGAGAGTTCACTTTCAGCAATGCTTAAAAACTTTTTATAGTCCTCAACAGGCATCGATAAATCAATATCGTCATCCCAGGGAATAAAGCCCTGATGACGTACAGCGCCTAATAAAGAACCGGAGTCTAACCAGTATTGTAGTTGGTGTTTTTTGCAGATAGCATCAAACTCGAGCAACATATCAAGCATAATCAATTGTGCTTTACGTAATATATCTGGTGCTATCATCAGATCCGTGCCACACCATAATAATCATGCAAGGCATTAATAAGGATGTCGGTATACTCTTTTGTCATTTCACCCATGTGAGAAACTCTAAAGACACTATCACGCTCAGCACCACCATTTGGACACACCATGACTTTATAGTTTTTTTCCAAATCATTAACAATATCCATTGCCGACTTGCCATCGGTTGGCGTTAAGGTAGTCATCGCATTTGGCATATAAGGCGTATATTCTTTTAATGGCAGCCCTTTGATGCTTTTCCTAAAATAACTAGCGACTTCTTTTGCATTGGCAATACTTTGTGCAACACCACCACGCTCTTTAATTTGTTTAAGTCTGGCATCTAATTGCAACATAATAGTAACAGCTGGCGTATAGGGTGTTTGGCCTCTTTCGCCATTTTTTAGATAATCTTTAAAATCAAAATACAAAGAATTTATATTTTTTAATTTCTTTATCGCCTTGGGAGAAAGTATGACCATAGTCAGCCCCGGCGGCAAAGCCAAACCCTTTTGAGAACTTGCGACAACAACATCGATGTTCGACTGCTGCATATCAAGCGGATCAGTAACCAGCATAGAAATTGCATCAACAACAGTGAGCATGTTGTTTTTAAACGCATACTCCCCTATCGCATCAAGATCATAGAGGTGGCCAACTGATGTTTCATGCGCATTCACAATTAATGCTGTGTATACATCATCAGGAGCCAAACTCTCTATATCAGTCAGATTGGTATTGCTAATCTTAAAATTTGTATGCGGTATCGCATGTGCGGCACATATGTCTACAAACCGCTCACCAAAGCCTCCACCATTCACAACTAAGGCTTTATCATTTTTATTGAGCAAGTTCATCACAGCAGCTTCCATACCTGCTGTACCCGATGCAGTTAAGAAAATAACTTTAGAGCCTGCTGGTGCATTGACCATCTCCAAAAGCTCGTTTTCACAAGTAAATGTTACCTCCGAAAACTCACTATTCCTAAAGTAAGGTGTTTGCGACGCGCCAACTTGTAATATTTCTTCAGACATTTTTACGGGGCCTGGAGTAAATATGGCGTAGTCTTCATAAATCATTTTGAAGTCATTCCCTGTTCTTTTAATTTCCTTTCATTGTATTCCAGAAGCACCCTGTTAATACTGATCATATCTTTAGGTGACAACATATTAGATTTGCGCTTACCTCTTTGTATCAGTGACGCAAATTCTGCAATCATATAACGCAAGCCGCAACCATCAAATTCATATTTAAATATCTGACTTTTATTTTCATCTTCAAAGCGCACATGAAATTGTTTTGTTAACCACCACGGGGCAGGAATATAAACATAACCCTTTGTTCCCGAGATCACGGCATCACCTTCTGACTTAATACCGGTTGCAACGTTAGAGATGCCCGTTGCACCACCTTTATGTTTGCTAATAATAAGGTTAGAAACATCATAACCCTCAGTGCCTTGATCAAAAAAAGTGATGTCTTTGCTTTCGCCTAACACCTTATTGACTAACAGCGAAGGATAAGAAGCCAAAATATTAGTAGCACCTTGAGCCATGAACGTATCAGGATAGTCTTTTTCTTTATAAAGCGAGGTGCGTGTTGCCCTAACTTCTTTGATGTCACCAATTATTCCTTTATCCAGCTCCGTTAGAAGCTGGTTGAATGCTGGTAGAAATGCCGTTTTGAGTGCCGAAAGTAGCAACACTTTTTCTTTTTTAGCTAATGACAGTAACTCTACTAATTCACTTTTGTGCAGAGCAAGCGGGTTTTCGCACAAGACATGTTTTTTGGCCATTAATGCTTTTTTAATAAGTGGGTAATGTTTTTCCAGTGCCGTATCAATATAGACAGCAACAATACTGGTATCTAAAAATTCATCGTAATTATCATGGCCATATCGAATGCTGTCACTTTCGCTGGTAAATTTCTTTAGTGCTGGCAAATCAGGAGAAAAAATACGATTAATTTTCAGATTAGGTACATGCTTTGCCTCGTTTATAAAAGCTTTGGTGTCACGCCCCAGGCCAACAACACCTAGTTTGAGTGTGTCAAAATTATCTTTTCTTAACGAAGTGCTCGAAATACCTTTTGTACGAGGCAAGTATTGAACATTCGTGTATTCATTTAAATAATCAAAAACACCTTCCCAGTCATCACCAATGGCAAAAATATCAACATCATATTTCACCATGTCTTCTGCTTTTTGCTTTTTATGTTTTTCTATAATGACCTTGTCAACAAAATCTAATTCCTCGACAGCTTGTGCACGTTTTTGTGTGCTTTCAATAACATTTAATTTGCCACGAGAACGATCATAGTTTTCATCGGTAACACCCACAATAAGATAGTCACCCAAAGCCTTAGCGCGCTCTAATAACCGCAAATGGCCCTTATGAAACATATCAAATGTTCCATAAGTAATAATGATTCTCTTTGTATTGATAGCTTATCCCGTATGTATCAAAATTATCGGTTTCTTAATTTAGCTTTACTGACAATCGCTACAAACGCCATAGATATACAAACAATGATCGGTAATTTGAAAACCAGCTTTTATAGCTATATCTTTTTGGCGCTGCTCAATGGTTTCATCAATAAATTCTTCAACCTTACCGCACTTCACACACACAATATGATCATGATGATGGCCCTGATTTAACTCAAACACCGAGTGACCTTCATCAAAATGATGTCGTGCGACTAGACCGGCCGTTTCAAATTGAGTTAAAACACGGTAGACAGTGGCTAAACCCACCTCTTCGCCTTCCTCTAACAACTGCTTATAGACATCTTCCGCGCTCAAATGGCGAGTTTCGCTGTTTTCCATAATCTCCAGGATTTTGATACGAGGCAGGGTGACTTTTAGCCCTGCTTTCTTAATATCGGCACTTTCCATACCAGCAGCCTCTCTGTTACTACCTGATTTTCGAAAAAAACATTTAATCTGACGTATAAATGCTGTGTTTACGAAGAAATTAAGTTAGAATTAGTTTAACGACACGATAATGTAATACATTCGCAAATGCAAAAGATTCTCATTTCAGTATTGGTTCTACCTTTTATATCTGCCTGTTCAGACTGGTCTCTACCGGAAGTACCTGACTCTGTGCCAGAGGTCATCCATAAAATCACTATTCAACAGGGTAATATTGTCAATCAGGCAATGATTAATAAGCTGCGCCCTGGTATGGAAAAACGTCAAGTACGTTTTATCATGGGATCACCCATGATCAATGACACTTTCCATGAGAACCGTTGGGATTACATTTATCGAATTCATCGCAGCACCCATGAGCCGACGAAAAAAACACGCGTTTCATTGTTTTTTGAACAAGAAAAACTGGCTCGTATTGAGGGTGATATGCGCCCACTACCTGTTGAAGATGTAGAGAAGAAAACCGAGGTCGTTGAAGTTCCTTATCAGGAACGCAATGTCGGTATTTTTGATCGGGTGCTTGGTACAGTAGGCCTGGAACGCGAAGACAAATAATAACAGCTCGTTATTCTTCTTTGGTCTTGACTGTTCCACTACCTTTTCGCATTTGCTTACCCTGCTCTGCTCTCTGTTTGCGTACTTGTTTGGGATCAGCAATCAGCTTCCTGTAAATTTCTACCCGGTCGCCTTCACGTAATGCGGTATTGGCTTTCTTCAGTTTACCAAAGATACCTACTTTGGCTTTCTCGATGTCAATCTCTGAAAACTCATCCAAAATACCTGATTGCTTAACTGCTTCAATCAGTTCAATTCCTTCGTTGACTTGAAGTGAAATCACTCGCTGCACATCGGGCAAGGCATAAGCCACCTCGATATTAATTGTCTTATCGTTTTCCATAAACCTCGACTGCCCGCGTGGTAAAAGCATCAACCATGGTATTTGTAATTTGGCTAAACACAGGCCCGATGGTCATTGCTAATAATTTGTTTGAGAATTCAAATTCAATATCAAACATAATTTTACTTGCCGATTCATTCAAACTTTCAAACCGCCAGAAACCTTCAAGATGACGAAAGGGCCCTTCTACCAACCGCATCTCAATCATCTTGCCATGTTGCAAGCGGTTAAGAGTGGTAAAATGTTTTTTGATACCACTACGAGACAATAAAATACTTGCTCTCACTTCATCTTCATTTCGCTCGATCACTTCTGAGCCACCACACCAAGGCAGAAAAACAGGATAGGCTTCAATATCATCAACGAGTTTATACATTTCAAGCGCTGTATAAGGCACTAAGGCACTTTTATTAATTACCGGCATTTATTTTCAACCAAAAATTGCATCAATAAAACCAATGCCTTTAAGAAAAACAATCGTAACGGCTATCGGTGCAACAATGCTAACTAAAATACGCCAAATACGATACCCGATATGCAAGCGGTCATGAATGTTTAACTCCTGCATTGATGTTTCCCTGCGTAATACCCAGCCCACAAAAACAGCAATTAATACGCCACCTACCGGTAACATTATATTGGCGGTTAAGTAATCAAGTAGATCAAAGATTGTTTTACCTTCAAATATTGAAATGCTCGACAATGGCGTAACATCAGACCAAATATTAAATGAGAATACGGTCAGCACACCAACCAACCAGGTTAAGATACCCATTAACACTGCCGCGTAGATACGTGTGTGACCACGGTTTTCAACCAACCACGCCACCGCAGGTTCAATTAGTGATATAGAAGAACTCCATGCAGCGAACACCAATAACACAAAAAACAACGTGCCAAAAAATATGCCACCTTGCATATGACCAAATGCTATCGGTAATGTTTGGAAAATCAAACCAGGACCCGAGCCGGGCTCAAGACCATTAGCAAACACTATCGGGAAAATAATCATTCCAGCGACCAAGGCAACCAGCGTATCCAGCACAGCAATGACCACCGTGGTTTTGGCGATAGAAACTCTCTTAGGCAAGTAAGAGCCATAAACCATAATAGCGCCCATACCTAAACTTAAAGTAAAGAATGCATGCCCCATCGCGGTTAAAATACCATCGGCTGATATCTTAGAAAAATCCGGGTTGAATAAAAAATACAAGCCGCGCTCAAACTCTCCGCTATTAAATGCATAGACAAGTAACACAATCAAAATCAGAAAAAGTGCCGGCATTAAAAACCGCACTGCTTTTTCCAGACCGCCACTGACACCGCGTGACACAATCGCCATCGTCATCACGATAAAAATGGTATGCCATGCCAGTAATTTTTCCGGATCAGCAATAAACTGATTGAACAAGCTGCTCGCACCATCGGCGGTAACCCCAACAAACAAGCCGCTACCGGTCCGAAACACATAGGCCATCGCCCAGCCAGCAATAACACTGTAATAAGAAAGAATCAGAAAACCCGCAACCACGCCTGCCCAACCAAGCAATTTCCAAAAACGACTTGCATCGACTTCCTCTGCCAGGGCTTGCATGGTGTTAATTGGGCTCTGCCTACCCCGTCGACCCAACATAATTTCAGCCATCATAATTGGAATACCAATACAGGCGATACATATAAGGTATACGATAACAAATGCGCCACCGCCATTTTCACCAGTGATATACGGAAATTTCCAGATATTACCCAGTCCGACTGCGCTACCCGTCGCCGCCAGAATAAAGGCAAGCCGACCGGACCATTCACCATGCATGGATGTACGAGAAGATGACATATTTGGCCTTATTGTGTAGTTATCATTATTATTTCAACATTGTCGACGAAATCTTGCCTCGGCTCAAGACTAGCCTGATATAATATGCCTCATGGCCAAGTCGAAAAAGAAAAAACCAGTCAATAACACCATCGCGCTCAACAAGAAATCTCGCCACGATTATCTGCTGGAAGACCGTATTGAAGCGGGTTTAGTGCTTGAAGGCTGGGAAGTAAAAAGCATGCGCGAAGGTCAGGCCAGTATCGCTGATAGCTTTGTTTTGCTCAATAATGGCGAAGCCTTTCTTCATGGTTCACACGTGAGCCCATTAT
>Ga0316207_10004726_pt1 | contig 11660 bp, 11 predicted proteins | sample 6weekpyrite_MG_FD_204943 | JGI IMG/M metagenome (GOLD analysis project Ga0316207, IMG submission 204943) | Microbial mat bacterial communities from mineral coupon in-situ incubated in ocean water Damariscotta River, Maine, United States -... | ecosystem: Environmental > Aquatic > Marine >...
CCTTCATAGACATAGCCATCAGCGTAGGTCATTTTGCCCTGGCCATGGTTCTTGGCGTTCAGGAATTCACCTTCATAGACAAGCCCGTTCACCAGTGTGGCCACACCGTCCCCGTTGATTACGCCGGCTTCCCATTCGCCTTCGTAGGTGGATCCATCCGGGTAGGTGATCTTTCCGATGCCATCGGCCAGGTTGTTTGCAAATGTCCCGATATAGACGGACCCGTCGGGATAGGTCACCTCGCCTTCGCCTTCGATCCTGCCTTCAACCCATTCACCCGAGTAGACGTATCCATCGGTTCCGCGGAACATGCCGGTGCCGTGGCGCAGATCATTCCGGAACATGCCCTCATAGGTATCGCCATTGGCATAGGTGGCGACCCCTTCGCCTTCGCGTTTGCCGTCAACGAACGCGGCCTCGTAAATGTCACCGTTGGGCTGGGTCAGCGTGCCGGTGCCCTGGATCCGCCCATCAACCCATTCACCGCTGTAGACCAACCCGTCCGCCATGGTCAGCGTACCCGAGCCGTCGCGTTCACCTGCTTTCAGTGATCCTTCATAGATTGCGCCATCAGGATAGGTGATCTTGCCGTCACCCTCCTTTTCGCCATTCACCCAGGCGCCCTCGTAGATATAGCCGCCGGGGCTTGTCATTGTGCCCATGCCATTGTGGACCGCATTGCGGAATTCGCCCTCGTAGACGACGCCATTGGCATATTCGGCAATTCCTTGCCCAGTGATGTTGCCATCGACCCATTCGCCTTCAAATGTGCCGCCATCGGCAAATGTGATTCGGCCCTGCCCCTCGGGTTTGCCCGCAACGAATGACCCCTCATAAACAGAGCCATTGGGAAAGGTGGCGATCCCTTCGCCGCGGATTTCACCAGCGACCCATTGGCCGGTGTATTCGTATCCATTGGGCAAGCGGTATGTGCCGGTGCCATCCTGCTTGCCATCGACAAAGGTGCCTTCATAGATTCCGCCGTCATCATATTGCTTTGTCTGGACTTCTTGGGCCCCAACGCTCGAAGCGATACTCGCACTCAGCACGGCAACTGCCACACCTTTAGATAATCCAAACATCGTCATTCATCTCTCCGATCGCTTCAGGCTCTGCGCAGCTTATGAGAGGAGTTGTCGCCTGACAACGGCCTACGACCGATCCCTACAAACGGCTTTCTCCTGCGCCTCATTCTGCTACATCTTTGGCAAGGCTTTGGGACAAAACTATGACAAAATTTTTTCGCCTGACAATGGCGCAGTTGAATCCCACGGTGGGGGATATTGCAGGCAACGCCGATCAGGCCCGTGCAGCCTGGTCAGAGGGCAAGGCGGCGGCGGCCGATCTTGTGGCGTTGCCAGAGATGTTCCTGACCGGATACCAGACGCAGGATCTGGTTGCGAAACCGGCGTTTCTGGCCGATGCGATGGCGCATCTCTTGGCGCTGGCAAAGGACTGTGCGGACGGCCCGGCGCTGTCTATCGGCGCGCCGGTGGTCGAGGATGAACGCCTTTACAATGCCTACTTCACCCTGCGTGGCGGCGAAATTGTCTCGCGTGCCCGCAAACACTTTTTGCCAAACTTCAATGTCTTTGATGAAGTGCGCCTGTTCAAAAGCGCCGATATCGAAGGCCCGGTCGCGCATAACAACGGCGCCCGCATCGGCTATCCGATCTGCGAAGACGCCTGGTACCCGGATGTCTGCGAAGCGATGGTCGAAAGCGGCGCCGAGATATTGGTTGTCCCCAACGGATCACCCTACTTTCGCGGCAAGTTCCCTCTCCGCATGAACAACATGGTTGCCCGCGTGATCGAAAATGAGGTGCCGCTGGTCTATCTTAATCTGGTGGGCGGGCAGGACGACCAGATGTTCGATGGTGGATCGTTCGTGCTGAACCGTGGTGGCAAGCTGGCGGTACAGATGCCGATTATGGAAACCGGGCTGACGCAGGTGGATTTCCAGCTCACTGATGCCGGGTGGGAAGCACTGGACGGTGAAAAAGCGACCCTGCCAGAGCAGTTGGAGCAGGACTACCGCGTTATGGTCGAAGCCTTGCGTGACTATATGCGCAAGACCGGCTTTGAAAAGGTTCTGCTGGGGCTTTCTGGCGGGATCGACAGTGCCATTGTCGCCGCCATCGCGACCGACGCATTGGGCGCCGACAATGTGCGCTGCGTCATGTTGCCGTCCGAATACACCTCGCAGGCCTCGCTGGATGATGCCGCCGCCGCCGCCGATGCGCTGGGTTGCAAATACGATACTGTCAGCATCGCAGGACCGCGGGCTGCGGTAACCGAGGCGCTGGCACCGCTTTTTGAAGGGCGCGACGCCGACCTGACCGAGGAAAATATCCAGTCCCGCCTGCGGGGCCTGCTTCTCATGGCGCAATCCAACAAATTCGGCGAGATGCTTCTGACCACAGGCAACAAATCCGAAGTCGCCGTCGGATACGCCACGATCTATGGCGATATGGCCGGTGGATATAACCCGATCAAGGATATGTACAAGACCCGGGTTTTTGAGACCGCGCGTTGGCGCAACGCCAATCACCGCGATTGGATGAAAGGACCGCCGGGCCTGGTCGTCCCGGTCTCGATCATCGACAAACCCCCTTCGGCAGAACTCCGCCCCGACCAGAAGGACGAGGACAGCCTGCCTCCCTATGATGTGCTTGATGGCATCCTGATGATGCTGGTTGATGCAGAGGCTTCGGTCGCGGATTGCGTGGCCGCGGGGTACGACCGCGACATCGTTAAACGTGTCGAACACCTGATCTACATCAGTGAATACAAGCGTTTCCAATCCGCACCCGGCCCCCGGCTGTCAGATCGCGCCTTCTGGCTTGACCGCCGCTATCCCATCGTGAATCGCTGGCGCGATGAGAGCTGATACACAAAACCGCTTGGCAGGACCGCGATAGATGACAGGCGTCAACATCAGACAGGACCACAGGCCCCGGAAACTGGGCGGCGCCATTCTGGTCGCCATCGCGGTTCCGTTGGCGGCACTGACGATGGCGCTCGCGGTCTTGTCGGATACTGCCACCGGCGTTCTTGTCGTCCTGCCCGCCCTTCTGCTGCTGGGCGCTGGCCTTTGGGCTGTTTTTCCGCGCCACCCCCCGAAAACTCGACTGACAATCGGTGACGATGCGATAGATTTGTTCGCCCCATCAGCCACAATCGCGCTGGATGACATGCAACGGGTTCGCAAACACACGCCGTTTTGGTCCAGGCATCCGCGCCTGACCTTTGTAACGGCTGCGGGTGAAACATTCATCGATGTGGCTCACCTGACCCATGACGCCCGCGACATCCTCAACCTGATAAGTATCCGGTTGGAGCAACGCGGCAAGGTCCTGATGGAAGGGACAACGGAGGTTCTTGGCGCAGCCAATGGCATCTGGGAAGTCCGCGACGGCACCCCGTTTGAGACAACGCCGGATCATGCTACACGTCCCCATGGCCGGGAATAAAACAAAGATCACCTCACAAGACGTCGGCGCCTTCATCGCGTCGGTCCCACACCCAACCCGACGGGCCGACGCAGTGGTGCTGGATCGCGTGTTTCGCGATATCACCGGCTGGCAACCGCGGATGTGGGGTCCGACAATCATCGGCTATGGCCAATATCACTATACCTACGAAAGCGGGCGTATCGGTGATTTCCGGCCTTATGTATCAAACGCACCAAGCGAGATCACAAAATGACTCCCGTTAGGGTTGCGACTGTGCAAATCTCTAATAATGACAGAGATTCGCATACCGCTTTCAATAGTTTACGAGACCAACATTCCAACTCCAATCGCGGATGTAATTGCCGCTTTAAAGGCGGCAGATGCAATTTCATCAGAGGCAATATCGCTACTGCCAAGCCTGATAGATGGCTTGCAAATCGAAGAATGTTCTCTAAATGTTCACTCTCTTACGGAAGGTTCGCTAAAGGAAGCGCTCTTTCTGGCGCTGTTGATTACTTATCAAGGCGACTTGGCAGAGGAGGTTCCACCGTTGCTTGAAGACCTCTTCAAATTAACAGTTAGCGACAAGTACGATACTATCGTGACGGTCGTATTCTTGACCGTTCTTTTTTACGGGACTGGCATAGCCATCGACATGGCAAAGAAAGCTTTTACCGACAGCCTGCCTCGACAGAAGCTGAACGAATTAATTGATCTTTTGGCGCTGGAGACCGGAAAGTCAGCGTCTGATATCAGGAAGATCGTTGAAGCCAAATTCCAAAAGCCCGCCGCAGTAAAGCGGTTGGTACGAGAGTCAAAGCGGTTTTTCTTGCCAAGCCAAAAGGACAGTAATGCGCCCATCATGCTCGACAGAGATCTGATACCAGAGGCTACCGTTGGTGAGGTTCCCTATCCAGGAGACAGCGATAAGGATCAAGATTTTGATCGGTATACGCCTCACGAAATGGTTTCTCTTGAGATACATGCTCAAGACAAAGACAAGAGTGCCGTGGGTTGGGCCGCGATTGCCGATGGGATTTCTGATAGACGATTGAAGGTCAGGATAGTTGATCCTGTCCAGCCTAGCGATTTATGGCAGAAAGAAGAAATAACTGCTGATATTGTTGTCGTTTCGAAGCTGACATCAGACGGATACACGCCATGCGAAATTCAAATAACTGCCGTTCACCCTATAAGCGAAGTTCAGACAGACCAATCGCGTCCAGAGACTGAATAAGAAAAGCCGCACTAAACTTGCCGCGCGATAGTTTGTTGCGCACATTCGGCTCTTTGTCCCCGATCAACTCAGCAAGTTGGGCGTAGGTTACGCCTTGCCGCTTCAATTCAGCCTTCAAGATGTTCGCCGCCTTGGCTTCCCAATCCGTTTGATCCGGCATAGAGTCCTCCATAAATGGTAAAGGCACTATAAATGTGATATTTGCCATTGTAAACCGTACCTATATGTACTATATATGTGATATAGGTAATCACGGTAGATACAATGGCACAGCACTTCCTTCTTTCAGCAGCATCACGCACCCTTAGCCTTCGCAAGATTTACAAGGCTGGCGAAGATGCGGCCTATGAGACGTTTTGCCAGATGCGCTGGCCTGAGACCGATGGTGAGGCAGTTTGCCCCCAGTGCGGCCATGATGAAACCTACAAGATCACCACCCGCCGCAAGTTCAAGTGCAAGGCATGTGCGCACCAGTTCAGCGTCACGTCCGGCACGATGTTTGCCAGCCGCAAGATGGATTTTGTGGACCTGCTGGCCGCGATCTGCCTGCTTGTGAATGCGTCCAAGGGTATCAGCATGGTGCAGTTGTCTCGTGACCTTGATTGCCAGTATAAGACCGCTTTCGTTCTGGCGCACAAGTTGCGTGAGGCAATGGCGACCAAGGTTCACACTGGCGAAGTGCTGGACGGTCACGTTGAGATTGATGGCGCTTACTTTGGTGGCCACGTCCGCCCTGCCAACGCCAAGGTCAACCGCGTAGACCGTCGCCTCAAGAAGAACCAGACAGGCAAGCGCCGCGTTGTGGTTGCCATGCGCGAACGTCAGGGCCGCACACTGCCATTCATCGCTATGGGCGAAGGTGAAGGCGTAGCACTGGCACAAGAGCATGTCAGCCGCACAGCCACCATGTCAGCCGATGAGGCAAGCCATTGGGATACCCTGCACAACGGTTGGATGGTTGACCGCGTGAACCACAGCGAGATTTACAGCGACCACGGCAAGCACACCAACATGGTGGAAAGCTTCTTTAGCCGCCTGCGCAACATGATCGAAGGTCAGCACCACGGCGTCAGCCCAAAGTACCTGCACCAGTACGCAAATCACGCTGCATGGCTGGAAGATAACCGGCGCACCGATAACGGCACACTGGCGCATATCGTGGTCTGCAACGCTATAGGCGCACCTGTCAGCCGCAACTGGAAAGGGTATTGGCAGCGGGCGGCTTGAAATTCTGGTTGCAGCAGCTAAGTTTGATCAACTGTTAGTGGTATTTGAAAGATTTGCTTTGGATTATTTTTTGTATAGCGGGCCGATTGAGAGAGGATCGGACTTAGATTTCGTCTCCATGGTAGCCGCGCACAAGAAGAGCGATGCAGTTACACTCATTTTGTCTACCGGGGGCGGCAGTCCAGATGCGGCCTATAAAATGGGGCGCTATCTTCAAAAGCGATATGATGCCGTTACAGTCTTCGTGCCAGGTTTTTGCAAGAGCGCTGGAACCTTGTTGGCCATCGCTGCCAATGATCTTATTTTTTCACCGTATGGCGAGCTAGGCCCATTGGATATCCAAATGTCCAAGCAGGACAACTTGATGGGGATGGAAAGTGGGCTAAATATTAGCGAAGCTTTCGCTTCTATGGAGGGCCGCGCCCGCGAAACCTTCCATCAAGCTGTTAGTGAAATCGTTGCTGGCAGTGGTGGTGTTGTGTCATTCGCTATCGCGGCTAAGGCTGCTTCCGACATTGTAGGTTCAATGTATGGCCCTGTCTTTTCTCAAATTGACCCAGAGGAAGTTGGGTCACGCTCACGCGCTATGCGGATCGGTGAGAGCTACGGGAGCCGACTTAACCAAAAGTTCAGAAATATGCGAAATGGTGGCATGGAGGTAATCGCACAATCTTATCCTAGTCACGGCTTTGTCATAGATATGGACGAAGTATCCCATCTTTTTGAGAGAGTTCGCGAGGCAACAGAGACTGAAAAGGCACTGGTGGATAGCATTGGACGCTGTTGCCGCTTCCCCGAAAGTAAACTAATGTTGTCTTGCGTCACAGACGAGATGGCAGCTATAGAAGCAAAGGTGGTTAAAGATGAAAACCCAAAACCACAGTCAGACGAACCAGAAGACGGAAAAGGCAAGCATGGAAAAGATTCTCCGGGAACAGGCAAAGGTAAACGTGCTGCGTCCCGCAAAGGAGCTGATGAAGCCCGCCCCACAAAGTGAGCAAAATGCATCGCTCAAACTTCGCGAAGCTTTAACCTGATTGATTGCTGGCCCTACGGAGCCAGCCGCCACAAACACCCACCCGACCCAAAGCCCTGCACTACTAGCCCACTATCCTCAAGCCGTCTCAGCGCCATGTAAGCCCTGTGATACGCTGACCTATAAGACGCGCTAGGAACCTGCTCAGCAATCGCTCTACCGGCCTGCGCGGTCGTGCATGGCAGTTTGGATAACACCAGCCGCTTGCACTCCCCGCGTGACATTGGCGAGACCTGCACGGCTCTTGGTATGCGCACACCCCGAACGGTCAGCAAAGCTTCTACGTGATCCAGTCCCTGGCCGTTGCTGCGTATGATCTGTCTTCGCAGCGCCAACAGCGCGTTGTCTAAAGTCTTGTCCTGCATATCCACATGATGATTCACAACAGCTCAAAAATCAGCTAGATTGTTGGTGCGTTTGATACATAAGGCCGGTGATTTCCTTGCCACAGGGTTCAGCCCCCGCAAGGCGAGCCTCTCAATCTATGTCATGCCCGGATATGCAGAGTTCGGGCCGATCCTCGCACGGTTAGGCAAACACAAGATGGGCAAGTCCTGCCTTTACATCAACAAACTGGCCGATATCGATACCGCGGTGTTGCAGGATCTCATTCGCGCCGGCCTTGACGATCTGGGCAAGCGCTGGCCCATCACACCAGGCTGACCCCATGTTTTCTTCGTCCCGTCAAACTTCGGGGTGAGGCGCAGCCGAGGGGCAGCGCCCCTGAGAGTGCTTGCCAAACTGGACATCACCCGCGTCTCATGGTCAAAGCGCCCCAACAGGAGACGCACCCATGACCACCACCAGATTCGCTCCATCACCCACAGGCTGGCTGCACATCGGCAACCTGCGTGCCGCTCTCTTCAACTATGCCATTGCCCGGCAGCAAGGCGGCACCTTCATCCTGCGGATCGACGATACGGATGCAGAGCGCTCCAAACCCGAGTATATTGCCGGCGTCAAAGAGGACCTCGCCTGGCTTGGCTTTACCTGGGACCGGGTTGAGCACCAGTCTGCGCGCACGGAGAACTATCTTTCAGCCAAGCAAAAGCTGATCGACATGGGCCGGCTTTATGAATGCTTTGAGACCCCGACCGAACTGGATCTCAAGCGCAAGAAGCAACTCAACATGGGCAAACCGCCTGTTTATGATCGCGCGGCGCTGGCGCTCTCTGACGAGGAAAAGGACCGGCTGCGCGCCGAACGTGGTTCGCACTGGCGCTTCAAACTGGACCACAAGCGGATCGAATGGACCGATGGGATCATCGGCGACATTTCGATTGATGCTGCCTCTGTCAGTGATCCGGTCCTGTTCAAGAATGACGGCCAGATCCTTTATACGCTGGCGTCTGTTGTCGATGACACCGAAATGGGGATTACCGATGTGGTGCGCGGCTCGGATCACGTGACAAACACGGCCACCCAGATCCAGATGATCGAGGCATTGGGCGGCGATGTCCCCCGTTTTGCCCACCATTCGTTGCTGACGGGGCCGCAGGGGGAAGCACTGTCCAAGCGCCTCGGCACGCTGGCATTGCGCGATTTGCGCAACCAGGGGATTGCACCGCAGGCCATATTGTCACTGATGGCGCGTCTTGGGTCGTCCGATCCGGTTGAGTTGCGCAGCACCATTGATGAAGTCGTCGCGGGCTTTGATCTGTCCAAATTCGGATCGGCACCGACCAAGTTCGACGCCGATGATCTGATCCCGCTCACTGCCCGGCACCTGGCGACCCTGGGATCAGGCGATGTGGCAGATGTCCTGGCATCGGCAGGCGTGCCCGAAGAGATCACGGAACCGTTTTGGAATGTCGTGCGCGACAACATTAACACGCTGGATGACGTGGCCGGTTGGTGGGCGCTGTTCCGTGACGGGGCCACGCCGCTCGTGGATGATGAAGACCGCGCCTTTGTGGCCGAAGCCTATGCCATGCTGCCACCGCTGCCCTACACCTCCGAGACCTGGAGCGCATGGACGACCGCGGTGAAAGAAGCCACAGGCCGCAAAGGCAAAGCGCTATTCATGCCCCTGCGCAAGGCAGTGACCGGTCGTCTGCGCGGACCCGAAATGGCGGATGTCATGCCGTTGCTGCAAACACGTCCGACCCTTGAGTGAACCGCAGCGCGCACGATTTTTCTTGTAATTCACCCCAAGCCCTGACCTGTTGAACCGCAATGATTTTCAAACGCGGGCGCGTCCAGGCGATGAGCGAAACAAAGGCGGCAGACGCCCAGGCAAAATTTACCCAGGGCGGCCTCTTTGGCCATATCTCGGTGATGTCTCTGACAGCCTCCGTCGGGTTGATGGCGGTTTTCCTTGTCGATTTTGTCGACATGATCTTCATTTCGATGCTGGGCAAAGCCGAACTGGCAGCGGCTGTCGGTTACGCCGGAGCAATCTTGTTTTTCACCACCTCTTTCGGGATCGGCATGGCGATTGCCGCCGGCGCCTTGGTCGCGCGGGCCTTGGGTGCAGGCCAACCCGAGCAGGCGCGCAGGCGGGCCACAAATGCGTTGATTTATGGCGTTGTTTTTGGGGCGATCTTTGCCGCAACCGTCTGGTTCAACCTTGGCGCACTTGCGTCACTTCTCGGCGCGAGTGGTGAGACCCTCGCACTTGCTGTCCATTATCTGCAAATCATTGTCCCTTCATTGCCGTTCCTGATCATCGGAATGATCGGCGGGGCGATCCTGCGCGCGCATGGGGATGCGCGGCGCGCGATGATGGCGACCATCTGGGGCGGGCTGGTCAATGCAGTCCTTGATCCGATCCTGATCTTCGGACTGGACCTTGAGTTGACAGGCGCCGCCCTGGCCAGTGTGTTCGCGCGGTTGGCCATCGCCCTGACCGCGCTGCTACCGTTGATCCGCCACTATGGGGGCTTTGACAGGCCCACATCCGGCAGCCTGACCATTGACCTGCGCCCGATCCTTGCCATTGCCGTCCCTGCAATCCTGACACAATTGGCCACGCCCATCGGGCAGGCCTATGTCACCCGCGCCATGGCCGAATTCGGGGAAGAGGCTGTCGCTGGCATGGCCATCATCGCGCGCATGACCCCGGTTGGCTTTGGGATCATTTTTGCGCTGTCAGGGGCCATCGGCCCGATCATCGGGCAAAACGCCGGAGCAGGGTTGAATGACCGCGTGCGCGGGGCATTCCGGGATGGCCTGATTTTCGTCGGTATCGTCGTGATTGTCGTCTCGGCCCTGTTCTTTCTTGCGCGTCCGGGTATTCGATTGCTGTTCCAGCTTGAAGACGGTGTGGCCTTGACCCTTGTTTTCCTTTTTGCCGGGCCGCTGTCGCTGATGTTCTTCTTCAACGGAGTGATCTTTGTCGCGAATGCCGCTTTCAACAACCTTGGTCACCCGTTTTATTCCACAATCGTGAATTGGGGGCGGCACACGCTGGGGACGATCCCCTTTGTCATCGTGGGGGCTGCGTGGTTTGGTGCGCCGGGCGTGCTGATTGGGCAATATCTGGGCGGTGCCGTTTTTGCGCTGGTCGCCGTCATGTTGGCCCGTCGGGTGATCGCCAAACAAGAGGGCGAGACAGCAGTCGAGCCCTTCGCGCGGCAAGCCCGTCTATTCAGCCTTTTCCACCACCGCCGCTAGGTGGTGATCGACAAGCGCGCGTTCTTCTGCGCTCAGGACCTGATGGCGCGGATAGATCGGATCTGCACGATCATTCAGGATCGGTGTCTCCCATCCGGCGGTTGTCTCAAAGAAATGAGCAACACCCTTTGGCCCGTGCATGCGCAGATAGCCCTGAACGACAACATCGACATAGCTCAGCAGGATCGGGTGATCATTGTCATCTGCCACATGCTCTGGCCTGACCTGATAAACCGCCGTTGGTGCTGCCGGGCCATCATGGCGGATCGTGTCACTGACATCATGGCGTTGGTACGCCGCCTCGCGTTTGTCCAGCGCGCTCCAGTCTGCGCGCGGCACATGCGCGACCATGCCGTGGAGCGTCGTTTCGGCGCAGGGCATGACCGACAGATAGGCGGCTTTGCGCAGGGTCGTGCGCCGCCACACACGCCGCCAACCATGCAGCACTGCCGGGCGGGGGGCGTCGTAGGTATGCGTCGCAAGGTTGACAAGGCTGCCGTAGCCAAAGAACGCCGGATCGCTCATTCGCGGGCCCGCAGCACCAGGGCCGGCTTGGCCGACAACGGGCGCCAGGCAAATGCCAGCCCCGCCAGGAGCGACGCCAGAACGCCGCCCCCGATAATCAAGAAAGCATTGGTCCAAATGACGGCATAGTCGGTTTCCATGATAAAGACCGAAACCGCCCAACCGCCCAGGATGCCGGCACCCAGCGCCACAATCCCCGCGCCCAGCCCAAGGATGGCTGCACGCAAGGCAAAGCTGGTGATGATCTGGCGGCGGGGCGCACCCAGCGTCTTGAGGACCGCAGATTCAAATGTGCGCGCGCGTTCGCCTGCCGCGGCGGCACCGACAAGTACCAGAAACCCAGTCACCAGCGTGATCAGCGCGCCATAGCGTGTTGCCGCTGATATTCCGCCGACCAGCTCGATGACCTGTTCAATCGCGTCGCGAATACGGATGGCAGTGATATTGGGATAGGCGGTTGCCAGATCGCGCAGGATCACCGCCTCTGCCTCTTGTTCGGCATAGACCGTTGCGATCCAGCTGTGCGGAGCGCCTGCGAGCGCCCCCTGATTCATCGCAAGAACAA
>Ga0316207_10004727_pt1 | contig 11658 bp, 2 predicted proteins | sample 6weekpyrite_MG_FD_204943 | JGI IMG/M metagenome (GOLD analysis project Ga0316207, IMG submission 204943) | Microbial mat bacterial communities from mineral coupon in-situ incubated in ocean water Damariscotta River, Maine, United States -... | ecosystem: Environmental > Aquatic > Marine >...
TGGCAATTTCAATCTCACTGTCACTACGGTAAATCTTATAGCCGGTTACAGGGCTATTGGTATCTGTCGAAGCCGTCCAGTTCAGTGTGATTTCTTGATCACCGAGCACCGTTGTTGGCCCATCCGGGATGGTCGGTGCGCCATCCTCAATAATTTCAATTTCAATCGCAGAAATAATGGGGTGCTTTGCTAATGGTAAGGTGTGTTCAAATTCCAGGGTCAATTGTCCATCGCTGACCGATTTTACCTCCTCCATGACCAATTGGTTTAGATTACCCGCTTCATGGAACACATCCAGATTAGTCCAAACACGATCACCTTCCATATTCACATGAAACATTCGCTCACCAACTGAAACAGTAGGATCCATTTCCGCAAAATACAAACGAACACGATAGTTGCCATTAAACACAGCAAAGTTATATTGTAGTTCAGGCGTTTCCGTATATTCTGAACCCGCTTCAGTCGTGGGATCTAAATCATAGCGAAGGTTCTTAAACAACGTCTTATCGATTGTTCCATTGATGGCCTCCCATTCCTCTGGGTTTCCAACGTGTCCGGTATTATAACCAGTGTCCGCCAGCCATTCTTGCCCACTATGGTCAATGTAAACAGCACCGCCGGCATTTATGTGGTACTCGGATCGTGGCGGTAGTGGCCACTGAGAAGGGGTTATTATCCAGGCAGCGTTAGAATGTAACGACTCATTGGCAGCAGCATCGAAGGCAACCACGCTATAGTTATAAGGTGTGTTTAATGCTACCCCTGCATCAACATAACTGGCCTCGGTTACCGTGGTAATAAAAGCGCCATTACGGTAAATTTTGTAACCCGTCGCACCGGTTGCTGCCGTCCAGCTCAAACTCATCTGACTTGCGCCAACAATCGTCGTTAATTCAGTGGGCGCTATCGGCGCACCTGCCACCAATTCTTCAATTTCGATTGCAGAAATAATGGGGTGCTTTGCTAAGGGTAAGGTGTGCTCAAAGTCCAGGACCAATTGCTCATCACTGACCGTTACTATCTCCTCCATAACCAATTGGTTTAGACTACCCGCTTCATGGAACACATCCAGATTAGTCCAAACACGAACACCTTGCATATTCACATGAAACATTCGTCCACCAACTGAAACAGTAGGATCCATTTCCGCAAAATACAAACGAACTCGATAGTTGCCATTAAACAAAGCAAAGTTATATTGCAATTCCGGCGTTATCGTAAGTGTTGAACCCGCCTCTGTCGTGGGATCTAAATCATAGCGAAGGTTCTTAAACAGCGTCTTATCGCTTGTTCCATTAATTGCTTCCCATTCCTCTGGGCTTCCAACGTATCCGGTATTATAACCAGTGTCCGCTAACCACACTTGCCCACTTTCATCCATGTAAGCACTGCCACCGGTATTAATGTGATATTCGCGCTGAGGGACAATAGCAATAACTTCTATCGCAGAAATAAAGGGATGAGAGGATGATGGTTCGTGCTCAAAATCAATAGTAATTTCGCCATCATTTACGGTAACTATTTTTTCTTTGATTAATAACTTGTTTTGTCCATTTGCCTCTGAAAACACATCTAAATTTGTCCAAACACGATTTCCTTCCATGTTTACATGAAACAATCGTCCACCCACCCTTGCATCATTCGCATTCGTTTCTGCAAAATATAGCTTGACGCGGTAGCGGCCGTTTGTCACTGCAAAGTTATATTCCAGCTCGGGTGTATCCGGTAGGCTATTATTCGCTTCTGTCACTGGATCTAAATCATAGCGGTTGTGATTAAATAAAGGCTGATCACTCGTACCCTCAATCGGTTTAAATGGTTTTCCAATATAACCTGTATTGAAACCGAAATCCGCTGACCACGCTTGATTCAGACCATCGATATATTCACTACCCCCGGCATTAACACGAATTTCCGTTGATACACCTGATTCTAGTGTAGTGACACTCGCAATTTCAGATAGTAACGACTCATTTACTGGCGTTGCGTTATCTAATGCCCTGACCATATATGCATACTGTGTGTTAGCACTTAAATTGATGTCTGTATAATTTGTCCCAATAACGGTATCGATGGCAAAGCCATCGCGGTAAATGGTGTAAGCAGCAACAGCACCACCACCCAGATCTGTGGAACCTATCCAAGTCAAATCAATTCTAGTTCCACTTATCGGGTTAGCGGTTAGGCCTACGGGAGTGGTAGGAGGCTGGTTGTCACCAGCGATAGGTTCACTACGGTTTGAATCTTCAGGAAAAGCATCTTTAGAGTCGGGGATTCCATCACTGTCACTATCAACGCCAATGACAGCAGGAATTGAAATCGTATTATCTACTGCTTGAGCATTGTTGTTAGTAACAACTGTCTTATCAGCAACAAAGCTTATTGTTTTATCTGAAATCGTTGCTGTAGTTAAAACTTTAAATGGAATATGAAATAACGTGCCATCAGCCAAATTCGTCTGATTTTTATCAGGTGAAATAAGAATATGTCGTATTCTGTTATTACCATTAGCTGCGGTTACACTTGTTTCATAAGAAAATATCTTTTGCGCGCCCAATACACTTTGATTTTCAACTTGCTGCGGAAAATAAGCCTTCAACTGAAATGAGTTATAAATAATATCAAATTGTGTAGCGATTGCTTTTTGATTCGCTGCACCATCATTATTGGTGAATTTAACTGGCACCATCACCAAATCACCCGGGTTGCCACCCACTGAGGATATTTCAATCTTTGTTGCGGTTACCGCATAAGCTTGACTAAGAAACATAGAAAACAGAACAAGAAGACCAAATATAAACAGCTTTGTTGTTTTTATCATATTTACTGACATTCTTTCTTTCATTATTTTCTTACCATGTTGGTTTTTTATGCATCTATACTTTATTAAAAATTAATTACTGTTCGATTTTCTTTAAAAGCCACATTATTGATTAAAATAATGCTGAGAATCTTCTCGGACAAAAAAACAGGGCTCGCGGTTATTCCCACGTTGGATGACGTGCTGGGGTATGCCGTTAATGTTAAGTCTTGGTTTTCTTGCCATGGTTTTTTTATTTTTTAACTCATTTCTCTAATTAATTATTAAGACTTATTTCTTTTTTAGTGTTGTTTTGTTCTACAGCTATATTAGTAACAATTGGTCTCTGACCCCGTTTATTTATTCTTCAATCGTATACAATTCATTTATAAAATCATCGAAGTTGTCTGCAATAAGATAAACGTTCGACATATTAGGTTCGCAGTCATCCGTCTCCCTTTCATGATCCCAAAAATAGATTTTCCCTAGAGCATCTTGGGTCACACCTATTAGAATCAAATTACCGCCAGGGTCATGTGCGATTGGAAATAGGGTTGTAGGTATACGATTTTTGTATGTATTTAGATACTTCTCTAAGTTACTATTCTCTCCAACATCAATACCCAAGAAGCGATCAACACTAGAACCATCTGATTTATCTTTAAGGAGAAAACCATCAGGTATAGGATATCCACCATTATATTTTGTTAAGAATTTTCGGTATTGAGAAGGCAACTGTATACCAGTAGATTTCTCCAATTTTTCAATCGTACCAATATCGTTAAATCCAGTATTATCAATAATTTTTACCATCATGTTTTACCTAAGGTGCAGTTGCTATTCCACCAGTATGCCTAATTGTATTATGTAAATCAGTTGGGATAAGTTGCATATATCCGGAATCTTGATGATGATGCCAGGTGTATCCCGCTGGCCTGGGATTACTTCTGTTGAAACCTGCAGCAGAATCTGCTCGTCTAAAATCAACACCTCGAGTTGATCCCAATTCAATTCGTACATTTCTTATGGAGTAACGAGAAAAATCTGGGAAACCGGCGCCACTAAAAGAAACACTGTGTGGATACTTATTTCGGATTTCCCTAGGTAAATCCACTAGAGGAACTGTTTTACCTGCATATTTTCCACTGTTTATTGGGACCTGCCCGTTAACAGTCCTTACTCGACTCCCAACCTTCCCTAATACCCACTTCCCACCTTGCTTAAACCAACCGCCAAATCCTTCGACAGTAGCAAAAAATACTGCTGCTACATAATTACCATTTATTACTGTGTCTATTGTGTCTGGTGCTACCAGATTTGCTATTTCTGTTATCGTTTCTCCTGAAGTTCGTCTTGGCCCACAACTACCATCGCAAACTCTATAGCTTTCTTTTTCGAATTCATCAAATGTATAAATTGAGTCATCCCCATAGAAACCTGTTTGAACTACTCCCGAATTATTTACCTCAATAGACTCATACTGATTGGGATCATTTCGAAGATCCGCTGGCCCTTCAGTATTTTCGTCTTCTATACAATCGCCTGTTTCAGGATTGCATTGTATAAAATACCCACTAGGGTCCATAAAACTCAATGGATTATTATTAACATAAGCATACCGATTCCACCCCTGACTACTGAACGGAAACTGCACAAACGGATCAGCACTCAAAAAACGCCCTGCATCAGGATCATATACCCGGCCATTCATATGGACCAATCCAAGATCATCCAAATATTCATGTTGTGTATAACTACGACTCGCAAACTCGGTTTTGGTTAAATCAGCACCGACAGAATCGGCCACAGTATCCTTATTAACATCCCAAGCAGCTTCAATACGGTTACCAAACGGGTCATAGGCAAACCGTTCTTGAACTACGCCAGCTTCATCGGCTATTGCTTCCACTGAACCCAAATGATCCGAATATAAAAATGCCGTGTTACTACCAGCATTATCTTTTGTGACAACCGCAACCGTTTCATCACCAACAAACACATAATTTTTATAAACTACCTCGCCCTCTGGCGTTGTTAGTTTTTCAAATAACTTATCAACATAAATCGTTGTTTCTGTAAGATCATTTTTTGAGGTAGTTTTACGATAACGACTGTGTTCTGGTCCATAATCAAACGTAACCACGGTATTTTCGCGTTCAATGCGGTTTGGTTTATTAAATGGTGTGTAAGCGATATGCCGACCTGCAAACTTAGCATTACCCGCGGCATCAAAATATTTTCCTTCACCATAGGTCATATTACCGTTTTCATCATAAGTGTATATAGCGCCAGCCAGATCATCACTGGGATTGGCAGTTTCCACTTTATTCTGAATACAAACTACATCTTTCACATCAACTGCACCGGTACCATCACAGTTTGCATTACCAGGAACTGTCGTCGTAATGCCCACTATCTTGTTGGCGGCATAACGGATGTCAACGCCGGTTATCACACCATCACCATTAGCATCACCGCTGGTTTGTTGACCCGAAGCTGTACCTAAAGGAACACTACTGGCCGTCATTACCGCATTAGGATGTGATGTTTTGTTGTACGCGTAATGGCGGTAATCAGCACCCCAATCTTTTCGGCTTTTAATGTTACCGACCTTATCAAAAACGTAGCTACGAAAGGGATTAGCGTTATATGTCACTGTGGTTAAACGATTTAATTTGTCATACACATACCCACGTTTCTTACCGGTTTTGCTTGGCGTTTCTAACCAAATCAAAAAATCATCTGTTTTTGATTCCAGATTGCCTAATGAATCAAATTCAAAGGTCAGATCTTGAAGGTTAGATTTAATGGATTTAAGCAATCCCGTTGCCGGATCATAGTCAAAATTGGTTGACACTACACCACGAGTTTCTTCTGTTACTTGACCGTCTATGTTATAAGCAGACGCCGACCATATCGGATCACTACTTGTGCCACAGGTAATCGTCGCGCTGCTATTGATACATACGGTGTCGATATAACCGTTGTTAAACTCATTAATCACGTGTAATGCACCGGTAGAACCCATTGCTGGGTATGTGGTTCGATTAATGCGACCAAAATCGTCATAGGACAAACTGGTTGTGTAGTCTTGATCAATGGTCTTTGTGATAGATTCGAGTAAACCGTTCGCATTGTATGTATACGATTCACTATAATCATCATTGTACATTTTGCTTAACCGACCGATTTGATTTGTGCCTGCCAAGTCATATTGCCAATTTTCAGTTAAAATTGGTATTGATTCACCTGCGTTTAGGTAGTCTTGTTTTGTCAATCGACCTAAACCATCATAATCAAATGATGTAATCATCGAATTGGCATCTTTTTGCCATACCATTTCACCAAAGCCATTATAACGATATAACCAAGTACCTAAATTGGGATCTATAAGCTTCTTTTGGCGACCATAAATGTCGTATTCCATGGAAACTTGATAATCTGTATCGTTGGCAACAATCACTTCTTTCAAATTACCAAGCGCGTCATATTTATAGATATTTACGATATTTCCATCGTCACCAAATTCAACGGTTTTGGTTACCCAGCCCATGATATTGGTGTATGTTTCTTTGATGATGCTTTTAGCAGGATTGACACCTTTTCTTTGACGAGTTTCTCTGACCTTTATGCCATCAGAGGATCCACTCGTACTAAAGTAGTCATAAGTGGTTTCGGTAAGATCTGGGGAAATAATTTTGGTTATTCTTTCCAAATTGTCATAACTAAAAACTGAAGCTAATGCACTGTTTTCTGCAGCGATTATCGCGGTTGCATCTGTAGCGTCATTGCAATCGTAATTTCGTGTTTCTTTGTGGAGCAAGCCACGCATTTTACCCGAGTTGTAATATATTTTGCTCTTACACACATAAGAACCATCCATGTTTGTTGTCCTTACAACTCTTTCTCGGTTATTTGTGTCAAACACCGTTAATACTGAGGGAAGTGCATTGTTATTAGCGTCAAAAACCGTCGATTTAATGACATAATAAAAATCAGGCGAACAAAATTCCGTTATTCCATCAGCACCAGCGCAGGTTTCAAGTCTTTCAGTTTGAGTGTAACTATAATTGGGTAAGGTTTCTCTTGTGATGCGGCCAAAATCATCATATTCATAAGAGGTCACCAAATCGTTTTCGTCTTGGACAGATTTTAAGGTGCCCGCAAATGCGTTTATCGAATGAATTTGTCGTATATTTGATAACGCTGTATTTTGCGTTATTTTCAGTTCTTGAATAGTCGCGTTTATTGAACCATTGATAAATTCCGTTTTAGCGATCCGACTACTCGTTGTCGCTCCCCCGGTTACGCCACCCGTTGAATTATAATCACCATCAAACGCGGTCACCTTATTGGTGAGAGGCATACCATAGTTTGCATCATACCCATATTCAGTTGTAATTTTTAATACATCATCATCCGGCTGCATAATCTCGTGTTTACGAAATCCGTAATTCGGCATGCTTGCAGTGGTTTCGTAACCATAAGTTGTTTTAATTATTTGTGGGGTTGCGTTGTTCTTATCAGTAATTGCAACGGTCTTTTCTGCTAACAATCCTGTCAACCACATTTTTCCATTAATGATCTGTGACGTTTCTGGGTACTTGAAATTTATGACTTCAGTATGCGTATCTTGAAAACTCGACGTCCAACGTGTTTGGGTAATTGTTGTGTAATTACTGATATTGCCATAAATGTCAGTAGGTATACCAGTTGTTGCATTAATACCATAAGTTTTTTTTCTCTGGCTGAGTAGCGTATTTACCCAATCACCATCTCCATTGTATTTTTCAACAATATGATCGCCAGTCGGATATGCAATGAAGTATTGTTGCGGATTGATTCCTGTTTTTGTTACAAAATTGAATGGGCTTTTTATCTCCGACAATAGATTTCTCGTAGACAAGAAATTACCAGGCGCTCCTAAAGTATAAGTTGACTGAGACTTCATTCGGCCAGCAAGCGGAAATAGCTGGTAATTATACGTGTCGATAACTTTACTACTATCAAGGTTATGAGAAATGAATTTTCCATAACCTAAGTTTATTTTTCTCAGTCGATCAAAACGCGCACCAAAGTAATAATAATCAGTAGATGCCAACGGTGTATCGGTATGTGAAACAACTTGTGCAGGTATTCTATAGTCAACTATAGGTTTGGTAGGCGGCGCGAAATAATCACCCGTACTCGTTGGATTAGTATAAACACTTTCATCTACATTGTTTTTGTAAGTAATATGAGTTTGGGCATAATTTCCATCGGTAATACCACTGATTTTGTCAAATGCGTCGGTCGTTTCGCCTAGAAGATTTGGATACACCTTCCAACTACTGTTTTCTTGTGTTAAAACATCCTGGAAACCATCACCATTAATATCTAATACAATGACATCTTCTCTTGTTAAATCCGTAGAGCCTGAATTGCCGAACATAGCAATCTTGAGTTCAAATCCTTTACCCGTAGATTCATAGATTTTCCACCCAGTGGTACCACTAGTCACCAATATGTCCTGACGACCATCAGCGTTATAGTCAATGATTTTCTTTTTATTATGAGGAATTTGAGTGAAATCAGTAGGCAAGCTAATTAGTCCTTCAGAATCCAATCCTACACTCGCACTTAATAATAAGTGTGTGCCTGCAGCCAACCAATCCGTAATACCGTCGCCATTAATATCCAATGGCAATGTATCAGTACAATTAGAAGGCGAATGTAAAACTTTTAAAAATGGAATATCCTTGTTTGATTGAGAGAGGTAAAAATCACACGCAGTGTTACTTGTACTGCGAACCATAAGATCAGTTCGCCCATCACCGTTAAAATCCATCGGAGTGGAATAGTGTATTTTATTATCAGAAGGTTTCCCTTGAATATAACTTGGTGTATCGCCAGGTACTGTTGTATATTGGAGCTTTGTTGGTGAATTTTCTTCAAATCCATTTTCACCATTAGTCATTACGACTACATAACCTTTTAAGTCAACATATACAACATCATCATAACCATCACCATTGATATCGGCTATTGTTGGACTTGAATTTATTCCTTTACAGGCGTACTCGTGCTCTGGCGAACCAGAAACTAATTGTGCATCATAGTTAGTATCATATACTTGCGTTACATCTGCAGAACGCACAATAACAGAATTTGTAAATTGCCCATCTTCAAACTTTAACATTCTCCATTCAGGCGGTATATCTGCCCAACCGGTAGGCTGGCCACAATAAGCCTCAACCTCGAAATTATTTGCTGCTCGTACTACTTTAAAAAACAATATCTCGTCTTTTCCATCATTGTCGTAATCAAATATGTAAATATCTGACAAACTCCGGTCCTGATAAGCTGATCCGAGAAATGGAGATACAGTTGCTATTGCTGGCCCAAAAGTGTGGTCGTCTTGACCAAACCTTACAAGATAGGTACGGTTATTTGTGCCGCCTTCATCCAAGCCAGTATATATAATGTCTTGCTTCCCATCACCATTAAAGTCACCAGCTTTAACATCCTCTAAACCAGATGTCCAGGGAGCAAGAATTAATGGCCCGACTTCTTTTGCTAAATCGAAACCCACTGTTGGCATTTGCCATTCAAATGTTGTGGGTGGAAAACATTTATCATTGGTAGTATTGCATTCTGCAACTGCTTCAACCAAACTTCGGCGAGTAGTTTCACTTTGTTTATATTTAATGCGGTAGTGTCTAGTATTGGTTCTAATTGATATTAGTCGTTTTGCAGTCGAGAATTTAGAACCGCCAACATAATGAAAAAGATTTTCATCACTTTCAAATGTAGGATTTGGCGAGTTATGAATAGATACGACTCGATTAGAATACCCAAATGCAATACTACGATTTGGACGTAATCCGTTATCATTTCCTGTATAAATTACATTTGTGGGCCAGTAATTAATTGTAGGTGTCGCATAACTATTATCATCTTGAATAACGCTCAAATGATAACCTACAGTGTAATAGTTCCCTTTTACATCAGTAACTTTTTGTATTCCCCAAACTAAAATACTATCTTCTTCAGTTACTTCATCGACTTGCACTTTACCAAAACGAACATTGGACTCTACGCTCGAATTATTACTGGTACCATAATTCATGATTCTGCCATCTTTGGACCAGATACGAAAATACTTCGGACCATTGCCTTGAGTACCACAAGCAACAATACGTAAATAACTTTCTATTTCTGTTTTATATTCTGCGGTAATAGACGCTGAATAAACTGGGTCTCCAGTGTTACAAATATTGGCTAAATTTTTTGCTTCACCATCAACTTCAATCAGTCTTTTTCCATCTAAACAAAACCGATCATTTTCATCATAATCTATATTATCAATTACCCCATCTTGTGCAATATTTGGTCGACAGCGCTTTATACTTGATAAACCAGCAAGCTGCCAACCGACACCTAAAATACCGTTGCCTATATTGCTGTTATATTTTAATGCCAAATTGGGCTGCATACCGGCGATGCCATCAGCAACTTTTATTGGGATCGTATAGTTGGCAGCGCCATTGCTACTGACTTTAAATTCACCTTCAGTAGTACCGACAATAGGCGTAAAAGGTTCAAACCATTCGGCATTACTATCATGGGCCGCATTTGACAAATCTGGTAATAGAATTGCAAGAAAAGCAAAGAGGATATATGGCAAATTTATTTTTATCTGAAACATTCTTAATAGGTCTTGTTTTTGATGTTGATATACCATTACTTAATTTACCTTGCCAAATTCTTAGTTATACAAATATTATTGTGGATGGATGTCTTATTTATCTTAAGCAAACTTAGAGTACTTAGAGAAACAAGATTATGAGATGTTTTCGTTTTTAATCGCGAACACATATAAATTCGTAACGACGGATATTTTGAATAATAAAAGACAGGCACAAAAAAACACAGGATCTCAAAACAGTTCCTGCCTTTAAAAATGGACGTGATATAGTGCGAATTGATGTAAGCTTCGCACAATTGAATCCACAAAAAAGTAAATGAAAGACTTTAGCTTTGAAACAACATAAGAATTGTAAGTCTAGTTTATTATTCTTTTTTATTTTTAATAGCTTGAGGAAGACCGCATTACAGTCCTCAAACATTCGATACCGCATACTGCCACCCTCAGTTATGTCTTTATTATTTTTATCCCATTCCTTGGATTTTGATTCTTATTATTCCTTAATCAGCGTGTCTCTTTAAATTTATTTAGAAACAGTCTATTTATTTTTATTATATGTTTGCAATTTATGTGTGCATATACCCAGATATATCATCACGTCGAACTGCTTACATAATACCCTGTTGATGCTTAAACAACAATATTTTATTAATTCATCATAGCCACAAATTAATGAAGCACTTTAAATGGTATTTACTAGACAATTATGGAAATTAATAATAATTTTTATTATTTTTTTAACGTTGATATTAATGTCAAGAAATGAAAAGACTGCTTTTAACAGAAGAGCTTCCTTTTGAAGATGTGAGATTTTAGTTTAAGTTTGACAGCTAAACAAAATTTCCATTGAAGAAATCGATGACTGCTTATCTTAAGTGTTATAAGACAACTGCCTTAAAAACTCGGGACAGGAATGACACGCATCAGCTAGGTGGCAGTTGTTTTATAAGACCGAGGGGAGGAAACCGCGGGGATCTATCACCGGACTCACCGAAGCATTTCCTATGGGGATTTGTATTCTCAGTTGGGGTGTTGCTAAAACAAAACTGTGAGTATTGTGTACCTTATTGAAATCCAGTTGATAGCTGTGACATCGTTTTGCCCTTGATTGAACATGCAAATACGGTTCACTCAATAGCAAATATACCACTTTCAAAGACAGCCCCCA
>Ga0316207_10004728_pt1 | contig 11658 bp, 7 predicted proteins | sample 6weekpyrite_MG_FD_204943 | JGI IMG/M metagenome (GOLD analysis project Ga0316207, IMG submission 204943) | Microbial mat bacterial communities from mineral coupon in-situ incubated in ocean water Damariscotta River, Maine, United States -... | ecosystem: Environmental > Aquatic > Marine >...
GCTTGCCAAGGCCGGCTTTGACACAACCGAAATCGCCGGGATCATGGGTGACAACTGGTACCGGTTCTACGGCGAAAATTTCGGGCCACCGACGTGAACCGCCAGAACCGGATCATAGCCGGCGCACCTGCCCTGCGCCCGCCGCAACAGGTGATGCGCCTGGCTCGGCTGGGGTCTTTGCACCAGTCGCGCCTGTCGTTCATGCGCATCCTTCTGCGGCGGCTGGCTGCCGAAAACTGGCGGTTTCAGCAGCGATTGTTCGATATCGACAAGCGCGGCGTCGGTCGTGCCATCTACACCGCTGAAGGGCCGGATCGCACATATTCGCTGATCGCCTTTGCCCACGATCTGCCGGAGGAAAAGCGATCCGATCGCGTGATCGCAGAGGCTTGGGATGCGACCTTCGCGCTGTTCGACGGAATCCCGACCCAGGCCGATCTGGACCGGCTTGCAGAAAACGTACCCTTGCAAGAAGCCGGGCGGGTTTCTGAATCCGAACTGTCGCTCAGCCGGGCCAACCGCTCGGTGCGGCTTTTTGAACATGTGGTCGGCCGGCTGGCGCAGGGGCAACAGCCCGATCCCGAGACGGTCGCGGAGGTCGGCTATCTGATGCGAACCACCGCCGTCTATGGCTCCGGCAAGTTCGGCGCGGCGGACCGCGAGACCATCGCCAGCCGTCCCGAATGCGCAGCCCCGTTCCAGATCGAGATGCTGTCGGTCTATCTGACCCGCGCCTTCGTGATGGATCTGGTCGAGCATCTGGCAAGGGCGCGCGCGCCGGACACCGCCGTCACGCTGCAACCTGCCTTGCGCCGCCGCTTTGGCATCGGCAATTCCACCGGGCTGGGCATGGCGCCGTTTCTGATCAATCACCCGATACTGCTGAACAACTGGATTCTGGCGCGCGAAACGGCGCTGGCGCGGGTGCGAAAATTGCCTTCCGCAGATCCCGCGCAAACGGAAACTTTTCGAAACCGTGTGCGCCGCGCTGACCGGATGGTGGCGCTGTGGCGGTCCGCCCATCCGTTGCAGATCGAAAAACTCGCCATGCTGCGCGCCGATATGGACCTGCTGTCGGCCCATCTGGCCACAAGGCCACTGGCCGGGGCCACGCCATGGGAGGCGCTTTACCAATGGGGCGAGGCCACGCTTTCCACGGAAGGACAAGAGCTTTTGGTGTCCCTGCTACTGGAACCTTTCGGCGATCTGGTGGACGATCTGGCCGACACCATGTCGGCGGATGAAACCCAACCCACGCGCATTGACGGCGCGATGCCGATCGCCGATCTGCGCGCGCTGATTGCCAGCCACTACGACTGGGCGCTGCAAATCGACTGGGCGTCCCCACAGGCGCAGGCCCGCGCCTGGTATGTTTCCGCCGAAAAGCTGGAGCCACGCCTTGGCGAACGCCATGCCGAACCGATTGCCGACTATGAACAGCCACTATCCCCCGGTCGCGATGCCGCCGCTCTGGACCGGGACCTTGCGCAAGACGACCCCAGCGGCACCGTCGCCAGCTTTCTTCTGCGCCATCCGCAGCATCGTCACATCCTCCGCCGGGTACAGCTGGTCGACCGCTATCCCTATGCAGAGATCCGCGACAATACCATCGCCGATGACGTGCTGCCGATCGACATGCTGCGCTGCAAGCTGTCGTTCTTTGGCGCCGGGCATTTTGATCCCCGCTCTGATCGTTGGGTGCGCATCAACATGTTTCAGGGCGCGCCGTTTCCCGATGAACTGTGCGCGGACTCAATCGACGACTGGACCTATCCGGATCTGGCGGGGCCGCCATGAACTGTTCGCTGAATGAGGTCGACGCATTGTGCCGCAAGGCCGCCCGTGGCGCTGGCTACAGCTGGGGTCTGGCCGAGGATGCCGGCAAGGCCGCGCGCTGGCTGCATGCGAACGATCTGCCCGGCGCGACCTGCCTTGCGCATTTGCTGAATGCCACCGATGGCGTTGCCTATAAGGATCTGGCGCCGCAGCCGGCCGGTCGGCTGTGGCGCGCCGCCGGGGGCTTGCTTTGCCCGATCGCCACCGGCTGCGCGCTGAACGATTGCGCGCATAGGCTGGCGCAGGACGACAGCATAACGCTGGGGCCAATGCGGATTGCGATCCTGTTGCTGCCCTTCGCCGCCGCCATCGCCACGCAAACCGGCAGGGCGGTGGGTCTGTCCCAAAGCGATCTGCGCATCGTCACGGACGGCACATCGCTTTGGGTCGATGGCGACAGGCGGGTATTGCTGGCGCCAAGGACAGCGGATTGCGTCGTCGAACCGGCTGACATCCCGGACAGCACGGCGACCGGCCAAAATCATACCCGTGCCCGGTTAAGCCCCGAGACCTATGACCGCCTCGCCGCGCTCGCCCAGCGCACCTATGCCCCCGCCACCGAGGCCAGCCGCACCGCCGGCGCCGGTGCGGGACTGACCGACAATGACTGACCCGGGATGACACAAATCATGAGCAACACCGAAATTCTAAGTCTGAAGGCCATCGAGGATCTGGCCTTTGCCGCCCTGACCGCAGCGGGCACCAGCCCGGACAACGCCCGCCCGCTGGCTATTGCCACCGCCACCACCGAGGCCGATGGCGTCGCCAGCCACGGGCTGGCCTATATCCCGATCTGTTGCGAACATGTGACATGCGGCAAGGTCGATGGCCGGGCGGCACCGGTTCTGACCCAACCCCGCCCCGGCATGGTCTGCGTCGATGCCGCAACCGGCTTTGCGCACCCGGCCATTTCGCTGGGGTTCGAAACCCTGATCCCCAGCGCCCGCGAACAGGGCATCGCGGCGCTGGCGATCCGCAATTCCTATAATTGCGGCGTTCTTGGGCAGCACACGCTGAAACTGGCGCAGGCCGGTCTGATGGGGATCGGGTTCACCAATGCTCCGGCTTCTATCGCGCCCTCGGGCGGGCAGGCGCCGGTGCTCGGCACCAACCCGATCTCGGTGGCGGCGCCCGATGGGCAGGGCGGCGCGGCGGTGCTGATCGACCAAAGCGCCAGCGTCATCGCCAAATCCGAGATCATGAAACACGCGCGCGAGGGCAAGCCGATTCCGCTGGGTTGGGGGCTTGATCCGGACGGTCAGCCAACGACCGACCCCGACGTGGCGCTGACCGGGTCGATGGCGCCCTCGGGCGGCTACAAGGGCGTCGGTATCGCGCTGATTGTCGAGATGATGGCGGCGGCGATTACCGGCGCTACCCTGGGCATCGACGCCAGCCCGTTTTCCGGCACCAAGGGCGGCCCGCCGCGTACCGGCCAGTTCTTCATCGCCATCGACCCGGCAGCCAGTTCCGGCGGCGCGTTCGCCGACCGGATCACCGCCCTGACCGAGGCCGTCCACGCGCAGGACGGCGCACGCCTGCCCGGCGATGGGCGGGGCGCCAAACGGGCGCGGGCGCAAACCGACGGCGTGGCGGTCAACCTGGCCACGCTTGAAAAAATCCGCGCATTGCTGTGACGCGGGCGGCTCAGGCCGCCGTCATCCAGCTGTCCAGCGCCGCAATCTGATCCGCAGTCAGCCGCAGGCCCAGCTTGGAGCGGCGCCAGACCACGTCTTCGGCCGTGCGGGCATATTCACGCTCCATCAGCCAGCGCACTTCGCGCTCGTACAGATCTGCGCCGAAATCGACGCCCAGATCAGCGGCACTTGACGCATCGCCAAGCATTTCCGCCGCTTCGGTGCCATAGGCGCGCACCAGCCGCCTGGCCCAGCGGGCGTCCAGAAAGCCGTATTCGCCTTGCAGATCCGCGATCAGCGCCGCCACGCCGTCCACCGGGAAATCCCCGCCCGGCAGGGCGACCCCTGCGGTCCATGCCGCAGGCAGGCCCGGAAAAAACGGCGCGATCTTGTCCATCGCGTGCTCGGCCAGCCGCCGGTAAGTGGTGATCTTGCCGCCGAACACGTTCAGCAATGGCGCCTCGGCGCTTTCGTTCAGCTTCAGCACATAATCCCGCGTCGCGGCGGTCGCCGAAGACGCGCCGTCATCGTAAAGCGGGCGCACCCCGGAATAGCTCCAGACCACATCGTCGACCGTGACCGGCTTCTTGAAATAGGCCGAGGCGAATTTGCACAGATACGCGGCCTCGTCTGCCGTGCATTCCGGTTTCACCGCCAGATCCGCATGTTCGGACTCGGTCGTGCCGATCAGGGTGAAATCGGTCTCATAGGGGATCGCAAAGATGATCCGGCCATCTTCGCCCTGAAAGAAATAGCACTTGTCGTGATCGAACAGCTTGCGGGTCACGATATGGCTGCCGCGTACCAGACGCACGCGCTCGGTTGCGTTGACGCGTATGGTGTTGCGGATCACGTCCTGCACCCACGGCCCGCCCGCGTTGACCAGCATCCGGGCCTGTTGCTCCCGGGTCTCGCCGGTTGCCTGATCCTTCAGCGCAACGGTCCATAACCCATCTTTTGCCGTTGCCGACATCACCTTGGTGCGGGTCATGATCCGTACGCCGCGGGTCTCGGCGTCACGGGCATTCAACACCACCAGGCGCGAATCCTCGACCCAGCAATCGGAATACTCGTAGGCGGTGGTAAACCGATCCTGCAAAGGCGCACCCACCGGATCGCGCGCCAGATCGACGCGCGAGGTGCCCGGCAACAGCTTGCGCCCGCCCAGATGGTCATACATGAACAAACCGATCCGGATCAGCCAGGCCGGCCGGCTTCCGCGCAGCCAGGGCATTGTGATCCGCAGCAGCCGGGACACCGGCGTGTCGCCTTCAAACCGCTGATCGCGGTGATAGGGCAGCACGAACCGCATCGGCCAACTGATATGCGGCATCGCGCGCAGCAGGGTTTCGCGCTCTTTCAACGCTTCGCGCACCAGCCGCACCTCCAGATATTCCAGATAGCGCAAGCCGCCATGAAACAGCTTGGTCGAGGCAGACGAGGTGGCCGACGCCAGATCGTTCATCTCGGCCAGCGCCACCGACATCCCGCGCCCCGCCGCATCGCGCGCGATGCCGCAGCCATTGATGCCGCCCCCGATCACGAACAGATCGACGGGGCCGGAGTTTTCGACAGGCGGTGTCATGCAAGGACTCATTTCTTGAAAAGGAAAGACAAGGCGGACCTTTTACGTCTTTTTCACGAGGTAATGAATACCGAATCCGGCAATCGCGGCACCCGGTCCCATTCAGAGGGTCCCAACCACCTCGGTCTGGATCGAATGGACAACCTGTTGAAAGCTCACATCTAGCGCGTGATGCGTTCACCCGGAAACGAAAGCATCGGAATTCGCCCACACTTGGGGCGAATTCCGATGCCGCTGGAACGCATCTTGCGCTAGAAGTTCAGCGAAATATCGCGATGTATTGCATTGCAGCTTGCGATGAACAGCGCCTGCTCGCGGCTCAGACGTTCCTGCTGGCGTGACCCGATGGTGTCGGAAATCCCGGCGATATAGGTCTCGATCCCGGATTTCAGCTCACCCTCGGCCGCGCGCCGCCAGATCAGTTGTTCCTGATAGGCCTCGGTGGCATTCGCAAGTTCCGCCGCCGCCTTTTCGCGATCTAGCGATCTCGCACGCAGGGACCGGCGCGCCTTGGACAGGGGCGAACTGACATCCGATGCGCCGCCGATCGCTGAAAACAGCTTGGCCACCGCATTCACCGCCTCTTCCGCCGCAGCCTGTTCGCCGGTCGCGATCACCTCTTCCAGGTCGGCCAGCCTGGCCTCCATCGCGTAGAAATCGGCATTCGCGTTCAGAACCGCCAGCATCTCTGCCGCCGGTCCATATGCCCCATCGCCCGCGCGCCGATAGGTTGTCCGCGCCTTGTTCTCAGCAGCCACCAGGGCTTCGAAAGTGCTATAGATCGGCTCCCAGGTCTCTGGCACCTGCGCCTCGACAGCCGCACGTTCGACTGCAATCTGCGCCACCCGCGCTTCAAGTTCCTGCCGCTTGCCGGCACTTGCTTCATCGCGCAGGAACCGGATCGATTTGCCCAGTTCCTCGGCCTCTTCATCCAGCTTGCGCATCTGCTTTTCCAGATTGCGCACGATGCGCAGGTTCGGGCGGTATTCCGGCGCGGCAGCACTTACCGCATCGGCGGCAGTGAATATCTGATCCAGCGAGGCCAGCGCCGTATCGGCATTCTCGAACGCGCCCGCCAGATCCCTGGCCATATTCCGCGGCAGGACCGACAGATCCATCGCCTTTGCCGCATCGATCGCGGCCCGGACCTCGGCGCCGTTGCTGGCGATCTTGTCACGGACGTAATCCTCCAGACAGATCTGCAGTTTCGGATTGCGCGGCGGTGGCGAGGCTTCGGACAAGAAGCTGACCCGATTGGGCAGGTAGTTCACCAGTTGCGGATAATAGCCAACGATGCCCAGCGCGATCAGCTGCAAACAGATGAAGGCGATGACGCCTTTGTAGATCTGCACCGTCTTGACGACGGCAGGCGCCACGCCGCGCAGATAGAACAGCGCGAAACCGAAAGGCGGTGTCAAAAACGAGGTCTGGATGTTCAGACCGATCATCACGCCCAGCCAGACGGCGGTGATGTTGGCGGACGGATCGGCCAGCAAGATCGGCGCGACGATCGGCACCACCACCACGGCGATCTCGATGAAATCCAGGAAAAAGCCCAGAACGAAGATCACCGCCATCACGATGACGAACTGGGTCCAGAATCCGCCGGGCAGCGAGTTGAGAAACTCCTTCACCAGCTCTTCGCCGCCAAACGCCCGGAACGCGGCGGTCAGCATCGCAGCGCCGAGCAGGATGATGAACACCAGCGAGGTCGTCTTGGCCGTCTCGATCATCACCTCATGCAGGGTGTTCTCGATCTTCAGCACCCGAATCCCGCTCCAGACCAGCGACACCAGCAGCAGCACCGTGGCGATCACCCCCAGGACAATGCCGGTCCCGTCGCCGCCATTCACCAGGATCGCCTTGACGTTCATGTTGTAGCTGGACAGCGCGAAGGCAATCAGCGCCAGCGCGGCGATGGCCAGGATCGCGGGGTAAAAGGTAGATCTCGAATTTTCCGGCAGCCGGTAGCCCGCCATCACCAGCGCGCCCGCCGCACCGATGGCGCCGGCCTGATTCACCGTCGCGATGCCCGAAATGATCGAACCCAGAACCAGAAAGATCAGGCCGAGCGGCGGCACCAGCGTCAGCAGGACGTTGCCCCAGAACCGCGCGTCCCGCGCACCGGTATAGGGCACCGAGGGGGCCGATTTGGGCCGAACGATCGCAAAGACCAGAATATACAGCATATAGATCAGGACCAGCAGGATGCCGGGCACGAAGGCGCCCAGAAACATCTCGCCGGCGCTGGTGCTGGCCACGTCGAACACGCTGGGCATGCTCAACTCGCCGGTGGCTTCCTTGTGCAGGGCCTTGCGCGCGGTACTGGCCTGATCGGAGGCGCTGGCCAACTGGTCGGCCAGGATGATCAGCACGATCGAAGGCGGAATGATCTGGCCCAGCGTGCCCGACGCGGCAATGGTGCCGGTGGCCAGCGATTGCGAATAGTTGTTGCGCAGCATGGCCGGCAGGCTGATCAGCCCCATCGCCACCACGGTCGCACCGACGATCCCTGTCGTGGCCGCCAGCAAGGCGCCGACAAAGACCACCGAAATGCCCAAGCCCCCGGGCACCGGACCGAACAGCCGCGCCATCGTGACCAGCAGATCCTCGGCGATCTTGGAACGCTGCAACATGATGCCCATGAAGATGAACAACGGAATCGCGATCAGCGTATCCCGTTCAACCTCCCAATAGACGCCGCGCAGGTTCGTCACCCCCGCCGTCAGCCACTGGCTGGGGCCGCCGGAAAAGAAATAGGCATCCGTCGACCCGGCAAAGATATATCCGCTGCCCGCGGCCAGCGTGATCGTGATGATCGCGGCGCCTGGCAGCGCAAAGGCCACCGGAAAGCCCGACCCCAATGCTGTCGCCATGACCAGGACGAGAACGGCAAGAAAGAAAAGTTCCATGGATCAGCCCTTAATGCGCAATGGCGGCGGCTTCACGCCGGCCGGGTTCGTCGCGCTGATCGGCGACCGCTTCGAACAGGTAACTGACGAACTGGATCAGCATCGTTACCGCAAAGATGCCCAGAAACGCCGCCATCTGGTATTTTATGAACATGCCGGCGGTGCCGGTCTGGCTGACCTCGAAATTCGCCACCGGCGAATTGATGATCGCCTGTTGGCTGCCCAAACCGACGACGATGATCACCCAGGCCGTGGTCATGCCCAGCAGGATCGAACCAACGGAATTGACCCGGCCCTTGCGGCGGGAATCAAACCCGGCATACAGAACGTCGACCCGCACATGGCCTTCCTCCAGCAAGGTGTAGGCCGAGGAAAACAGGAACAGGGCCGCGTACCAGTAGCGCACCAGATCGCCCATCAGCGCCTGTTCATAAGAAAACACAAAGCGCGAGATCACGATCAGCAATTCTGCCAGCACGATCATCAGCGCCAGCCAGATGAAGCCCAGCGAACGGCTGAAGACGGCAACAATGAACCCCAGAACGATCAACGGCACGTGGATCATCGGCCCGATGAACCTGGCGCGGATCAGTTCCTTTGCCAGCCCCTCCGAAAAGACGACCGGCAACAGCCCCTCGACCCGGATAAAGGCGATCGTGGCATCGACAATTCCGATGAACAGGACCGAAAAGAAACATCCCCGGATCAGATAGGCATTGAATGCGCTGATCTTCCGGGCGTCATAGCGCAGCGCGCGGTCGGGCGTTCGCAAAATCCAGTATCCGGCAACGATCAGCGCGGCGGCGTAGATGGCGACCAGCACCCAGACGCGGCTGTCAGAGCCGCCGAATGCGGCGTTCAGCGTCGGAAAATCGTAGGCCACGATCAGCACGTTGTTGATCATGAACGCGACGATGATCGCCAGCATGGCCCAGCCGAAGAACCGCACCAGGGGCGCCGGTGATCCGTAGGGCGAAAGAAAATCAGAATCTGCTCTGGATGTGCTCATTGCAATTCCCCGGTTTGCAGGCGAGCCCTACCCCGTCGAACCGGGGCAGGCCGATGTCAGGCACGCCGCGCGCGCAAGCATCTGTCATAAAGCGGGAGCCGACCGTTAGGTCGGCTCCCCTCATGTTTGACTACCGCGTGGCTTAGATCATGCCCAGGACACGGTTACGCTGGTTCGAGAAATCGACCTCGGCGGCAGCGCGCCATGCACCGATTTCGCGCAAGCTGGCCTGGAAATGGTCGTTGATCTCTGCCGCAAGCGGCGAGTGATCGCGGGTTTCCTCGAACACTTCCGCTGCCGCATCGCCAAAGGCATCCCAGACATCGTCGTTGAACTGGCGGGTCTTGACGCCATGATCGTTGACCAGGCGCGCCAGATATTCACCGTTCTTGGCTGCGGCCTCTTCCGGCTGGGCAGCATTTTCCTCGTTGCAGCAGGCGGTGATCACGGCCTGCTCGTACTCGGTCAGGCTTTCCCACCAGGACTTGTTCATGCCAAAGCCAAGGCCGCCGCCGGGCTCGTGCATGCCGCCGGTATAGTAGAACTGAGCCGCTTCGTAAAACTTCATGAAGTAGTCGTTATAGGGACCGACCCATTCCGTCGCTTCGACGGCGCCCGACACCAGGTTTTCATAGATCTGGCCACCCGGCAGCGACACGGTCGACACGCCCAGCTTGGACATCACAGTGCCACCAAGGCCCGGAATACGCATTTTCAGACCCTGCAGATCTTCGGGGCTGTTGATTTCCTTGTTGAACCAGCCACCGGCCTGCGCGCCGGTGCCGCCGCAGGTGATCGCCTTCAGGCCGAATTCAGCCGAAATCTTGTCCCAAAGCTCCTGGCCGCCCTTGAACTTGATCCAGGCGTTCCACTCCGGGAAGGTCATGCCAAACGGCACCGAGGTGAAATAGTTAAAGCCCGGGTGCTTGCCGCCCCAGTAGTATTCAGCGGCGATATAGGCCTGGCTGTTGCCGCTGGCCACTTCGTCGAACACATCGAACGCGCCGACCCGCTCGCCTGCCGCGAAATACTCGGTGCGCAATGCGCCGCCCGAGACAACATTGATCCGTTCGGCCAGACGCTGGGCGGACAGGCCCAGACCCGGGAAGTCCCGCGGCCAGGTCGACACGATGGTGATCGTCTTTGCGGTTTGCGCGTTGACAGCGGGTGCTGCCAAGACAGCGCCGGTCCCGGCCAGTGCTGCGCCTTTCAGAAACTTACGACGTTCCATTATTGATAGTTCCTCCGAGTTGAGTGTCCGTCTCTTGGATATTTTGAAGGCGACGCTCCGGGCAGACCCGACCGCAAACACCCCCGCACTAGGGCAGACTAGATGGAACACGCTGGTTTGCAACCGCTTTTGTTGCCGCAGCCCTGAAGGCGGAACACCAGGGCTCAAAGAGCGGCGGCATCTCCACATCGGGTTCTGGTTTTCCGACGCAATACTTCAAAACCTGCCTCGGCCTTGGCAGGTATTGCCCCGGCGGGCAGCCTTCCGCGACGCCGCGCACCGTGATTTCATCATTGATCACAGGCTCTGCGTCCCAGACTTGCTGAAATCCCGGCCCACGGCTTGCCACCGGCACATACATCGGGGCGAAGATCAGCATTTTTCTGTGACCGCGCGCATCGACGCACAGCGTCGATGCGCTGACCTCGCCGACGGCCGTGTAGTAGTCGCGATAAACGCTTAGCGGTCTGAAGTCGCCAAACAGCACGTAACGGCGGAACTGCTGCGGAAATTCCTCGATGAATTGCCGTTTCAGCAACATGCTGGTGACGGATGCCGTGGTTGACGAGACAAGCAGGGCAAAGAAGGCGATTGTCGCGAAATGCTTCCAGTTGGTGAGCGCGAAGGTGCGGTAGATGATAAAGAACGACAGCGGCAGCAGGATCGCTACATAACGGTCACGCACCGGCTGACCCATCCTGACCGGATCCAGCGAGACGATGAAGAAAGAGGAAAAAAACACGAAACTTGCCCCGATCACCGCGACCATGAACGCCATTCTGGCATCCGCCTCGACCGGCTTTCTTCTCAGCCCTTTGAAAAACAGGCCGAAAAACAACGCGATGGACGCCAGATAGACCAGCAGATGAAATTCCCGAATCCTGTACCAGCGTGACAGGATCCCGGCATCCCAATACGATTCCTGCTCGGCGATCAGGCGTTCCACGTCGAACATCATGCTCAGATGCACGGCTTTGGGTCCGACCAGTTCGCCCAGCCGCCCACCGAATCCGATATTGCCCGAAATCGTCATGAACGCGGCGGTTTCAAGCACGTAAAGCCCCGCCCCCATCGCCAGCGCATAGACCAGCTTGCGCCATCCGGCCAGATAGCCGATCACCACAAGCGCGCCGGGAACGAAAAAGACGTTGGTTTCCTTCGCGCCGTACATCCAGAACAGCAGCAGAACGAAATATGTCGTAAAGGCCAGATCCGAGAGGCGCCGTTCGCTGTAGGACACGAACAACAGGACGATCAGCGACAGCGGCAACAGCCCCGCCCCGGTGGGAGACAGCTGAAATGTGGCGCGCGACAGTTCCTTGTCGAAAATCCAGATGATGGCAAACCCCAGCGCCGCCATAACGCCGAATTTCCGGTAGAAGACATATAGCATCACCAGGGCGCCCAGCACCGCCGGCATCGCCGATGACAGGAAATAGACCGCCACA
>Ga0316207_10004729_pt1 | contig 11658 bp, 9 predicted proteins | sample 6weekpyrite_MG_FD_204943 | JGI IMG/M metagenome (GOLD analysis project Ga0316207, IMG submission 204943) | Microbial mat bacterial communities from mineral coupon in-situ incubated in ocean water Damariscotta River, Maine, United States -... | ecosystem: Environmental > Aquatic > Marine >...
CTGGCTGGTTTGCAAGACTATTTGGAGCAGGTAATTAGATATGAGCTGGTTTGAAAAGCTAATCCCGGAAAAGATTAAGACCGAAGCGAATAAAAAGCGTTCGATCCCTGAAGGGTTATGGACCAAGTGTGATGCCTGTAATCAGATTCTTTACCGCGCAGAGTTAGAGCGCAGTCTTGGTGTCTGTCCCAAGTGTGACCACCACAGCCGCATCGGTGCGCGCCGCCGCCTGGAAAACTTTCTGGATGAAGAGCCGCGCATGGAGCTTGCCAATGATGTTGAGCCGGTCGATATCCTGAAATTTAAAGACTCCAAAAAATACAAGGATCGCATAACCCAGTCACAGAAAAACAGTGGTGAAAAAGATGCGCTGATTGTGATGATGGGGCAGGTTAATGCAATTCCGCTGGTCGCCATGGCGTTTGAGTTTCGTTTTATGGGCGGCTCGATGGGTTCTGTGGTGGGTGAGCGTTTTGTGCAGGCTGCCAATGCGAGTCTTGAGTACAACATCCCGCTGGTCTGTTTTTCAGCTAGTGGCGGTGCCCGTATGCAGGAGGCGCTTTTTTCGCTGATGCAGATGGCCAAAACCAGTGCGGTGTTGGCGAAACTGCGTGAACGCGGTATTCCGTATATCTCTGTGTTAACGGATCCAACCATGGGCGGCGTTTCAGCGAGCCTTGCGATGCTGGGTGATGTGAACATTGCGGAGCCTAAGGCCTTGATCGGTTTTGCTGGGCCGCGTGTGATTCAGCAAACGGTGCGTGAAACCCTGCCCGTTGGTTTTCAGCGCAGTGAATTTCTGGTTGAGCATGGTGCCGTTGACTTTATTGTTGATCGTCGTGAGATGCGTGATCGTGTTGCGTCACTGCTGGCAATATTGACTGCGCGCCCTTCATACACTGATCAAATATCGATTCCACTGGAACCCAAACAAGCCTCTTAAGTAACCTCCCCTGACATTAATTACTGGCCCTTGCTATGCGTTTTGATTCGCTTGATGCGTGGTTAGCCTGGCAGGAGCAACTCAATCCGGCTGAGATCGAATTGGGTCTTGATCGGGTGCGGCTTGTGTTGCAGCGCCTTGCGCTAACGTCGCCAGACTTTGCTGTCATCACAATTGCCGGCACTAACGGTAAAGGTTCGAGTGCGGCGATGTTGCAGTCGATTTATCGCGCTGCCGGTTATCAGGTTGGTGCTTATACCTCTCCTCATCTGCAGCGTTATAATGAACGCATCACGCTGAATGGTGTGGAGGCAGGTGATGCGTTGTTATGTGATGCCTTTGAGCAGATCGAGGTGGCGCGTTGTGCGGATGGGGATGAAGTGCCACTGACCTATTTTGAATTTGGTACCTTGGCGGCGATTGTGATCTTTCAGCAGGCGGGGCTTGATATTGCTGTGCTGGAAGTCGGCCTCGGTGGGCGCCTTGATGCGGTCAATGTGATAGAGCCTGATGTGTCGTTAGTAACGATGGTGGATATCGATCACCAGTCGTGGCTTGGTAATGACCGTGAAACCATTGCGCGTGAAAAGGCGGGTATCTACCGCGCCAATCGACCAGCGATCTGTGCTGAACCTACCCCCGCACGAAGCCTGCTTGCCCATGCCGCTGCAATTGGCGCGCAGTACTACGGCTTGAATGAGCAGTTTAGTTACGGGCTCAATGAAGCGGCGGCTGATGGTTCATGGCATTGGCAATGCGGTTCAAAACAGTATCAGCAGTTACCTGCGTTAGGGCTGCGTGGCGCTTTTCAATTGCAGAACGCGGCTGGCGTGTTGATGGTGGTGACATTATTACAGCCCCGTTTTCCTGTTGAGCAGCAGGCTGTTGAAATGGGGCTGAGGCAGGTAAGGGTTGCGGGTCGTATGCAGCGAGTGAGGCTTGATGATCGAGCCAATCTTGAGTGTCTGCTGGATGTTGCTCACAATCCATCCAGTGCTCAGGTCTTGCGTGAAACGCTGTTGGCGCAACCCTGTAAGGGCAAGACGTATGCGGTAGTGGCAATGTTGTCGGATAAGGATATTGCTGGTGTGATCGGGGTGATGGTGGAGGCAGTTGACTGCTGGTATGTGGCAAGCCTTGCCCCCTCAATTTGCCCGCGTGGTGCTAAGGCGAGCGAGATTACTGCCAGTATAAGCGCGATTGATGCCTCATTAATGCCGTTATCGCTTGATGGGGTGGCGGATGCGATCACCGTTGCACTGAGTAAAATGGATGATGGTGACCGTTTGGTGGTCTTTGGTTCTTTTTACACCGTGGCCGAGGCTGAAACCTTTTTTCATGATGGCGGGTGCTACGAGACGAATTGAGGTAAAATCCCTGTTTTGGGATGATCGCAAAAGCGGTCAAGCGCAACCGAAGTCGTATTAAACAGGGCTGGAACGACAAAATGCAGGAAAACAAGATTAAACAGCGTGTGGTGGGTGGGCTTGTCCTGCTGGCGCTGGCGGTTATCTTTATTCCGATGGTGCTCGATTTCCGCAAGGATTATGATCAGGTGATTAATGGCACTAATATCCCACCCAAGCCGAAAGATTTTCGAATTGAAACCTTTGAGTTAAATGAAACACCACAGGTAGAAGTACCTCGGCTATCTACAGCTGAATCAGTGGAAGAGACCGTATCAAAACACCCCTTGGTAGAGCAGAAGCGCGCTGCCGATGCGGCTGCGCCGCCACCGCCTCCTCCGATAGAGCGAGCGGCAGCTGCGAAAAAAAATGTGTCTGCTGGTTCGTCACATGAAGGCTGGACCGTGCAAGTAGGGAGCTTTGGTAGTCAGGCAAATGCTCAGGCGCTGCGTGATAAAATAGGCAAAAACGGTTTTACCGCATTTGTCGACAGCGTGAATGTGAATGGTAAGTTGAGTCATCGTGTGCGGATAGGGCCGGCGGTCGATAAAGACAAAGCAAACAGCTTGAAGCAGAGACTACAGAAAGAGATGGGTCTGAAAGGGCTTGTGATCTGGCATCAGCCGTGATGCAGCCACTAATGAATAACCTTGAGGTGTCGTTGTCGTGACATTGGTCTGGCTTGATTACGTGCTGCTCGGCGTGATTCTATTATCGACACTGATTGGCGTTTTGCGTGGCCTGGTGAAAGAGGTGATGTCGCTGTTAGGCTGGGTGTTGGCTGCCTGGACTGCGCTGACATTTTCAGCCGAGTTCGCCATTTTTCTGGAGAGCTTTGTTAACCATGAAGGCCTGCGTTTTGCGCTGGCATTTGTTGGCCTGTTTGTTGGTGTGCTGGTGGTGAGCATGTTGGTGAATCATCTGATAACAAAGTTGATTCATATAAGCGGACTGAAGGGCATTGATCGTGTGCTTGGTTCCCTGTTTGGTGCGTTACGTGGCGGCCTGGTTGTGATTGTTTTAGTGCTGTTGGGCGGCATCTCACCGCTTGCGGCTGAGCCCGCCTGGTCAGGCTCGATTATGGTTGAATATTTTTCGCAAGCGGCAAGCTGGTTGTCTGAAAATTTTTCAGGGCAGATCAGGCAGGGTGTCGATAGTCAACAGATTGACCTCTAGTTAATCACGGCGATACAACTTTAAAGTTTTATTTTTTGATGAGGGTTTTCTAATGTGTGGTGTGGTTGGACTTGTCCAGAAGAGTAACGTAAATCAGGCGATCTATGACGCGCTGACAGTATTGCAACACAGAGGACAGGATGCGGCAGGAATCATGACCTGTGACGATGGAAAGCTTTATCTGCGTAAGCAAAATGGTCTGGTGCGAGATGTCTTTCATACGTCGCATATGATTAACCTGCAAGGTAATGTTGGTGTGGGTCATGTGCGTTATCCAACTGCGGGTTGTTCATCATCAGCTGAAGCGCAGCCATTTTATGTGAATTCCCCTTATGGGATTGCACTGGCGCATAACGGTAACCTGACTAATGCTGATGAATTGAAAGAGGCGCTGTTTCGTGATGATAAACGCCATATCAATACTAATTCTGATTCGGAAGTATTGCTGAACGTTTTTGCGCATGAGTTGCAATGTGCCAACAAACTTCATATCAATGCCGATGACATTTTTGAAGCCGTGCGTGGCGTGCATCGTCGCTGCAAAGGTGGTTACGCTGCCATTGCGATGATCACTGGTATTGGTATTGTCGGTTTTCGTGACCCTTATGGCATCCGTCCAATTGTTTTTGGTAAGCGCACTTCGGAAGCGGGTGATGAATATATGATCGCCTCTGAAAGCGTCGCATTAGATGCGCTTGATTTTGAACGCATCAGAGATATTGAGCCAGGTGAGGCAGTGTTTGTGACGGTTGACGGTGAGTTGCACACGCTGCAATGTGCAGAGAACCCTGTCTATGCGCCCTGCATTTTTGAGCATGTCTATCTGGCGCGTCCCGATTCGATCATTGATGATATTTATGTCTACCGTGCACGCCTGCGTATGGGGGAAAAATTAGCAGACAAAATTCAACGTGATTTTCCCGAGCTGGGTGTTGATGTCGTGATTCCTATACCCGACACAAGCCGTACTGCAGCACTGGCATTGGCAAACAAAATGGGTGTGCGTTACCGTGAAGGTTTTATTAAGAACCGCTATATTGGCAGAACATTTATTATGCCGGGACAGCAGCAACGCAAAAAATCGGTGCGCCAGAAATTGAATGCGATTGAGCTGGAATTCAAGGGTAAAAATGTATTGTTGGTAGATGACTCTATTGTTCGTGGTACCACCTCGGACCAAATTATTCAGATGGCGCGTGATGCTGGCGCCAGGAATGTTTACTTTGCATCCGCTGCTCCGCCTGTGCGTCACCCCAATGTATATGGCATCGATATGCCTGCGGCAGAAGAGTTGATCGCTTTTAAGCGCACCGACCAGGAGGTGTGTGAGCTTATTGGTGCTGACAAACTGATCTACCAGGACCTTGATGATTTGATTGATGCTGTACGTGCGGGTAATCCTGATGTGGAACATTTTGATACCTCGTGCTTCAATGGTGAGTACGTGACGGGTGACATAACATCTGAGTATTTAAGTGATCTGGAAAAATCACGATCTGATGGTGCTAAGGGAAAAGCAAAGCCTAAAGTGAATGTGATTGGGATGCATAATACGCCGTAGGTTTTAGCGCCTTGTACGCCGGTATTGACAGTGACCGGGTGCAGGCGTAAGGTACACGGGTAGTACAGCGGTGGGTAATCCACCGGGCGCCGATTTGAGAATCAGCTTGCGGGCGCCTTAAAAATCCAGCTAAAGCGGGAAGAGCCTGCTTTAGTTTTACGACTTGGCGGGCTTTTTTGTGCCTGAGATTTGTCTATTCGGCATTTTGCTATCCGCTGCAGTTTTGACGATTTGATCAATTTGATAAGTTTTGTGGGAATGTAATCATGACAGAAAAAGATTTTAGTCAGTACGGAATTGCGACGCGCGGCGTACGTGCTGGGCAGCGGCGCTCGCAGGAAGGCGAACAATCGGAGCCGATCTTTACCACCTCGAGCTATGTCTTTGATAGCGCTGAGCAGGCGGCGGCACGTTTCTCTGGTGAAGAACCGGGTAATATCTATTCGCGTTTCACCAATCCAACGGTGAACACCTTTGAACGACGTTTAGCAGCACTTGAAGGTGGTGAGCGTTGTGTGGCAACGGCATCTGGCATGGCAGCGATCACCGCAGCCTGTAGTGCGCTGCTGAAGCGTGGTGATCACATTCTCTCTTCAAACGGTATCTTTGGTAGCACAACAGTACTGTTTAATAAATACCTGTCACGATTTGGCATTGAGCACAGTTCGATTCCATTAAGCGACCTGGACCGCTGGGAATCATCGATCAAAGCAAACACGCGTATGCTGTTTATTGAAACACCATCCAATCCGCTGGCCGAAGTGGTTGATATCAAAAAACTGGCAGAGATTGCAAAACGCAAAGGTTGTTTACTGGTAGTCGATAATACGGTGTGTACTGCGGCGCTGCAACGCCCTCTGACGTTGGGCGCAGACCTGGTGGTCGTCTCCGCGACAAAATACCTGGATGGTCAGGGGCGTTGTGTCGGTGGTGCGGTGATTGGCAATGGTGAGTTGATAGAAGAGGTGTATGGTTATCTGCGCACCGCTGGGCCAAGCTTGAGTCCGTTTAATGCATGGGTTTTCCTGAAGGGACTGGAGACATTGCGCATTCGTATGCGGGCACATAGTGCAAGTGCATTGACGTTGGCGCAGTGGGTTGAAGGTCATTCTGCAGTGAAACAGGTTTTTTATACTGGGCTTGAATCGCATCCGCAGCATGCACTGGCCGCACAGCAGCAGGACGGATTTAGTGGTTTGCTGGCATTTGAACTGAATGGCGGCAGGGATGAGGCGTGGCGTTTTATTAATGGCACCGAGCTTGTTTCGATTACGGCTAATTTAGGTGATTCAAAAACAACGATCACACACCCTGCGACAACAACTCATGGCCGATTGAGCGATGAAGAGCGAGATGCAGCAGGGATTCACCAGGGGCTGGTGAGAGTAGCCGTTGGGCTAGAAGATGTTGAAGACCTGCAGACTGATCTACAACGTGGTTTTGATGCGCTGTAACACCCTTCATTTAGCGGATGATCCTGCGCAGGCGGGCGTTGTCAGCAACTGGCGCTTGCCGCCGCACAGGCGATACGGTCTGATAGCTTAATGTGATTCAGGCATTAACTCAGGCCAATGCCAGGGAGTTTTTAGCCCTTAGTGGTGATCTGGTTTCAACAGATCCGACAGTTGCTAATGTGATGGGGCTGGTTATTGTGTCTGTTCGTCACAATGAAAATGACTGTGGTCGGGTTTTATAGCGCTGGTCTTTATTATTCTGGTGTTGATTAATATCGGACTGATTGAGGGTTAATCGGGTTGTGATTTAAAAGTCGTCTTCTGGCATTTTGATGATAATTTCAATGGGTTTTTTCTGGTACTGGTTTTTCTCGGCTCTCAGTAGCGTTTGATAGCTAGATGAGTTTGTCCCGTATTTTTTAGCATAGTTAAGTGCCCTCAGGCTTTTTCGGTCATGTGCTTTCAGGTTTGCGCCTGCTTTTATGAGTGTGCGTAATGTATTGCTGTCATCATTGATGGCAGCATATATAAGAGCTGTTTTGCCATCTTTATCGCGCGCATCGATTTGAATGCCAGCCTTAAGCAAAGTTTTAATGGTGGTTGATGATCGGCTACCTTGCTTGTCGATAGCGTACATAAGCAGGTTCATTTTTTCCTGCTTTAACTTATGGTTTACGTTACTACCTTCCTTTAAAAGTAACTGAATCATTTTATGATTCCCGCTTTCAATGGCGGTACTCAATGGCGTGTCGCCATCTACGTTGACGCTATTTACATCGACTCCCTGTGATATTAAGTCGATTACAAGTGATTCTCTTCGACCGTAGACGGCGTTAATCAAATTATCTATAGTCGCTTTGAGTGTACTCTCTTCCAGCAGCTTAGTTATCGTAATATCGGACGGCAGTGTTGCGCAACGACCAGCTAGCGCCTGTTGAGTAGTGGCGGATACATCAATTCCACTGATAAAACAACGCCACAGTATTTTAGAACCATTTCTACTTAGATTGGGTGAGGGAATAAAGCTGAGCCGTGCCTCTTCCCCGATGCTGTCATCAAATTCGACGTCGATTAACCCTTTAGGACCGATTGTTCTACGTTTTACATGCGTGTTTCTAAAGGTTTCTGCTGGTGCGATACCTAGTTCCTGATTACTGTTGGGGAAGCGACCGTGGCGAGCGTAATATTCATTAATTTTGAATTTCTGTTGCTGAATATTACTTAGCTCTCTGGAGAGATGAATCATTTTGACTTGCTGTTCTTCATAACGACTGATTTGTGATGTGACGAACAGATAATTCCCACCCCACAGGAGCACAAATATAGTCATACCGATGATGAATGCATTTTTTATCATGACAGTCTCTTAATGATTAACTGCCATCAAAGTGCTTATTACCAGCCTTGAATGCTTTCATAGTCTCGTTCTGCCTGCCGAGTTGATCGTTTGAGCTGTCTTATCTGTCGGTTGAATTGAGCGGTGCAACGTTTGTAGGCCCTGTATTCATCATTTACTACAATGACACCTGCGCGATTATCTTCACCGCATTCAGCTGTTCTTCTCTCCTTTAGTTCATTCAACATTTCCATAGACGATTCATATTTTGCTGTAATGGCTTTTTTCTCGTCGGCATATTCTTCGAGTTTTGTCTGTGCCCATTTTATTTTGCAATCAATTTGCGCGATTTTACGGTCATACTGGCGCAGGTTTTTCTTGTCTCTATCAAGATATTCGGATGAAGTATTTCCTCTGCCCTTATACTGAATTCTTCTATCAAGGCTTTTACTGATGCGTTGGTTTATTCTTTTCGAAACGTTCAGGCGCTGTTCGTATTGGCGCTCTTTTTCGCGTCGCCATTTGACGATATTTTCTTGTGTGCTGGAAATAATACGGGCTGAATTTCCTCGCATTTTATTGAGACGATAATCTCCACAGTAGTAATCTTTACCACGCTTCTCTGGTTTCATGATATTGGCATGATTACCTATATCGACTTCTGCGCTGGTACTCGCACTTTTAGGCGGCGGTTTTTGGGTATATTGCGTGGCGCCATTTTCATCGACCCATTTGTAGATTTTTCCCGCATGTGTGGGGATAGGCAATAAAAGCAGTGTTAACATGATGATAATGATGGGTCTTGTGGGGGTCACGCGCAGCCTCCGCCATGGATTGTCTTATTATTAAACCCTTGAGTTTAAATATCGGGGAGTAGCGGGGAAACTTTAGCCTGAAGACATTGATGTTAGTCCTGGTTTGCGGGTGGCCCTACACCATCGGTCTGGGTCTGTCTGGCAGGTATAAAAATTTACAGGTCTGCTCGGGCTTACCAGGGTTAGCCTGAATATGGCGTAGGATGTGGTGGTGAATAATCGTAGGTTATATGGCCCGGGCAGATAATCTTTAGTTTGGAATGAGTTTTTTTCATCTCTACATCCTGAGATGGAACATATGGTCGCGCTTAAGCGCTACCTTTATTATTCTCAATTTCTAGTACGGCACGCGTCATTTCTAAAATGCTATCGGGGTTGAGTGAGATTGAATCGACACCCTGTTTGACCAGCCACTGTGTCATGTCTGGATAGTCCGATGGCGCCTGACCACAGATGCCGATGTATTTCCCTTCTTTTTTGCAGGCAGCGATCGCCATCTCAATCAACTTTGTGACTGCAGGGTTACGTTCATCAAAACCACTGACGATACCGGAGTCACGATCAATGCCGAGTGTCAGTTGAGTCAGATCATTAGAGCCAATCGAAAAGCCGTCGAAGTGTTGCAGGAACTCATCGGCCAGCAGCGCGTTGGCGGGTATCTCACACATCATGTGAATCTTGAGTCCGTTTTCGCCGCGTACCAGTCCTTCACCGGCCATCAGTTCCAGTGTTTTGGTCCCTTCATCGACGGTACGAACAAAAGGAATCATTAGCGCGATGTTATCTAACCCCATCCGTTCGCGCGCGCGTTTCATCGCGGCGCACTCGAGTTTAAAGCATGCGGCAAAGTGTTCTGAAAAATAACGGTTGGCACCGCGCAGGCCGATCATCGGGTTCTCTTCTTTTGGCTCAAACTGTTCGCCACCAATCAGCGAGGCGTATTCATTCGATTTGAAATCACTCATGCGTACGATCACAGGTTTGGGATAAAACGCTGCGGCGATAGTGCTGATCCCTTCGGCGAGGCGTTTGATGAAAAAGCTTTTACGGTCAGGATAGCCTGCGCAGATTGCATCGATCTGTTGTTGGGTCTCTTTGTCGAGCCGCTCATATTCGAGCAGGGCACGCGGATGGACACGAATGGTGTTGTTGATAATGAACTCAAGTCGCGCCAGTCCGACGCCACTGCTCGGCAGGTGTGAGAATTTATAGGCCAGTTCCGGGTTGCCGAGGTTCAGCATAATATTGGTTTCAGGTTTCTTGAGGCTGCTGAGGTCGGTATCAATGATTTCAAACTGTTGTTCGCCACGATAAACAAAGCCGCTGTCACCCTGGGCACAGGAGACGGTGACCATCTCGCCAGTACGCAGCGTCTGGGTAGCATCACCACAGCCCACAATCGCAGGAATACCGAGTTCGCGTGCAATGATCGCGGCATGACAGGTACGCCCACCACGGTTAGTGACCAGCGCCGCGGCGATCTTCATCACCGGTTCCCAGTCGGGGTCGGTGATGTCGGTCACCAGAATTTCACCCGCTTGTAGTTCACGCATCTGTGAGGCTTCAAAGATCACGCGTGCCTTGCCAGTGGCGATCTTTTGCCCAATGCTTTTGCCCCGTGCCAGCACTTCGCCTTTACTGGTCAGGGTATAGCTACGGTGTATGTTGAGATCGCGATTGGCCTGTACCGTTTCAGGTCGCGCTTGCACAATAAAGATCTCACCGCTGTTGCCATCCCTGGCCCACTCAATATCCATTGGCCGGTCAATTCCCGCGTGCTGGGTGTAGTGATTTTCGATAATCATGGCATCGCGTGCCAGCTGAAGTACCTCGTCATCAGTCAATACAAACCGTTCCTGGTCTTCACGCAGGACATTCACGTTGTGGGTCGAGATGCCAGCAGTCGGGTCGCCGGAATAAATCATCTTGATCGCCTTTTCACCGAGCTGCCGTCTAAGAATGGGGCGATAGCCTTTTTCCAAGGTTGGTTTGAAGACGTAGTACTCATCGGGATTGACGATGCCCTGTACGATATTCTCCCCCAGCCCATAGGCCGCAGTGATGAAAACCACATCGCGAAAGCCGCTCTCGGTATCGAGTGTGAAGAGCACGCCGGAGGCACCGAGGTCTGCGCGCACCATTTTCTGTACCCCGATGGAGAGGGCGACATCCATGTGAGAGAAGCCTTGATGGATGCGATAGGAAATAGCGCGGTCGGTAAAGAGCGAGGCGAACACCTGTTTGCAGGTGGCTAGCAGGTTGTGGGTGCCGCGAATATTGAGATAGGAGTCTTGCTGGCCAGCAAACGAGGCATTGGGCAGATCCTCCGCAGTGGCCGAGCTGCGCACTGCCACATCGGTATTGGTGCCGTATTCCGCTTCAAGGCGGCCATAGGCATCGGCGATCTCCTGTGCGAGGTCTACGGGCAGTTCGGCATGGGAAATCCACGCGCGGATACGTGCACCCGTCCTGGCCAGTGCGTTGACATCATCTGCCTTCATCGCCTCCAGTGCCGCTTCGATCTTTTCGTGCAGATTGTTGTGATTGATAAAGTGACGATAGGCGTCGGCACTGGTGGCAAAGCCGTTGGGGATTTTGACCCCGAGTGGCGTTAGCGCGTTATACATCTCACCGAGAGAGGCATTTTTGCCGCCGACACGGGGAATATCGTTGAGTGTGAGTTCGGAGAAATGGTGTATGTGTTGCATAAACCCGCCTAAATAAAGTACGACTAAGTGACAACAGTTGCTGTTTTACATTCTGATCGTTCAGTATGCCCGAGAGAGCGATGGCATTGCTAATCATATCAGTTGATGCTTGAATTTTAAAAGATCGCCCCTATTCTATCCAGACGCGCATCCCTTTATAATATGGCGCGATAATCAAATTTTAGCGATTTGATGCTGGTTTTTGGCCGGGAAGTGAATTCAAAGCCAGTGTCAGGTTCGATACAGTAAAAATGAGAGG
>Ga0316207_10004730_pt1 | contig 11656 bp, 7 predicted proteins | sample 6weekpyrite_MG_FD_204943 | JGI IMG/M metagenome (GOLD analysis project Ga0316207, IMG submission 204943) | Microbial mat bacterial communities from mineral coupon in-situ incubated in ocean water Damariscotta River, Maine, United States -... | ecosystem: Environmental > Aquatic > Marine >...
ACAGATACAGATACAACAACTGGAACTGAAACTGAGTCTGAAGAAGATACAACCCAAACAGAAACTACAACTGCAGAGGAAGATATAGCAACTGAAGAAGTTGTAGAAACAGCAATAGATACAGATACAACAGTTCCAGAGGCTGAAGAAGTTGTAGAAGATACAACAACAGAAACTACAACTGCAGAGGAAGATATAGCAACTGAAGAAGTTGCAGAAACAGCAATAGATACAGATACAACAACTGAAACAGAAACAACAGTTCCAGAGACTGAAGAAGTTGTAGAAGATACAACACAAACAGAAACTACAACTACAGAAGAAGATACAACAACTGAAGAGCCTGCAGTAGAAATAGAAGAACCGATTGAAGAAGAGACAATAAATGAAGATGAAGATGAAGATAACTCAGGTAAACATGGTAGAAAAGATTCAAAAGATAGTGATGATGATAGTGGAAAAGGTGTAGGTAATGAAACTGCATCAAATGCATCAGGCAAAGATATTCGTGAAGATAAAGATGAACCTGATGAGCAAGACGAAGATAACTCAGGTAAGCATGGTAGAAAAGATTCAAAAGATAGTGATGATGAAGATAGTGAAAAAGGTGTAGGTAATGAAACTGCATCAAATGCATCAGGCAAAGATGTTCGTGAAGATAAAGATGAACCTGATGAAGATGAACCTCTACTCTTTAGCGAAGATAATAGTGAGTCAATAGCTATTGAGAACTTTGATAGTTCACAAGAAACAAGTGATAATGGTAATGTTGATAATGGTGAAGTTGAATTGGAGACAACTCTTTCAGATATTTTTGATGTTAATGAAGATGATACTCTTTCTAATTATGTTAATGAAGAGCCAGTTGAACAAGAGGTAGAAGTTATAGAACAGTTAGGTACAGAAGAACAATCTTCACAAGATGATACAACGGCTCCTGAAGCAACCAGCACTGAAGAAACTACACCAGAACCAGAACCAGCACCTGAGCCTGAGCCTGAGCCAACACCTCCTCCAGCACCAGAAGTTGATTTTGATGATTTAGGACAAGTCGATACAGACATAGGATCACAGTTTGATGACTTTACAGGTGGTTCTGACTTAGACCAGTCTTAATATTTTATAGATATAATCTTAAAAAAAGTGAGAGTTGTATTTTGAGAAAAGTTTTATTGGTTGATGATAGTTCATTGGTACAAAAGTTAATAACTGTCCTTTTTGCACAAAGCAACGAGCTTGAACTTATTATTTCTTCAAGCTATAAAGAAGCGAAAGAAGTGATAGAAAGAGGCGAAGAGTTTTTTGCCGCTATTGTCTGTATAGTTTTACCAGATGCATTAAATGGAGAGATGGTTAATCTCTCTTTGGATAGTAAAATACCAACTCTAGTACTTACAAGTTCATTAAATAAATCTGTCAGGCATCAAATGTCTAAAAAACCAATTATTGATTATGTATCTAAAAATACACAAAATGATATTAGTTACGCAGTTGAACTTATACATACTTTATTGTATTTTGAAGATAAGAAGGTATTAATAGTTACAGAAAGTAGTGCTGAACGAACTTTACTTAGTCTATATTTTTCACATTTATTATTAAAACCAATTCATACACCTAATGTAGAGAGTGCTGTTGAGATTATGAAGAAAGACAAAAGTATAGATATTATCGCAACAGATTATAAGATGTCTGGAATGAATGGTTTACAGTTAGTTCAAAATATCAGAAATAGATATACACGTGATCAAAAGATGATATTTGCTTTAGTCGCATCAAAAGAGAATGATGTTTTACCTCTATTCTTAAAGTATGGTGCTAATGAAATAATTGTTAAACCATATACTAAAGAGGAGTTTAATGCTCGTATTTTTAAAGAGTTGGACTTTAAGAAAAAGATTGATGAAGTTAAGAGAATAAATAAAACAATTGAAAATTATGTTATTACCTCTACTACTGATGAAAATGGAATAATTAAACAGGTCAGTGATGCATTTAGTGAAGTGTCAGGTTATACAAAGAAAGAGCTTATTGGGCAACCACAAAATGTGGTACGTCATCCAGATATGCCATCAGAAGTATTTGAAGAACTATGGACTACAATCAAAAGTGGTAAAAAGTGGAATGGAACTGTAAAAAATAGAAAAAAAGATGGTGGCTATTATTGGGTTAATGCACATATTGAACCTGTATTAAACTCTAAAGGTAATATTACTGGTTATCAGGCTATTAGACAAGATATTACAGCAGAAAAAGAGGTTGAGGAGAAGAGCAAACTTCTATCTGAGGCCAAACAAAAAATTACAGACAGCATAAAGTTTTCTTCACTAATACAAGATGCACTACTGCCAAAGAGTGAGATAATAGGTGAATACTTTAATGATTTTTTTGTTCTATGGGAGCCAAAAGATATAGTAGGTGGAGATATATACCAGTTTATTGAAAGAGAAGATGATTGCTTAGTTTTTGTAATAGATTGTACAGGACATGGAGTACCAGGTGCATTTATGACAATGGTAACAAAAACAGTAATTCAGTCAATCGTAAATAATAATAACTTTAATAATCCTGCCCTGATTATGCAAGAACTTAGTAAAAATATAAAAACAACACTAAAACAAGATAACCCAAACAGTAAAAGTGACGCAGGACTAGATGGTGGTATTTTGTATTTTAATAAAAAAGAGAATAGGGCGATATACTCAGGAGCAAAAACACCTCTTTTCTATATACAAAATGAAGAGATGAAAGTCTTTAAAAGTGATAGACAATCAGTTGGATATAAAAAATCAGATACAGATTTTGAATTTAGTAACTTTGAGTTAAAGGTAGAAGAAGATACACATTTTTATATAACAACAGATGGCTTTATCGATCAAAATGGTGGAGATGAGGGTTATCCACTTGGTAAGAAAAAACTTCAGAAAGTTATTTTAGAAAACTATAAAAAGAGTTTTCAAGAGCAGAAAGATATTTTTCATAAGTATTTGCTTGATTATCAGGGTGAACATGAACGTGACGATGATGTGACTTTTTTAGGATTTAATGTCAGATATAAATCTTTTGAGGAAGATAATAATTTTTTTAAATATAGTGGTTTTTTAACTCAAAGTAAACTCGGTGAGATTGAGCAAAGTTTAGAAAAAGATTATCATAATATCTTTGAGAATAGTCGTAAGAAAGAGAAACTTTTTACTATTCTTTATGAATTGGGTCAAAATATCATCAAATACTCTTATGGTGATAAGGGTGATAATGACAGTATTCAGTCTTGTATTGAAATATCTCATGAGAGTCAAGATGATAAATTTAAAATAACTAGTAAAAATAGGGTTTTAATTGATTCAGTAGAAAAAATAAAGTCTAGAATTAATGAAGCAAATGGAATTGATAAAAATAAAATAAAAGATATATATAGAGAACTTAGAAAAAGTAAAAAGTATGGACATGAAGATGGTGCAGGACTTGGCTTTTTTGAACTTGCTAAGCGTTCATCTGAAATGATTGAGTATAGTTTTGATACACTTGATGAAGATAGTAGTTATTATAAAATTACTGTAACAATTTAGTTTAAAGACAATCAATGCAAGAAAATAAACCAACAATTCTATTAGTTGATGATACTAAAATCAATATTGTCATAATGAGTGATTTACTTAAAGATGAATATGATATAAGGGTTGCATTAAATGGGAAAAGTGCACTAGACATTGCTAGAAGAGTAGATATAGACCTTGTTCTTCTAGATATTATGATGCCAGATATAAATGGTTATGAAGTATGTGAAACTTTAAAAAATAGTGAAAAAACAAAACATATTCCAATTATTTTTATTACTGCAAATAGTGAAGAAGATAGTATAGAAAAAGCTTATGATGTTGGTGGAACAGACTATATTACAAAACCATTTAAAGCGAAAGAACTATTAGCCCGCGTAAAAAAAGAGTTGGATCTTGTGCAACTTATAACTGATATTAAAGAGGCAAAACAAAAAATTACAGACAGTATAAAGTTTTCTTCACTAATACAAGATGCACTACTGCCAAAGAGTGAGATAATAGGTGAATACTTTAATGATTTTTTTGTTCTATGGGAGCCAAAAGATATAGTAGGTGGAGATATATACCAGTTTATTGAAAGAGAAGATGATTGCTTAGTTTTTGTAATAGATTGTACAGGACATGGAGTACCAGGTGCATTTATGACAATGGTAACAAAAACAGTAATTCAGTCAATCGTAAATAATAATAACTTTAATAATCCTGCCCTGATTATGCAAGAACTTAGTAAAAATATAAAAACAACACTAAAACAAGATAACCCAAACAGTAAAAGTGACGCAGGACTAGATGGTGGTATTTTGTATTTTAATAAAAAAGAGAATAGGGCGATATACTCAGGAGCAAAAACACCTCTTTTCTATATACAAAATGAAGAGATGAAAGTCTTTAAAAGTGATAGACAATCAGTTGGATATAAAAAATCAGATACAGATTTTGAATTTAGTAACTTTGAGTTAAAGGTAGAAGAAGATACACATTTTTATATAACAACAGATGGCTTTATCGATCAAAATGGTGGAGATGAGGGTTATCCACTTGGTAAGAAAAAACTTCAGAAAGTTATTTTAGAAAACTATAAAAAGAGTTTTCAAGAGCAGAAAGATATTTTTCATAAGTATTTGCTTGATTATCAGGGTGAACATGAACGTGACGATGATGTGACTTTTTTAGGGCTTAGTCTTAAAAAGCAATTTTTTTAGTATAATACATCTAAATAAAATTTTATATAATATAAGGATCCTAAAAATATGGAAAATTTAAAAATTGAAAGTAGTGCATATACACCAGAAATAGATTTTAATTTAAGTGATAATAGCCTTAAAATTTTAGGAAAGTCGACTCCTGAAAATACTTTTGAGTTTTTTGAACCAGTTAAAAGTTGGTTAAATAGCTATTTTGAGGAACCTAAAGAGTGTGTAGTGACATTTGATATTCCATATTTTAACTCTAGTTCATCCAGAGTTATATATGATCTTTTTGACATATTTTCAGATGCAAAGGATAGTGGTAGTAGTTTAACTATAAATTGGGAGTATGCTACAAATAACGAAAATGCTGAAGAGAGTGGTGAAGAGTTTAAAGAAGATTTTGAAGATCTTACTATAAACTTGGTATCTAAAGATTAATATATATGTCTATAAAAAAGCATGTTATTCTACTTTTAATAACTGTTTTTAGTTCAGCTCAAGCTTTGACATTAACTGAAGCACTTGATAAATCAATAAAAATAAGCCCTGAAATTAAAGAGAAGCAAAAACGTTACGAAGAGATATATTATGATACAAAAATTGCAATATCTGGATATTTGCCAAAAATAGATTTTATAGCTACATCTGCACTTAGTGATTCTACAATAGATAATTCAAGAGAGAATGAACATTCGATTGAGTTTTTATTTACTCAAAATATTTTTGGTGGTTTTAAAGACATCAGTAAAAGAAACCTTGAACTCTCTAAATATGGGTCTGCACTTTATACGACTAAAGAGTTAGTTAATAGTTACTCTCTTGAAGTTATAGAGGCGTATCTCTCTTTATTAAGAGAGAAAAAAATGTTAGATATTCAGTATGCTAGTTTAGAGAATCATAATGAGATTTTAGAAAAAATTACTAAAAAATATAATGCTGGTATGGGTACGCAACTAGAACTAATACTCTCTAAAACAAGTTTGAATTTGGCAAAAATAAATTATCATGATCAAAAAAATAGCCAATCACAGTTGAAAATAACTTTAGAAAAGTATTTAAAAGAAAAGGTAGATATTTCTAGTTTAAGTTACCCAAATGAGAATGTAGTTATTCCAGATAGTATTGAAAGTGCACTGGAGATAGCATATAAAAACCATCCATCAATCTATATAGCTAACTTAAATAAGAAGCTAAGTGATTATGAACTTGAGTTTACTAAGAAAGATTTATATCCATCTTTAGATTTTAAAGCAAAATATTCTACTGGTGAAAATGGAATCTATCAAAATACAGATGAGTATTATAGAATGTATCTTGAATTATCATATAATTTATATAATGGTGGCTCAAATGTTAATGAAAAAGAGAAAATAAAAAAGAAAATTGCTCAAAAAAACTCTTTAATAGTAAGGGTAAAAAGAGATATTACACATAAATTAAAAAGTAAATTTGATGAATATATTATGTTAAAAAAGAAAATGAAACTACTAAATAACTATGTCTCATCTAAGGAGTTAGCATTAGAATCATACTACTCACAATTTTCTATTGGAAAAGCAAATTTACAAGATATTTTAGATACTACAGAATCATTATATATTGCAAAAAGGTTAGAGTTAGATGGGAAAATTAATTTGTTAATATCAAGCTATAGAGTACTAGAAGCAATGGGATCTCTACCAAAGATTTCATATCATAATGAGAAAGTTATGCAAGTATCAAATAGTAATGAAAATAAAATAATATCTGCTATTAAAAAGAGTAAGAAGAGCTGTTTTATAGTTACTGCAACAGAACTAAACATAAGAGAGAGTATGAGTACTTCAAGTAAAATATTGGGTACATATAGTAAAAATGAAATTGTATGTATTAAAAAGAGAGATAATTTATGGATGCAAACAGATGATGGTTGGGTCTCAACAACATATTTACAACCAAGAGATAAGAGCAAAATATGACTGATATTGAAAATAAATTTATAAAAGATCCACTGTTAGAGACGTTAGTAACATATACTAAACTTCATGGAAGACCTTTTAGTGCAGAAGCACTTGTTGCAGGATTACCAATTGAAAAGGGTAAACCTGCACCAGAACTTTTTTCAGTTAATGGCTCAAAAGCACTCTTTTCAAGAGCAGCAGCACGAGCTGGATTTAAATCAAAAATAATGAAACTTGATATTGATGATATATCTCCACTTATTCTACCATGTATATTATTGCTTAAATCAGATGATGGCAATAGCATTAAAGCGTGTATCTTAGAGAGTTTTGATGATACAAAAGAGCATGCTAAAGTTATTTTACCTGAAATGGGTGAAGTAGAGAACGAAGTGTCTATTGAAACACTTAAAAATGAGTATTATGGCCTCTCTATATTTTTAAAGAAAAAGCTAAATTATGAAGAACAATCTCTAGACATTATAGATAAAAAAGAGTCCCACTGGTTTTGGGGAACAATGTCTCAGGTAAAATCAATTTATAGAGATGTAATAATAGCTTCACTACTTATAAATATTTTTGTACTAGCCACCCCACTATTTACAATGAATGTTTATGATAGAGTCGTTCCAAATGGAACAACAGGTACACTTTGGGTACTAGCTATTGGTATTTTGGTAGTTTATGCAATCGATATTACACTAAAATTTATACGCTCACATTTTATTGAGGTTGCTGGAAGGAAGACAGATATTGTAATATCTTCCATTCTTTTTGAGAGGGTTATGGATTTAAAAATTTCATCTATGCCAAAATCGATTGGATCTTTTGCAAATGTATTAAAAGAGTTTGAGAGTATTAGAGCATTTTTAACTTCATCAACAATTTCAATATTAGTTGATATGCCATTTGTTCTTATTTTTTTAGTTACTATTTATTATATAGCTGGAGTTGTTGTTTTAATCCCTATATTTATAATGGCTACTATTCTTATCTATACGCTCATTATGAGAACCAAACTTCAAGAACGTATTAAAAGTACATATAGAGCTGCTGGAAGTAAAAATGGTGTTTTAATTGAAAGTTTAGGGGCAATTGAATCATTAAAAACATTAGGTGCACTTGGTTATGCTCAATGGAAGTGGGAGGAGGCAACTGGTGATATTGCAGATAAAAGTATTCATACTAAATTCTTATCTGCTTCTATATCTACAGTTACATCATTTTTAGTCCAATTAAATACAGTTATGATAATCATAGCAGGTGTATATATGATTGTTGATATGAATCTTACTCTTGGTGGATTGATTGCTGTTGTTATTATTTCATCTCGAACAATTGCTCCAATGGGACAAGTTGCGAGTCTGCTTGCAAACTATGAACATACAAAGACAGCTTATTATGCTATAGAAGATGTTATGAAGCTTCCAGTTGAGCATCCAGATGGAAAACGTTTTGTTCAAAGACCAGAGTATAAAGGGATTGTAGCATTTGAAAATGTTTGGTTTAGCTATCCTGGTACAGAAAAAGCATCTCTTGAAGATAATAGTTTTAAAATTAATCAAGGTGAGCATGTTGGTCTTGTAGGTAAGATAGGTTCAGGTAAATCTACAGTTCAAAAACTAATTCTTGGACTTTATCATGCTAGTGAAGGTTCTGTACTTATTGATGGGATTGATATTAAGCAGATAGACCCAGCAGATTTAAGAAAAAATATAGCATATGTTTCTCAAGACATTGTACTATTTAGTGGAACTGTAAAAGAAAATTTAATATACAGAGCACCTCACGCAGATGATACGATGATTTTAAAAGCTGCAAATATTAGTGGAGTATTAGACTTTGTAAATAAACATCCAAAAGGTTTTGATATGCCAGTTGGTGAGCGTGGTTCAATGCTTTCAGGTGGGCAAAGACAGAGTATAGCAATAGCAAGAGCAATTCTTTTAGATAGCCCTATTGTTATTTTAGATGAGCCAACTAGTGCGATGGATAATGCTACAGAACAGAAGATTATAAACAATTTAAAAGATTATTTAGATGGTAAAACACTTGTTTTAGTAACACACAAGAGTTCGCTTTTAAAGCTTGTAGATAGAATGATTTTGTTTGAAGATGGTAAAAAAATGTTAGATGATTCAAAAGAGAAGATTTTAAATAAATTGAGTGGTAAATAGTCATGAATGAAAATTTAGAATCAAAAGAGTTGGTAGCAGATGATCTTTTAAAAGAGAATGAAAAGCTTTTAAAGGATAATGAAAAAATTAAAAAAAGATTAGAAAGAGTTACAAAGCAGGGAGATCGCCAACATAAACAATTTGAAAAATTAAATGAAAAACTTGCAACATATATTGATGTTATTGATGATCATGTTATTGCTGTTACTGTAGATAAAGACAAAAATATAACAAATGTCTCCACTGCTTTCTCAAATTCATTTGGCTTTAAATCAAAAGATGTTGTTGGCTCTCATATAGAATTTTTAATAGAAAAAGATGATTTTGAAAAGATTAATATTGAGCTTCACGATAGTGTTGCATCAAAACAGCCTTGGCATGGTGAGATAAAATATAGGAATAAGTCTGACCAGCTTATCTGGACAAACACTATAATAACACCAAACTTTGATGAGGATGTATTGTATGGTTTTACATTTATTAGTGAAGATATTTCAAAAGAGAAAGAGCTAAAAGATTTAAAGTCAAGGCAGTTATCTAACAAAAACTATGATCAAAGTATGCTTACTTTTATGTCTAGTAAAAGTTCTGCACTTCTTCAGAGAACTTCAAATAGTTTTAGTTATGTATTATGGATTATTTTTGCAACAGTTATTTGGAGTATAGTGTGGGCAAATTATGCTGAACTTGAAGAGTTAACACGTGGAAGCGGTAAGATAATACCATCTAAGCAGATTAAAAAGGTTGAGAGTTTTGACCATGCTAAAATTGAAAAAATATTAGTTGGTGAGGGTGATAGGGTTAAAAAAGGTCAAGTTTTACTAACTTTTAACAATATTGATAATAGCTCAACATTTAAGCAAAATGCACTAAGGCTAGAGGAGTTGCATGCAAAGTCAAAAAGACTAGAGTTAGAATCAAAACTAATTTATCCATCAAAAGCTTTCTCAATAGATAGCTCAAATTTAGATATATTACAAAAAGAGATGGCTCTTTATAAAACAGATATGAGGCAGCTATCGTTAAAAACATCTGCAATGAATGAGAAGATAAATCAAAAGAGGAGTGAACTCTCTGAAGCTATTAAAAAAGAGTCCAATTTAGAAAAAAACTATACGCTTTTAGGTCAAGAGCTAAAGATAAAAGAGAAAATGGCAAAAGAAAAAATTATCTCAGAGGTTGAATATATTCAACTTAGACGAGAAAAAAATGATTTGTCACAAGAGTTAAATCAGATTAAAAATGAGATTATACGAGCAAAATCATCTATCAATGAGTTGACGCAAAATGGTGAAGAGCTTATATTGGAGTTTCAAAATAGTACAAAAAAAGAGTATTTTGATGTACTCTCAGAAATTGCAAAACTTTCACAAGTACGTAACTCATTAAGTGATCAGTTAAAAAGAGCACAAATTATTTCACCAGTTGATGGTACTATAAAAAAGATGTATGTTAATACTATTGGTGAGGTAGCCCAAGTTGGGAGTACTCTTCTTGAAATTGTTCCATCAGAAGATAGATTAATGGCGGAAGTTAAGATTGCTCCTGAAGATATAGCATACTTGAGAATAAATCAAGATGCTATGATGAAGTTTTCTGCGTATGACTTTGGTATTTATGGTGGTATCAAGGCAAAAATTTCATACATTAGTGCAGATACCATTTTAGATTTAGAAGATGGTAAACATTACTACATCATCTATCTTAAATTAGATAGAGATAGTTTAGGCGATAAGAGTAATCCGCTACCTATAAAAGTTGGTATGGTTGCAGATGTTGATATTATACATGGTAAAAAAAGTGTTATGGATTATATATTAAAGCCAATTTTAAAAGCAAAACAGACTGCTTTAACTGAGAAGTAAGATAATGAAGATATATTATCTATATTCAGAGGTTGAAGAGGTTAAGAGTTATATTATAGATTCACTCACAGATTACAACCTTACTAAAGTAAAAGCAGTTGATGAACTATTTGATATAAACCCAGAAAATTCTTTACTTATTTTACATATAGATTCTAATGAAAATAGTAGTATTGAACTTATAACAGAACTTTTAAAAGAGTTTAAAAATCTAAAAGTTTTAGCACTTGCTAATAGCGTAAACTTTATTGAGGGTACAAAACTACTTCAAATTGGTGTAAAAGGTTATGGTAATGTGTATATGCATAGTGTTCTTCTAAATCAAGCGGTTGATTTAATTATGAGTAAAAATGTATGGATATACCCAGAATTAGTGAAACATTTAATAAAAAACCTAACCAAAGAAGAGATTCCTACAAACTCCGATGATAAATTAGAAAAGTTAAGTAAACATGAAAGAGAGTGTGCTATTTTAGCTTCTGATGGAAACTCAAATATAGAAATTGCATCTTTATTGAATGTTCAAGAGGTTACAATAAAAAAGCACCTATCATCTGTTTATAAAAAACTCTCACTAAAAAATAGAATTGAGCTAGCACTCTATTTATCTAAGTAGTTAAGTTACCCATAAAATTATTATTTATATTTAGGTAAGCTGATTTTATTAGCCTAAAAATTAAATAACATGTAGTACAGTAATGGTCTATGCTACAATTATAAAACTAAATGTATTAAGGTATTTTTTGTTAAAAAATATAAAATTTATATCATCAGAATGGACACTACCATTAATATTAATTATTTTACTTGTTCTGATACGTTTTAACTTACATTATCTTGTCTTTCACTCTTTTGCAGAGTATTTTGCTATTTTCGTAAGTTTAGCAATAACATTAGTTACATATTATACATATACATTTACAA
>Ga0316207_10004731_pt1 | contig 11653 bp, 4 predicted proteins | sample 6weekpyrite_MG_FD_204943 | JGI IMG/M metagenome (GOLD analysis project Ga0316207, IMG submission 204943) | Microbial mat bacterial communities from mineral coupon in-situ incubated in ocean water Damariscotta River, Maine, United States -... | ecosystem: Environmental > Aquatic > Marine >...
CAGTTTACAGAAGATATTATGGTTGGTGTCGTGTCAACTGTTATGACTATTTTAATTTTAGTGGCTTCTGAGATTATCCCAAAAACCATTGGAGCAACCTATTGGAAACAACTTGCTCACTTTACAACAAAGGCTCTTAATGTTCTTATATTTCCATTAAAATGGACAGGTATTTTATGGCTGTTACAATTAACCACAAGACTAATTGGAGGAAAAGGGCATGGAAGTGTGTTGAGTAGAGAAGGATTTATAGCCATGACAGATATTGCTCATGAAGAAGGTGTTTTTCAAGAATCAGAAAGTAAGGTTATAAAAAACTTACTTAACTTTAAAGATATTCATGCAAAAGACGTTATGACACCTAGAACGGTTATGAAAACTGAAACCGAAACCATGACCATTGAAGAGTTTTTTAACGAAAACCACAATATTCGATTTTCAAGAATTCCTGTTTTTACAGACACTCCTGATAATATTACTGGTTTGGTTTTAAAAGATGATGTCTTTAAAGAAATGGCATTTGGAAATGGTAATAAAAAGCTATCCGAAGTCAAACGAAACATCATTATTGTAAACCGAAGTTTGCCTATTCCAAAATTATTTGAAGAATTGGTTGAAAGTAAAAACCACATGGCATTAGTTGTTGATGAATATGGCTCAGTAAGTGGATTGGTCACTATGGAAGATGTTATTGAAACGCTTTTGGGGCTTGAAATAATGGACGAAAGTGATAACGTTGCCGATTTACAATTGTTAGCAAGAAAAAGCTGGGAAACTAGAGCAAAGCGACTTGGTTTAATTGAAGATAATCCAGAAGAATAACATGGAATCTTGCATCATAAATACTCCTCTTGGGTTTGCTAAATTAGAAGGTGATGAAACTGGAATATTATCTTTCACAGTACTAAATAGTGATGAGAAAACCTCTGACATTATACCAGAAATTTTAGAAGATTCCGTTAGGCAATTAAAAGAATATTTTAAAGGTGAACGTAATGAGTTTAGATTAAAACTAAACCCTCAAGGCACTGACTTTCAAAAACGAGTCTGGGACAAATTGCTTACTATTCCTTTTGGTAAAACAACTTCTTATTTGCAATTATCCAAAGATTTGGGTGATGTCAAAGCCATAAGAGCTGTTGCTAATGCCAATGGTAAAAATCCACTTTGGATTATTGTACCCTGTCATCGAGTTATTGGAAGTGATGGCAGTTTAACAGGTTATGCTGGAGGATTGCATAGAAAAAAGTGGTTGCTTGAACACGAGAGTCCTTATAAACAACAATCTTTATTTTAATTCTTATCTTTAGTCTAATCAAATAGTTACAACATGATTAGTAAGCTTAATTTAGAAAATATACTATTCCTTGATATTGAAACAGTCCCTGAAACTCAGCATTTTTCAGATTTAGACGAAACAAAACAACAGCTTTGGGAACTTAAATCGCAATACCAACGCAAAGATGAGTTTACTGCCGAACAGTTTTATGAGCGTGCTGGAATTTGGGCAGAATTTGGTAAAATTGTTTGTATTTCTGTTGGTTATTTTTCAAACCAAGGCGATATCAGAAATTTTAGAGTTACTTCTTTTTATGGAGACGAAGTTAAAATTCTAAAGGATTTCAAGAACATGCTAATTTCTCATTTTAGTCAGACAAAACATTTGTTATGTGCTCATAATGGCAAAGAGTTTGATTTTCCTTACATCGCTCGACGCATGATTATCCATAACATTACTTTACCATACAAACTTAATCTCTTTGGAAAAAAGCCATGGGAAGTACCTCATCTTGATACACTGGAACTGTGGAAATTTGGCGATTATAAAACTTATACTTCATTGAAATTATTGACCAATGTTTTGGGTATTCCTTCACCAAAAGATGATATTGATGGTAGTGAGGTTTATAGAGTTTATTATGAAGAAAATGAAATTGACCGAATCATAACCTATTGCGAAAAAGACACGATTGCAGTAGCGCAAATATTACTACGATTGCGTGGCGATGAACTGTTAACCAACGATGAAATAATTCATATATAAAAAAAGCCTCAACAAAAGTTGAGGCTTTTAAATTTTTAGTTATCTAGCTCATCGTTTTATAAACTTTCTTGTCATTTTTTCTTCTCCATCATCTATATCTATAAAATAAACTCCTGCTTCAATTTTAGAAACATTTATTTGACCATCAGACACTCCTTCGGATACTAATTGTCCTAGCATGTTTCTTATAGCGTATTTAAATTCTTCACCTTCAACTAACTGAATATTAAGAATATTTTTAACTGGGTTAGGATACATTTTGAAATCATCTTCAAACCCATTTTTGTCTGCAGGTCCATATCCAACAACTACAAGGTCATTAATAGTTCCTCTAGCAGATGTTGTCCCAGTAATAGTCACTTGATCTATATAAATATGGTCTGCATTTGCTGAAGCATCATTTCTGAATCTGAACCCAGAATTCACAGCAAAATTATATTGAGCTGGTGTTAATGTAACTGTTGCGTTATAGAACGTATTATTATTAACGTCAGTTCCAGCAACCCAAGAAGCAGCTGTTATGTAAGATGATCCATCATAAAATTGTAGCCAAAAATCTTCACCGTTCTCCATGCTATAAACATAGAAATAAAAATCTACAACTACTTGAGAATAAGGTGTTACATCTATGTTAGATAGTGTCATAACTGAAGTTGAAGTATTATCTCTTAAACGAATAGAGTAGCTTCCCTCATAAGATCTTGTTCCAGAATAACGGAAAGCATCACTACCTCCGTCAACCCAACCGTCCCAGCCAGTTTCAAAATAACCCTGGTTTAAAACAACATCTGTAGTAGAGCAAGGCTCACAGAAAGAACCTCCACAATCTACTCCTGTTTCGTCTCCGTTTTGTATTCCATCATCACAAGTTGGTGCCACTGGTTCTGATAAGTTTACAGAATCAATTGCTATATCAGCCTGCCAAGTACTTCCTACAAATCTGTTAAAACGTAATTGAACGTTGCTTCCTGCATATGCAGATAAGTCTAAATCTACATTTAACCATTGGTTACCTTGATTACCTGATTGGTTCCAAATACTTGTCCATGTATCGCCATCATCATCACTAATCTCTAAATCTATAGTTCCCATATCTGAAGCTCCATACATATGATATGAGAAAGCAAAATGTGGATTTGTTAAACCGCTTAAATCAAAACAAGGTGATGTTATTATTGCTCTCTTATTTGGATAACCTGTTCCATTCCCAGATGCTTCAACATAAATATAATAGCTGCCATTATCTGCACTTGATGGTCCTGTACTACTAGAAGGAGTTCCGTTAGCGTCTACACTCCAATCCAAGTCATCAGCTGATGATTGAGTCCATGCGCCTAAAGTGTTTTCAAAACTTTCGTTATATGGATAAGAAGTAATTCCGCCTGTACAACCTGTTGAAGGAGCATTAACATTAACTGTTCTGATAACTTCAGTAGCTGCATTACCAGCTGCATCACTAACATTATAAGTCACAAAATATGTGTTTGCAGTATTAGCATCTACTGTATCTCCGCCTATAACTATACTTGATGTTAAATCACCATCAATATTATCTGTTGCTGTCGCTCCAAGCTCAGTATATATGTCTCCTAAATTAAGATTTACTGTTGATGAACCATTCAATGTTATAATTGGTGCCGTTGTGTCTGGAGCTACAATTACTGTACGTGTTACTTCTGTAGCGGCATTTCCTGCAGCATCACTAACATTGTAAGTTACCAAATACGTACTTGCAGTATTAGTATCTACTGTATCTCCTCCTATAACTATGCTTGATGTTAAATCACCATCTACATTATCTGTTGCTGTCGCTCCAAGCTCAGTATAAGTGTCTCCTAAATTAAGGTTTACTGTTGATGCTCCATTTAATGTGATTACTGGTGCCGTTGTGTCTGGAGCTACAATTACTGTACGTACTACTTCTGTAGCAGCATTTCCTGCAGCATCGCTAACATTGTAGGTAACCAAATACGTATTTGCAGCATTAGTATCTACTGTATCTCCGCCTATAACTATGTTTGATGTCAAGTCACCATCTACATCATCAGTTGCTGTCGCTCCAAGTTCGGTATATGTACCTCCTATATTTAGGTTTATTGTAGATGCTCCATTCAACGTAATAATTGGTGCTGTTGTGTCTGGAGCTACAATTACTGTACGTACAATTTCTGTAGCTGCATTTCCTGCAGCATCACTAACGTTGTAGGTTACCAAATACGTGTTTGCTGTATTAGTATCTACTGTATCTCCTCCTATAATTATGCTTGACGTTAAGTCGCCATCTACATTGTCTGTTGCTGCTGCTCCTAGCTCATTATACGTGTCTCCTAAATTTAGATTTACTGTTGATGCTCCATTCAATGTAATTACTGGTGCCGTTGTGTCTGGAGCTACAATTACTGTACGTACAACTTCTGTAGCTGCATTACCTGCGGCATCGCTAACATTGTAGGTAACTAAATACGTGTTTGGCGTATTAGCATCTACCGTATCTCCACCTATAACTATACTTGATGTTAAATCACCATCTACATCATCCGTTGCTGTCGCTCCAAGTTCGGTATATGTATCTCCTGCGTTTAAGTTTACTGTAGAAGCACCATTTAAAGTGATTACTGGTGGAGTAGTATCTGGCACTGAACTTTGAATGATAATAGTATAGTCTTCAACTTCACCATAAGTAAAAGTCTCACATGGATCTGGAATGTCATTATATTTCATAGACACTCTCATTGTTGTGGCATTTTCAACAGCACTTGAAGGAACTGTAAAACTACCTGAAACAGGTGTAGTCTGAGTTGCGGATTGACTCCAAACTAATTCTCCTGCATCAGAAAAATCTCCATCTCTGTTATAATCAATCCATACTGCATAACCCTCACTATATACTGTTCCAGTCCATGTTGGAGTTACTGTTATTGTATATTGAGTATCTTTCTCTAATGTTGTTGAAATATTAGTGAAATCTGTATAAAATTGTCCACCTGAAGAATTGTCAATAGTATTTAATTGTACTCTCCCTATATATTCATCACTAATATTTGTACTTGCAGACGAACAATAGTTTAACTGTACATCTGTTGTTGTAAAACTAATAACCGTACTATATGCTGAAGTAGAAGTATCTGGACATTCACTTCGTACTTGTGCTTCGTATTGAGTTAAAGGACTTAATCCTGATAAAATTTGTGAAACTCCATTCACATTTAAATCAATCCAAGAACCTGCACCAACTTGTCTATACTGTAAATCATATGACGCTCCAGGAACAGCATCCCAACTTAAGGTTGCTGTATCTGAGCCAACACTTGAAGCTGCTAAACCAGTTGGCACTGTAGCATTACAGACTACGGCGCCTTCAATGCTAAAGTTTGTATTAGATATATCAAAAAAGATATTACCTGTACCTCTTACCATAACTCTATTTTGAGTTCCAACATTATTAGGAACCACTATGTCATGAGAACCATCATTAGGAACACCAGCAGCGAGTGCTATTGGGTAAGTATCACCACCATCAGTAGATAGGAAAATATCAACATTAGATGCATTAATTCCATTACCTGTTGTTCCAGCTACATTCCAACTTACGGTTTGCGTAGTACCAACATTCCATGTTACATTTGTATTTGGGGAGTTTAACACGAAAGGTCCAGCAGAGCCATTTACTGTTACAACCATGTCATCGCTATTATTAGTTCCTCCACCAGCAACATTATCCCTAACTGTTAGCCTAAAGTTTAAATTTCTCCCAACATTTGGAACAGCTTCCCATTGCCATGAAGTTGCTCCAGTTTTAATAGTTTCCAATCTAGGAAAATATCTATGAGAGTCTGTTGTTGGTTCATATGCTCTAAAAGCAACACCAGACGTTGCTGATGTACTTGGATAAGTAGAAGACGCATTGTTTTCGTCCATTTGTTCCCAACTATAACTTAACACATCTCCAGCATCAGCGTCAGTTGCAGAACCTTCTAAAACAAAAGGCGTTCCTCTTGGAATTGTGTAATTGGAACCTGCATTTACAGATGGAACTGAATTTCCAGTGCTAGTGTTTGTTTGACAACTTGTAGTTTTAATGTAGTCTGTAACTTGCTCTATTGAAACAGCGTGGAAATTTGGATGAACATTAGCTTGAACATCTGTTGCTCCAGTTATTCCTGCGTAACTCATAATAGTGGAACCACTACCTGGTTCAACCTGAACATTAGTTCCTTCGTTACCACCATGCGTCCAAGTATGGTTAGCTCCAAATTGATGCCCCATTTCATGAGCCACATAATCTACATCAAAGAAATCTCCTTCAGGTACAGTTGCAGATGTCCAACCACTTCCTTTTTGTCCATTTACACAAACACAACCAATACATCCAGCGTTTCCATTATTTTGTAAGTTGGCAAATAAATGACCAATATCATAATTTGCCTCTCCTATAACGGAAGTAAGTGTACTTTGTAGAGCTGAATTATATCCACCAGTTGAATTTCCATAAGGGTCAGATGAAGTACTTGTATAAATCACATCATCTGTATTTGCAATTAACTGCAAATTAACGTTAAAATCTACCTCAAAAATTCCATTTACTCTTGTCATTGTAGCATTAATAGCAGCTAGTGCTTGAGCCTTTGTCCCACCATGATATTGGGTATACTCTCCAGTAGCAGAAACCGCCAACCTATACGTTCGTAGTATTCCATCATCAGCATTTCTTAAAGTTGGGCTTCCAGATACAATTCTATTTGCTGATTCTGTAATTTCACACTCAAAATTATCCAACCCACTTAGCTTATCTGATTTTTTATATACAGCATAACCAAGTCCGTCTGAGGTTATTGGCATAATAAACGTGGCGTCCTTAACTGCTGATAAGGACATACTTTGAAGTCCTTGAGGAGAAATACTAAACCTAATTACTGCTGATCGATCATTAATTCCTTGACCAACATAAGATTTTATGTTTGGATATTTAGCAGCTAAATCTGGATGCATAACAGGAGCTTCCATAATCTCATACCTTTCAAGTTCACCGTCAGAATTCGGGAATTGAACGACCAAATTTGAAGAGCCTGAAAATTGTCCTCTTAAAGGTGCGTCTTTTAGGGTTTCATTTAACAAACCTAAATTCAATTCAAAAGTATTTGTTTTAGGTATTTCAGAACTACTTGCCTTTAAAGCGTTTAAATTAAAAGTTCTTTTTTGCCAAAGTGAATTACTTTGCGACATAGCAAATGCCGAGCTCATTATAAAAATGAACAATAGTATTTTTTGTTTCATTGTTAAGGATTTAAGTTAATGTTTAGGGTCATGAATTTACATAATTTGTAATTTGTTAAAGCCCATTGTTAATAAGTTTTAAGCAAATAATTGCACATTTATGGTTTTCCCATAAAATAGTTGTGGGATTTTCTTACTTTTTAAATTAACTAAAAAGCCCAGACCTAAAATCTGGACTTTTTAGTTAATGGTTGATTAGTGTTTAACGCCTGATAAATTTCTTAGTCATGGTTTCTTCTCCATCGTTAATCTCAATAAAGTACATTCCAGATTTCAGAGTTTCAACATTAACTTGTTGATCTTTCAATTCTCCAGAAATTACAGTTTGCCCAATCATGTTCATAATTCTATAAGTAACTGCAGAATCATCCAATAATTTTACATTCAAGATATTTCCAGAAACTGGGTTGGGGTAAATAGAAAATTCATCTTCTAATCCATTTGCGCCTTCGTCAGAAGTTATAGTATAACCTCCACCTAAAGCAGTAACTGAATTCTGAGAACTAGATGAATTTGTTTTACCCGTAATGGTAACTTGGTCAATAAATATTTGATCATTATTACCAGAAGCATCATTTTGGAATCTAAATCCTGAGTTAGAAGCAAAACTAAACTGAGAAGCGGTCAGCACTACGGTAGCATTGTAAAATGTATTATTATTTATGTCAACGCCTCTTGTCCAAGTCGCTACTGTACTCCAGCTAGATCCATTGTAGTATCTCAGCCAAAAGTCTTCATTGTTCTCCATACTACGTACATAGAAATAGAAATCCACTTCAACTTCAGCAAAAGGTGTTAAGTCAATATTCGATAAAGTCATTGCAGATGCTGCACCAGAATTATCTCTAATTCTAATAGAATATGTTCCTTCGTATGAACGAGTTGCATCAGCGCGTCTTGCACAATCACTTCCGCCATCTGTCCATCCATCCCAGCCTGATTCAAAGAATCCTTGGTTCAAAATAACATCACTAACAATATCATTAACATTAACCGTTCTTGTTACTTCTGTTGCTACATTTCCTGCATTATCTGAAACATTATAAGTTACAACATACGTTCCAACAACGTTGCTATTAACCGGGTTTACCGTAACAATATTTGCCGTAATGTCTCCATCTACATCGTCTGTAGCGGTTGCGCCTTGATCATTATACGCATCTCCAACCGTAATATTTACAGGAGAAGATCCCACTAACGTAATAATTGGAGCCGTTGTATCAACAACTTCATTAACATTAACTGTTCGTGTTACCTCAGTTGCTGCATTTCCTGCTGCATCAGAAACATTATAAGTTACAGTATATGTTCCAATCACATTTGTATCAACTTGATTAACCGTAACTATACTGGCTGTAATATCGCCATCAATATTATCTGTTGCAGTCGCTCCTTGATCATTGTAAGCATCTCCTTGATTTACATCAACGCTAGCTGGACCAATACGCGTAATTATTGGAGGAGTTGTATCAACAACTGCATTTACATTTACAGTTCTAGTAACTTCTGTTGCGGCATTTCCAGCAGCATCAGATACATTATACGTTACTACATAAGTTCCAACAACACTTGTGTTAACAGGGTTTACGGCGACAATGTTAGCAGTAATATCTCCATCAACATTATCTGAAGCAGTTGCTCCTTGATCATTATAATTATCTCCTTGATCTATATTCACAGAGGCTGAACCAACAAGAGTAATTACTGGAGCCGTTTCATCCGGAGTTCCAGAATCAATATTTACTGTATAGTCTTCAACTTCTCCATAAGTGAAGGAACCACAATCTGAAGGTATAGCATTGTAGCTCATCGATACTCTCATTCTTGTAGAGCCTGTAACAGCTCCATTGGGAACGGTGAAATTTCCGCTTACAGGCGTTGCTTGTGTAGCAGACTGTGTCCAAACTTGTTCTCCTACGTCTTGAAAATCTCCATCTTTATTATAATCAATCCAAACCGAATATCCTTCACTATAAATTGTTCCTGTCCAGGTTGGTGTAACAGTTACTGTATACTGTGTGTCTTTGGTTAAATCAGTAGAAATATTTGTAAAATCAGTATAGAACTGTCCTCCAGAAACATTATCTATAGTATTTAACTGAACTCGCCCTATATATTCATCACTAATATTAGTACTCGCTGAATCACAGTAGTTTAATTGTACTTCAGTGGTTGTGAAATTAACCGAGCCACTATATGATGAAGTTGAACTATCTGGACATACACTTCTTACTTGTACTTCGTATGTCGTTTCTGGAGTTAATCCTGATAACGATGTTGAAGATCCTCCAACATTAGTCGTTGCCCAAGATCCTCCTGTTTCACGATATCTTACGTCATAAGATGCTCCAGGAACTGCGTCCCAAGAAATTGTAGCGGTTGATGAACCAAATCCATCAACATTTAAGTTCACTGGAGTGGTTGCATTACAAACCACAGGAGTTGAAGAAAGTCCAGTTATTATTAACGAGTAGTTTTGACTTCCTCCTGTTAATGATCCTTTGTGAGTTACAGTAATTGTATATGTACCACTAGCATTAGCCACATCAACACGTTCGTATGGATCAACATTGTTGTCACCAGTTCCATTAGTGGTTATTCCAGTTAATCTCCAAGGGTTATGTGTTGTTCCTCCTTTAGTCACTCTAACATCTAAGTCATTAACTAAAACTGGAGTATTGTTGTTAGTGATCGTATTTGCAGTTCCTGCTCTATCTGTCCAAGAAATTGAAGCCATTAAATCGTTAACTCCATCAGAATCAACTGTAATTTGATATGTTTGTCCACTAGATAATGTAAGTTCTTCAATTTTTGACTCATTGCCATTGTTTGTAATCGCTTCTGCTGCACGTTTAGCATTCATTAATCCCCAGCCATAAACAGCGTCAGGACCATTTGGACCAGCATCATCTGCTGTATGCAAAGCCAAGCCTTTTAAAGTAGCTGCTCGCATAAAAGAACCATTAACATTGTTTGCGTGTTGTTGTAAAATAAGGAGTGTTCCTGCCACATTTGGCGATGCCATTGAAGTTCCAGAAATACTATTATAAGCTGTATTACTTGATTCATAAGTAGAGTAAACTCCTGAACCGTTTCCTGTAATGTCTGGTTTAATACGATAATCATCTGTTGGTCCTTCACTACTTGAGCCACTAATAGTAACACTTATCAGGTTACCGCTACCATCTATATTTGCATCTTGAGCATTTGCAACAACTAAATTATTTTTTGAAGTTGAATGACCAGTTAGTTTATCGTAAGATGAATTTCCATCCAATGGAGCTCCATTGGCTGTATTGTCATTTCCATCATTTCCTGCTGCAACAACCATTAAATAATTTGGTGCATTAAACATGAGGTCGTCCCAATCTCTAGAATCATCAATATAGCCTCCAAAATAATGATCAGGTAACCATGGTTGTCCAGTGTTTGGATTTCTAGTCGCATAGCCATACGAGTGATTTGAAATTAGCATCCCATTTCCTGCTGCAGTTGTTGCTTCAGCTAAATCGCTATTCCAGTCATAACCTATAGCATCAGCATGAGGAGCCATTCCTTTAGCATTTGCCACAACTCCAGAAGCCATAATAGTTCCCGTTACGTGTGCAGAATGATAATGTAATGCTGACGTACCATCTCCAATAGAAAACCTATTGCTTCCTCCTGCGCCATCGTATTCTTGATGCGAAGCTCTTGCTAAACCTCCATCCCAAACATGAGCTGTCATGTTTTGGCCATTTAGATTTAAGCCCAATGAACCTCCAGAGTTTAAATGATCCGTTCTTGTGGATCTCGCAGCATCTACATTAAATGTTGTGAAATAAATTGGCTGTCCTTCTGGAGTGAATTTCTTCAGTTCTAAAAGTTTCCCATCGCTTTCAAAGCGTTTTTGTAGATTTCTAATCTGAGCTAAAGCATCCACTCTTTGCTTTTCCTGATTTGCTTTGTTTTGAAATTCGGATTGTAGTTGGTTGATTTTTTGTTTGTCGTAACGACTTGTGATTTGTTCTTTTTGTCTTTCGGTTTGACCCATAGCAGAGTACCCAAAGAACATAATCATGATTAAGATTACACTCTTAAAATAATTGTTTCTCATAATTGTTGATGGTTAATTTAAAATTTGTAGTTTTTTAAGATTTTTTTTATCAAATCCGCATGAAATTATTAAAATTTTGTTAAAATCAAAATTATGTTAACGCTTTTTCGATTAAAAACTTCAGTAATTTTTTTAATTACGGAAAAGCCGTAATTTTTTGTCAGAAAAGTCTAATTTTAGGTATGGAAAATCAGCCTTTATTAAAAGTAGATAGCCTTTCAATTTCATTTATTTCTGAA
>Ga0316207_10004732_pt1 | contig 11648 bp, 9 predicted proteins | sample 6weekpyrite_MG_FD_204943 | JGI IMG/M metagenome (GOLD analysis project Ga0316207, IMG submission 204943) | Microbial mat bacterial communities from mineral coupon in-situ incubated in ocean water Damariscotta River, Maine, United States -... | ecosystem: Environmental > Aquatic > Marine >...
CTCACCAACGTGGTAGGCATGCGTGCCAGCTGAATCCACTTCTACATCTGCTACCATTCCGGCTTGTTTTACCATGTTTTCAAAAACACCATGGGCTGTCGGTGAACGACATATATTGCCCATGCAGCAAAATAAAATTTTAATCATTTTCCTTTACTCTCAATAACTTAGAAGCTTTTTTTGGCACTGAAATACGCGCATAAACGTAGATAAACGTGCATACACAGCCTAATAGAATCATACACTTGCATAACCATTCCTCCAAAATTTTTTGACAACAAAACTTTATATTTTGACGAGTTTCCATTCGCGGCAACGATCATTTAGATAGAGGTTTTATTTTGGTTTTTATCGTTGCCTAAGAAGGTCTGAACTAGAAACTTACTTATGGCTTAAAGATATATGTTACTAAAAAGAGATTAATAGTGAGGGGGGGTGAAGCTTTCTGCTTGTTAAGGTTTTTTTGTAGAACCCTGTTGTGTTTGGACTGTTGCCGAAGAGCCTAATTGATTAATCATCAAATCCCACGATTTGTTTACAATAAAACCACCGATGACGACCAAAATAGCTAGTATGGCTGTTGCTGCATAAATCTTGTGTGTAATGGCTGAAAGAGTACCTTCAATGTTATCGAGTTTTTTATCTTGCTTATCAATATTTTCTTTTAATGACTCAACGCATGATGTTAATTGACCAGTACTTTTCTGTAGCTCCATAATCGCTTGCAGTGTAAAACTATGATCTACCCCAAAGGATTGACCAGCGGAAACAGGACCGGTTTCTGTTACATTGGAGCTATCAGTAGGTTGTGTGGGATTAGGCAACTTGTTCTTTCCAGAGGTTTATTCTTTCCCAAAGCGAGCTATTGTAGTAGCCATTGTAAGATCCTGGTTGTATGACAATCCCTGTTACAGCATCGGTGCCATTCATACCTAGCGACTCAGCTACATCTGCAGTTGTTTCGTTGGTTGTTCCAATCACCCACCCACCAGTAAAAGCCTCGTTGTGCTCTGGGTACTTGGTCTCTACTTTGGCTTTTAATTCCGAAGAATCACCAATAACAAAATATACCAACATCTTTCTATTTACCTTGAAATCTTAATAAGTGTGTGACTTAAAATATAGCTTAAAATTAACTGCGCGCAGTGTAAACTATTTTACGGCATTTTTGCTAAATTCTTTAATACAAGTTCACATTAAACAACTGATTAACCAATAGATTTCATCTACACAAACCTAATAAGTTGCCAGTTTTACAGCACATTTCCGGCAATTCAGTGATACAGCTTATAATCCTAGAGGTATTTACATCGCTTTGTGGCGAAATTTTTGATAATTCCTCCAAAATTTCTCCAAAGAAAATAAATCCCTTTATAATCAATTGGTTATGCTTCTGTGTGTATATTGCCCATGCAAACAAAGAGTACCTTAATCATTTTACTCTTTGTCTGTCGGTGCTTTTGGTGGAGTAAACGGGTTTGGTGTGGGCGTAGCAGGCTTGTTCTCTGTCTTGGGACGAGTGAACACTTGCTGTGCAGCGGCTGCCGGCTGTTTTGAACTTGTCTCAGGTTTTGCTGCTGGTGCAACAGGTTTCGGCGCGGGAGCTGGAGCTGGAGTCGACGTCGAAGCTGATTTTGATGATTTATTAGTAAAGACCTGTTGTGGTGCAGCCGGTTTAGGTGCAGCAGGTTTTGATTCAGCTGTTGGTGCAGGCGCTACTGGCTTTGGTGCTGCCGGTTTAGGTGTAGCCGGTTTTGATTCAGCTGTTGGTGCAGGTGCTACTGGCTTTGGTGCTGCCGGTTTAGGTGCGGCAGGTTTTGATTCAGCTGTTGGTGCAGGTGCTACTGGCTTTGGTGCTGCCGGTTTAGGTGCGGCAGGTTTTGATTCAGCTGTTGGTGCAGGTGCTACTGGCTTTGGTGCTGCCGGTTTAGGTGCAGCAGGTTTTGATTCAGCTGATGGTTCAGGTGCTACTGGCTTTGGTGCCGCCTGTTTAGGTGCAACAGGTTTTGATTCATCTGTTGGTGCAGGCGCTACTGGCTTTGGTGCCGCTGGTTTAGGTGTAGCCGGTTTTGATTCAGCTGTTGGTGCAGGCGCTACTGGCTTTGGTGCTGCCGGTTTTGACTCCGATGTTGGCGCAGGGGCGGCAGCGGGTTTGTCACTTGTTTGAGACTGAGCTGTTTTATTAGCAGATGCTTCGTTGGTATTCGTTTCGGGGTTATTGCGATTGCCTCTTCTTCGGCCACCGCGTCGACCGCGTCGACGACTACGTTGATTGCCTTGATCTTCGTTCTTGTTGTCCTGAGACTGTGCCGAAGTATTTGTGTTTTGCTCTTTCTCATTTTTTTCAGGCGACTTATTATCCTGAGTTTGTTGAGTGTTTCTATTTTGTTGATCGCGGGTATTGTCTTTATTCTGGTTTCGGTTTCGGTTTTGATTACGATTTTGCTGATTCCGGCGACCCTGTTGGTTGCGGTTTTGATTTCTATTACCTTGTTGGTTACGACCACCACGGTTATTGCGACCACGCGATTGACGACGCGGTTTAGGGGTTTCTTCTTTAACTTCTTCTTTTTTACCAAACAGGAAGCCAAAGAAACGGCTAATGATACCGGGTTTTGATTTTATAGGTGCAGCTGGTTTTTTCGCTTCAGCAGGTGTAGATGCCGGTGCAGTCGTCGCTGGCGTAAACGATTTTACAGCAGGCTCTTCTGTACGAGGTTTGCTATCAGATACGATTAGTTCCAATTCTTTTTCTGGTTCATCTGCCATTTGGTAACTTGGCTTATTGAACTCGGCTTCACCTGCATCTGCATCACGAACACGCTGAACTTCAAAGCGGGGTGTTTCCAGACTGGGGTTTGGCACAATCGTTACATTAATACCATGGCGTCCTTCGATCTCATGAATAATTGAACGCTTTTCGTTAAGCAGGAAGCTGCCTACATCAACAGGCGTTTGCGTAATAAGCCGAGAGGTTTTCTCTTTCATCGCTTCTTCTTCGATAATACGAAGAATAGATAAGGCCAAAGATTCTGCACTGCGAATACTGCCGTGACCGGTACAACGTGGACAGGTGATCTGACTGGATTCACCTAACGATGGACGTAGACGTTGACGCGACATTTCTAATAGGCCAAATCGTGAAATACGACCCACTTGTATGCGAGCACGATCTTGCTTGAGCGCTTCTTTAATTCGGTTTTCAACAGCACGTTGATTTTTTGATTGCATCATATCGATGAAATCAATCACAACCAGTCCACCTAGATCGCGTAAACGTAGTTGACGTGCAATTTCATCAGCGGCTTCAAGGTTTGTATTCAAAGCAGTGGCTTCGATATCGCTGCCTTTTGTTGCGCGCGCCGAGTTGATATCAATCGCAACCAGTGCTTCAGTATGATCAATAACAATCGAGCCACCTGATGGCAGGTTCACATCACGCTGAAAAGCAGATTCGATCTGTGTCTCTATTTGGTAACGACTAAATAACGGAATAGGATCTTCGTAACGCTTAACTTTGCTTAGATTATGCGGCATCACCAACATAATAAAGTCATGGGCTTTTTTGTAGACTTCTTCACTATCAATAAGGATTTCTGAAATGTCCTTGCGTAGATAGTCGCGAATGGCTCGAATAATAACGTTACTTTCCTGATAGACAAGGAAAGAAGCAGGGCGTTGGCTTGAAGCTTCTTCAATCGCAGACCAGAGCTGGAGCAGGTAGTCCATATCCCACTGCAATTCTTCGTGGTTTTTGCCTACACCGGCAGTCCGTACAATCAGTCCCATTCCATCGGGGATGTTCAGAGAAGCCATAATGTCGCGAATTTCATTGCGATCCGAGCCTTCGATGCGGCGTGAAACACCACCGGCACGTGGATTATTCGGCATTAATACCAGATAGCGACCGGCCAGGCTGATGAAAGTCGTCAGTGCTGCACCTTTGTTACCACGTTCCTCTTTTTCTACCTGAACCAGAATTTCCTGGCCTTCCTTGAGGACTTCATTAATGCGTACTCGTTTACCTTGTTCAGGCGCTTTACTGAAGTAACTGCGTGAAATTTCCTTAAGCGGTAAGAAGCCATGACGTTCAGCGCCATAATCAACAAAGGCAGCCTCAAGACTCGGTTCAACGCGAGTGATTTTACCTTTGTAAATATTGGATTTCTTTTGCTCTTTGGAGGGAGTTTCTATATCCAGATCGTATAGTGACTGGCCATCAACCAGCGCGACGCGCAACTCTTCCTGCTGAGTTGCATTAATCAACATTCTTTTCATTTTACTAATTTCCCGTTGCACAACACGGGCAGGAGATTAGCTTTCGCTATTGAACAGTCAGGACAAGTTATTGAGTAACTCGTCTGGTGCGGTATAACCTGCAGACACGGAGCTGTCGTTGGCAGATTTTTTTGTAACAGCAGGCTATTGCCTGTCTCGTTATTCCTGACTGCTCGACTCTTGCACGAGCAGTGCTTATTTAGTGATGCAATCGGTTACATCCGATCACAAGGTTATTCATTTTATTTCCTGATCGCGCTCGACTGCCGCACCAGCTGGTCAGGGAGCGCGCGAATATCTGTATGGCCAAAAGCCCGGCGCGGTAACGCTGCCGGTAGCTGTCTCAGACACCTTATATAGCATAGCAGCCTGAGAGGGTTACATCAATTAAGCATTGAAATAAGCATTGAAAAACAAGCTATTATAACCACTCAATCGCAGCAAACTGTTATGATCGCCAGCATGAGCAAACCCGATAATAACGCTACAAACTCCGTTAGAATGCTACAAATTAGTGCAGATCAAGCTGGCCAACGGATCGATAACTATCTGATAACACTGTTAAAAGGTGTACCGAAGAGCCGTATTTACCGCATTTTACGTAAGGGTGAAGTGCGCGTGAATAAAGGTCGTATTAAGCCTGTTTACCGCCTTAAGGCCGGTGATGAGGTGCGTGTGCCACCGATTCGAATGGAAGAGAAACCGGCGGCTATTCGACCACCAGATGAACAAATTCAGCGTATCGAGGCCGCGATACTGTTTGAAGATAAAGGTCTGATTATTATTAATAAACCAACAGGGCTCGCTGTGCACGGCGGCAGTGGACTTAGTTTTGGTGTGATTGAATTGCTGCGTGCCTCCCGACCGACAGCCCCTTATCTTGAGCTGGTGCACCGGCTGGATCGAGATACCTCCGGTTGTTTGATTATTGCCAAAAAACGCAGTTATTTAAGGCATTTGCATGAACAGCTTCGTACAGATAAGAAAATTAGAAAACATTATCGTGCGCTGCTCTGTGGGCATTGGGATTTAGGCAAACATCATGAAAATGCGGCATTACTCAAAGTCACACACAGTTCAGGGGAGCGTATTGTGCGTGTTGACGAAAAGGGTAAAGCGTCACACACATTGTTTAAGCCCATATCGTGCTATAAAGACGCCAGTTATATGGAGATAGAGCTTTTTAGCGGCCGAACCCACCAAATTCGTGTTCATGCCATGCATTGTGGTCACTCTGTTGCAGGTGATGATAAGTATGGAAATAGTGAATGTAATGCACAAATGAAGAAAATGGGCTTGAAAAGATTATTTTTACACGCATATCGACTGGAGTTTGAGCATCCAGGTAGCGGTCAGGAGATGGATATTATTGCGCCCTTAAGTGATGAGCTTACTTCAGTATTGGATAAATTTTAAAAGCTTTTTATGAATAAACAATTTGAACTCTATATATTCGATTGGGACGGGACATTGATGGACTCGGTTGACCATATTGTATCGTCTTTAGCTGCAGCTGCTGCAGACACCAATATGGAAGATCTGGGTCATGATAGTTACCGTAACATCATTGGGCTCGGTTTGGAGGAGGCTTTCTATACACTCTATCCCAATGCAGATCAGAGCCAGCAGACTGCGCTGACTGAGCGTTATCGCCATCATTTCTTTGATACCAGCAAAGGAAAATCGAGCTTGTTTGAAGGGACCCATGACATGTTGTCGAGCCTAAAAAAAGAGGGCGTGAAGATGGCTGTGGCAACAGGTAAAGCCAGAAGAGGGCTCAATCGCGTGTTTGATGAAACGGGTTATCACAGCATGTTTCAAGCGAGCCGTTGTGCTGATGAATCCGGCTCCAAACCCGATCCTGCGATGTTGCATGAATTAATGGGTGAGTTAAACGTAGCACCTGAAAAGACCTTAATGATTGGTGATTCCACTTATGACATGCAAATGGCAAATAATGCCGGTATTGATTGTTTAGCGGTAAGTTATGGTGTGCACGGCTGCAAACAGTTAGGTAAACATACACCGCTAGCATGTTGTGAAAATATATTAGAGCTAAATGATTGGTTACACGCGCATAGATGAAAATTACTGCTATTATCAGCAGTAATGAATAGTGCTGGAAATGAACAGGAAAATGGCATGAGTGATAACGACACAAAATCAAATCAAAACTGGGAAAAAGATACGATCAATGATCTTCTTTTTGCATCAGTAAAAGAGCAACGTCGAACACGTCGCTGGAATCTTGCTTTTCGACTTTTTATTGTCATTTACCTTATTAGTATTTTTGTTGCGTTTGAATTTGATAATAAAAATGCGGCAGCTGAATTAAAAGAACATACCGCATTAATTGAAGTCAGTGGTGTCATAGCCGCTGACAGTGAAGCAAGTGCAGATAATATTGTGTCTGCATTACGTAAGGCGTTTAAAAACGAAAAAGCAGCGGGCGTTATTTTGCGCATTAACAGTCCAGGTGGTAGTCCTGTTCAATCCGGTTATATTAATGATGAAATCGTCAGGTTACGAGCCAAGTATCCTGAGAAACCACTGTATGCAGTTATCGTCGATATTTGCGCGTCTGGCGGCTATTACATCGCAGCGGCAGCAGATAGTATTTATGCTGACAAGGCCAGTTTGGTGGGTTCCATTGGTGTGATTATGAATGGTTTTGGTTTTACCGAGGCGATGGAAAAAATAGGTGTAGAACGCCGACTTCTGACAGCTGGTGAACATAAAGGTTTTCTCGATCCTTTTTCACCTATTAACCAGGAAGAAGTTGTTCATACCAAGGAAATGTTAGCGAATATCCACAAGCAGTTTATTGATGTAGTTAAAAATGGTCGTGGTGATCGTCTTGCCGATGATGAAAAATTATTCAGCGGTTATATCTGGTCAGGTGAAAAAAGTCTCGAGTTAGGCTTGATAGATGGTCTCGGCAGTAGTAGCTATGTTGCACGAGAAGTCATTGGTGAAGAAAAACTAATTGATTATACAGTTAAGCCATCATTTGCTGATAGGTTTGCAGAGAGACTTGGCGCTTCAATGGGTAATGCGGCGGTTAAGGTTTTGGGTTTGCAAGACTTGCAGCTTAGATAATGCCTGTTTCTATGGCATTAAAATGAAATGGATTTTTATATAAATATAAATTTGCTAACAATAAGTATATAAGGTTCATTTACTATGACTATATCCAAGAAGTTTAATGTCGTATTGCTGTCTATTTTTGCTATTGGTCTTGTCGTAGTGGGCTACGTTTCTGATTATGTGTTACAAAAAAATGCACGTGAAGAAGTGATTCGCCACGCCGGAATGATGATGCAGGCTGCGTTAGCAATGCGTTCATATACAATAAATGAAATTAAGCCATTACTTGTATCGCAGCTCAAAGATAAGTTTTTACCGCAAACAGTGCCTTCGTATGCGGCCACGCAAAATTTTAATTCTTTACGTGAAAAAAACCCTGAATATACCTACAAGGAAGCAACGCTAAATCCAACTAATCCACGAGATCGCGCTGTAGATTGGGAAAGCGATATTATTCAGCAGTTCAGCAATACAAATGAACTGAAAGAGATTGTTGGCGAAAGAAAAACGGCAACAGGCGTTTCGCTGTTTTTAGCTAGACCAATAAGAATAACAAATGAGGCATGTCTTGCTTGTCATAGCACTGTTGATAACGCACCTAAAAGTATGATCAAACTTTATGGTGAAGCAAATGGGTTTGGTTGGCAGCATAATCAGGTGGTAGGTAGTCAAATTATCAGTGTGCCACTGTCTCACCCTATAAAGAGAGCCAATCAGGCATGGCAGATATTCATGGGATCAATGTCAGCGATATTTATTTGTATATTTGTCTTTTTGAATATTATGCTTAAAAAACTGATCATCAAACCGATAATGAAAATTTCAGTCATCGCTGATGAGGTGAGTAAGGGAAATATGGACGTTAGCGGATTCAAATCACAGACTGATGATGAAATATCAATGCTTGCAGCATCATTCGAACGCATGCGAATTAGCTTGAATAAAGCCATGCAGATGCTTTCATGAACAACCGACAAAAAGTGGATAACTAATAATGAGTAGTAATAGAACTTGGTTAAGTAGTGTGCTGTTTCTGGATATCGTCGGTTATTCCATGAATGACAATAATAACCAGATTGGTATCAAGAACCATTTTAATAAAATTATTTCAGACTCAATTGATTGTCTGAATAGTGAAGATACAATTAAACTCGATACTGGCGATGGAATTGCCATTTGTTACCTTGGTGATCCAGAAGACATTCTGTATTTATCGATTGGACTACGAAATGCTTTTATAAACACAGCAAATAATAGCGACACTGCTTACAGTGTTCGTTCTGGGATAAATTTAGGTCCAGTTAAAATAGTCGAAGATATTAACGGTCAACGCAATACGATTGGTGACGCTATTAATGTGGCGCAGCGTGTCATGGATTTTGCAAAACCAAATCAATTGCTGGTGTCGCGCTCTTATTTTGATGTTGTTAATGCGATTTCAGAAAGATACGAGAGTATGTTTAATTATGTTGGTTTGCGCGAAGATAAGCATATCCGTAAGCACGTTGTTTATGAGGTGTTGGAAGATGCGACAGCATTAAAATTGATTGAGTCGGGTGCGTCGCAAGTAGTAGAAGTAACAAGTAACACGCCACAAGTTGAGCTAAACCAAGAGCACCTCGATACGGCCCAAACACATTTGGCAGCATATATAGGACCACTGGCAAAAGTTATTGTCGAACGTGCCTCACGCCAGGCTTCGAACGTGCAAGAGCTTTATAAAATATTGGTCGAAGAAGTTGATGGTGATGAAAATAAACGCGATTTTTTGTTATTGGCGGCTGAATGATATCGAATTAGATAATAATCAAGCCTTCTTTTTCGAGCATTGCCACCAATCGGATTAATGGTAAGCCAATTAAGGTATTTGGATCGTCGCCTTGTAGTTTTTCAAATAAGGTAATACCTAATGCCTCTGATTTAAAACTGCCAGCGCAGTTATAGGGTTGTTCAGCTTGTAGGTAATTTTCTATTTGCGATGCAGTTAATTTTCGGAACACTACATCAAAAGGTACGGCCTCCGACTGGCTTACATTAGTTTTTGAATTATAAAGACACAGCCCTGTATAAAACCTGACTGTTTTACCTGATGCATTGCTCAGTTGTTCAACTGCGCGTTCATGACTATGTGGTTTCCCTAAAATAACACCATCCATCACTGCAACTTGATCCGAGCCAATGATGAGGTGCTCAGGGAAACGATCGGCAACCGCACGCGCTTTTTGTTCAGCAAGGCGCACGACTAATCGCTCAGGTGTTTCGTTAGCTAATGGGCTTTCATCACTATCGGGTGAGGCTGTTTCAAACGGAAGCCCCAATTTCGCCAAAATTTCTTTACGAAATGGCGAAGTAGAAGCCAATACTAGGCGAGATGATGTGTGTGATGATGTCATGGCGCGGCATTATAAAGCTTACGCAAATGCTTTGCGATAGGCTTTAGTCAATTTCAATGAGTGCTTCATCCGGGTTGACACTGTCACCTTTAGCGACATGAACCGCAGAAACCGTTCCCGCGACAGGTGCTTGCACTTCTGTTTCCATCTTCATGGCCTCAGTAACGAGGATGGTATCACCCGCATTTACTTCAGCACCAACCTCAACTAACACATCGACAATTGTTCCTGGCATGGAGGTTGTAACATCCCCGGGTTTTGAGGCTTTGGGGCGTTTACTACCTTTGTGATCTGCTTGATTGGTTTCTGAACCATCAGCACCTATAAAAACTTCATCGAGTGTTTCAACCATGAGTTCTTCTGGCACACCATCTACTGTCACGAAAAAGGGGCGTTGGTTCTGACCTTTGTGGCCGGTACCGGTCATTTTAATATGATAGGTTTCACCGTGCATGGTAACGTTGAACTCAACGGGGGCTGCATGACTTTTATCTTCACCGTTGGTGACAGGTTCCAGTGTTTCAGGTGTTAGCATGCCTGATTCCCGTTGTTCAAGAAATTCTTTGCCAACGTCAGGGAACATCGCATAGCTTAAAACATCTTCTTCTGTTTTTGCGAGCTCGCCGATCTCCTCGCGAAGCCGACCCATTTCATCTTTAAGTAGATCGGCTGGACGAATATCAATTACAGATTCGTTTCCGATCGCTTTTCTTTGTATGTCAGGATTGACCTTGCCAGGCGCTTGACCATAACGACCTTGCATATAAAGTTTAACTTCATTGGTGATAGTTTTATAACGCTCACCGGTCATTACATTAAGAACTGCCTGAGTGCCGACTATTTGTGATGTAGGTGTAACAAGTGGCGGGTAACCCAGATCTTTCCGTACCTGAGGTATTTCAGCCAATACATCATTCATACGATCAAGATTACCTTGTTCCTGAAGTTGTGATGACAAATTAGAAATCATTCCACCAGGCACTTGATTTACTTGCACGCGCGTATCAAGCCCAGTCATATCGGATTCAAATTGATGATATTTTTTACGAATTTCTTTGAAGTAAAAACCAATTTCTTGTAGTGCGGGTAAATCAAGATCGGTTTCGTATTCAGTGCCATGTAATGCAGCCACCATCGTTTCTGTTGGTGCATGACTGGAGCCACCGGAGAAAGTTGAAATGGCCGTGTCGATATGACAGCAACCATTTTGAATCGCGGCTAAATGATTCATCGTCGACATGCCGGCGGTATCATGTGAGTGTAAATGTACCGGTATCGATAGGGCAGAAGTGAATTTTGCAACCAGATCACCTGCAACGGTTGGCGTGAGTAAACCTGCCATATCTTTAATGGCAATGCTCTTGCAGCCCATGTCCTCTAGCTGTTTGGCTTGTTGAACAAATTTATCAATGCTGTGTGCCGGACTGATTGTATAACAGATGGTGCCTTGTGCATGTTTGCCTGTTTTATTAACTGCTTCAACCGAGGTTTGTAAATTACGCATATCATTCATGGCATCGAAAATGCGGAATACATCAATGCCATTGTCAGCACTACGTTCAACAAAAGCGCGTACAACATCATCGGAATAATGTCGGTACCCCAGAAGGTTTTGACCGCGTAACAGCATTTGTAAACGCGTATTGGGTAAGGCTTCACGTAGTTTGCGTAAGCGCTCCCACGGATCTTCTTTTAAAAAACGCAGACAGGCATCGTAAGTTGCACCACCCCATACCTCGAGTGACCAAAAACCGATGCGGTCAAGTCGCTCACAAATCGGTAGCATGTCTTCAGTGCGCATGCGTGTAGCAATAAGCGACTGATGTGCATCTCGAAGAATAGTATCTGTAATATGTACCTTGCTCATATGCAATTCACTTTTGTTTTTAT
>Ga0316207_10004733_pt1 | contig 11645 bp, 8 predicted proteins | sample 6weekpyrite_MG_FD_204943 | JGI IMG/M metagenome (GOLD analysis project Ga0316207, IMG submission 204943) | Microbial mat bacterial communities from mineral coupon in-situ incubated in ocean water Damariscotta River, Maine, United States -... | ecosystem: Environmental > Aquatic > Marine >...
CGTGTGATTATGCAATTGCTGCGATTAAAGAAGTTTTAGAAACCGATACACCTGTTTTTGGAATCTGTCTGGGGCATCAGTTGTTGGCTCTGGCCTGTGGTGCGCAAACTGAGAAAATGAAGTTTGGTCATCATGGAGCAAACCATCCTGTGCAGGATGTGGATGCAAAAACGGTGATGATTTCAAGCCAGAACCACGGCTTTGCGGTGAATGAAGACACGTTACCTGCTAACTTAAAACCAACGTATCGTTCACTGTTTGATGGATCATTACAGGGAATACACCGCACAGATAAACCCGCATTTGGTTTCCAGGGTCACCCGGAAGCAAGCCCAGGCCCACATGATGTGTCGCCGGTGTTTGACCATTTTATTGAGTTGATTGAGAAGACTTAAAAGCATAGAAGAAAAAGAAAACGCGAATGAACGCAAATGGCCGCAAATAAACGCAATATAAAGCAGTTAATTTAGGAGGTCTTATGAGGCAGGGAGAGTCAATTTCATCGAAGGTTATTGATTGTGCTATTGAGGTTAGTCGCAGGTTAGGTACTGGTTTTTTAGAATCTGTTTATGAAAATGCTCTATGTGTTGAGCTTAAAAAACAGGGAATTAATTTCCAGCAACAAAAAGCTCTTAAAGTTATTTATAAGGGTGAAATTGTCGGCAATTTTGTAACAGATATAGTTATAGAAAATAAACTTTTTATTGAGCTGAAAGTAGTGTCTGAAATAGGCGGAGCTCATAAAGCGCAGGTTATAAATTATTAAAAGGCAACAGGCATTCCCGTTGCATTGTTATTAAACTTTGGTACACCTAAAATGGGTGTACAACGTATTGTTCACCAATACAACGAAACTGAGGTTATTTAATGTTGCGTTCATTAGCGGCTATTTGCGTTCATTCGCGTTTTCTTTTTCTTTTGACTTTTAAAGGAATCTGCAATGCCTAAACGCACCGACATAAAAAGTATTTTAATTATAGGTGCCGGCCCTATCGTTATCGGCCAGGCCTGTGAGTTTGATTATTCAGGGGCTCAAGCCTGTAAGGCGCTTCGTGAAGAAGGTTTTCGCGTTATCCTGGTGAATTCAAACCCGGCAACCATCATGACCGATCCGGGTATGGCGGATGCAACCTATATTGAGCCCATTCACTGGAAAACCGTCGCGCGCATTATTGAAAAAGAAAAGCCCGATGCTTTGTTACCTACCATGGGTGGGCAAACCGCATTGAACTGTGCCCTTGATTTGGATCGTGAAGGGGTGCTGGAAAAATTCAATGTTGAAATGATTGGTGCGCAAAAAGAAGCCATCGACATGGCTGAAGATCGTGAGAAATTTAAAGTTGCGATGGAAGAAATTGGCCTGGATATGCCGCGTGCTGCGGTTGCGCATAGTATGGAAGAAGCTTATCAGGTGCAGGCGATGGTGGGGTTTCCAACCATTATTCGCCCGTCTTTTACCATGGGTGGTTCCGGTGGGGGCATTGCTTACAACAAGGAAGAATTTGAAGAAATCTGTAAGCGTGGTTTAGATTTATCACCCACCAATGAATTGCTGGTTGAAGAATCTATTCTGGGCTGGAAAGAATATGAAATGGAGGTGGTGCGTGATAAAAATGACAACTGCATCATTATCTGTTCTATCGAAAATTTTGATCCCATGGGTATACACACGGGTGATTCAATCACGGTGGCACCGGCACAAACTTTAACCGATAAAGAATTTCAGATTATGCGTGATGCTTCATTAAAAGTATTGCGTAAAATTGGTGTTGAAACCGGTGGTTCAAATGTGCAGTTTTCGGTGAATCCTGCTGATGGTCGTATGACTATAATTGAGATGAATCCTCGTGTTTCCCGTTCATCTGCGCTGGCCTCAAAAGCAACCGGTTTCCCGATTGCAAAAGTGGCTGCAAAATTAGCGGTAGGTTATACCCTGGATGAATTGAGTAATGATATTACCGGTGGTGCAACCCCCGCATCATTTGAGCCATCAATCGATTATGTGGTTACAAAAATTCCGCGTTTTACCTTTGAAAAATTTCCACAGGCAGAAAATCGTTTAACCACGCAGATGAAATCTGTGGGCGAAGTTATGGCGATTGGTCGTACTTTGCAGGAGTCTTTACAGAAAGCCCTGCGGGGACTTGAAATTGGTGTGGATGGCTTCAGTGAAATTTTACCTGAAGATATGTCTGAAGAAGAAATTGAAACAACCCTGCGCCAGGAATTACAACAAGCCGGTGCAGACCGTATCTGGTATCTGGCTGAAGCTTTCCGTAAAGGTATGGATTATGAATCTATCCAGCAATTAACACATATTGATCCATGGTTCCTGGTGCAGGTGCAGGACATTATCAATCATGAAGAAAACCTGCGCACACGAAAGTTAACTGATATTGATAAAGATGAAATGTTTCAGTTAAAGCGTAAAGGTTTTGCTGATCGTCGCATCGCTGTGTTGATGGGGGTGACCGAGCAGACAGTTCGTGCGCATCGTCAATCTTTAGACATACGTCCGGTTTACAAACGAGTGGATACCTGTGCCGCAGAATTTTCTACATCAACCGCTTACATGTATTCCACCTACGAAGAAGAGTGTGAAGCGCGTACCAGCGATAAGGAAAAAATTGTCGTATTAGGTGGCGGACCAAATCGAATTGGCCAGGGTATAGAATTTGATTACTGTTGTGTGCACGCGGCACTGGCTATGCGCGAAGATGGTTATGAAACCATTATGATCAACTGTAATCCGGAAACCGTTTCAACGGATTTTGATACATCTGATCGTTTATATTTTGAGCCATTGACCCTGGAAGATGTGCTGGAAGTTTTAGATCTTGAAAAACCCAAAGGGGTGATTGTTCAGTATGGTGGGCAGACCCCATTAAAACTTGCCCGTGATTTAGAAGCGGCGGGTGTGCCAATTATTGGAACATCACCTGATCGAATTGATCTGGCGGAAGACCGTGAAAGATTCCAGCAGTTAATTCAAAAGCTGGGGCAAAAGCAACCACCAAATCGTCTGGCACGATCAGCAGAAGAAGCGGTAGGTCAGGCAGAAGAAATTGGTTACCCTATTGTGGTTCGCCCGTCCTATGTTTTAGGTGGGCGCGCAATGGAAATTGTGCATAATGAAGCTGATTTAGCGCATTATATGAAAACCGCGGTCAGTGTTTCTAATGATGCACCAGTTTTATTAGATCGGTTTCTGGATGATGCTATTGAAGTAGATGTCGATGCTATTTGTGATGGTAAAGATGTTTTAATTGGTAGCATTATGGAACATATTGAGCAGGCAGGTGTCCACTCTGGTGATTCGGCCTGTTCATTACCGCCTTACAGTTTATCAAAAGAAATTCAGGATAGGCTGCGCGAGCAAACTAAAGAAATTGCCCTGGAAATGCAGGTTGTTGGATTAATGAATATCCAGTTTGCCATCCAGATTACCGGGCAGGGTGAAGAAATTTATATGCTGGAAGTCAACCCCCGTGCGTCACGTACCGTGCCATTTGTTTCTAAAGCTATAGGTGTGCCATTGGCGAAAGTTGCAGCGCGTTGCATGGCTGGTGTTTCACTGAAAGAGCAGGGTGTTACTGAAGAAGTCGTGCCAGATTATTATTCAGTAAAAGAATCGGTATTTCCTTTTGTTAAATTCCCTGGGGTTGATCCTTTGCTTGGTCCAGAAATGAAATCTACCGGTGAAGTTATGGGAGTTGGAAGAAGTTTTGGTGAGGCATTTGCCAAGGCGCAATTGGGCGCAGGTGTGAATTTACCGACATCGGGTCACGTATTTGTAAGCGTACGTGAACGTGACCATGAGGCTGCTGTCGAGGTTGGGCGCATGTTGAATGAGTTAAGTTTCGATGTGGTTTCAACCCGTGGGACTGCTGCTGTACTCCGTGAGCATGGCATTGAATGTACCCTGGTAAATAAGGTGTATGAAGGGCGTCCACACATTGTGGATATGATTAAAAATGATGAAATTTCTTTAATTATAAATACGACTGAAGGCAAGCAGGCTATATCTGATTCATACACGATAAGAGCAGCGGCCTTGCAGCATAAAGTCAGTTATACAACAACGATTGCCGGTGCAAAAGCAACCTGCATGGCACTGAAATCACAATCTGAAAATGAAGTGAACCGATTGCAGGGTCTACATAAAGAAATACTTTCCGGAAAGTAGATTATTTAATAAATTACTATAGATTTCGTTATTCCCGCATGCTTCTAGCGGGAATCAAGTGATTTTGCAATGCATAAAATTATTGGGTTGCGGCCCAAAAGCATGATAAATAATGTATCGTATAAAATTCTCATAAGGAGATTGCGAAGTGAATAAAGTACCAATGACTGTTCGTGGCTCTAAAATGCTAATGGATGAATTAAAACATTTAAAAACAGTTGAGCGCCCAAGAATCATCGAAGCAATTGCGGTGGCTCGTGAACATGGTGACTTAAAAGAAAATGCTGAGTACCATGCAGCACGAGAGCAGCAAAGTTTTTGTGAGGGCCGTATAAAAGAAATTGATGGTAAATTAGGTGTTGCGACGATTATTGATGTCACAAAACAGAATGCTAATGGTAAAGTGATTTTTGGTGCCACGGTAGATTTGGCGGATGAAGAAACGGGTGAAGAAATTACTTATCAAATAGTCGGTGAAGATGAAGCGGATATTAAAGCCAATATGATATCTGTAAATTCACCAATAGCTCGGGCATTGATTGGAAAAATGGAAGGTGAAGTTGCTGAAGTTAAGACACCCGGTGGGATTCGTGGTCTGGAGATAGTTGAGGTTCATTATATTTAAATGGTGCCCGACCATTAAAAGTTTCATAAAAATAATAAAGGCCTGTTTTTTTAGCTTTACTGCTTAAAAAATAAAAGCGACAAAAGGTAGGCAACCCATGTCGGCTGGCCTGGTAAAATTATTACAATCATTTCACAATTAAACCAGTCAACTTCTTTTTTTATATTATTACTCAATAGTGTCGATCTTCAGTTTGGTGTAAACTGGCTGTTACATGGGTGCTGTTATATTATTTAATTGCCAATCTGTTGGGCCTGGGTGAAAAATTTATAACTATCTAAGCTTATAAAAATCAGTTAATAATATGGTTATATTGTGAATAAATAGACATTTTTTCCTGAAATTACAATTACAAGGATGGATTTAGCGTAGTATGTATTGAGATAAAGAAAATTTTAGTTATTGAAAGTGTGGCCGGTATACCAAAGATGAAAACTAAAGAAGATATTCAGAAAATACATGTTCTCGGGCAGAATGAAAACATGCAGCAGGTTGTACAGTTGGTTGGAGGGGATTCTGGCTATGATGACGAAATTAACTTATTTGACTTGTGGACTGTTTTAGTTAAAAGAAGAAATCTGCTTTTAGTGATTGTATTGGTGTTTATGGCTGCTGGTATTGCTTACGCGTATATAAAACCAGTTGTGCATGAATATAGTGCTGTCTTACAGGTAGGTGTAATGCTTACTGAAGTTGATAAAGAGCCAAAGTTTATTGAGACACCGGGTAATGTGTTGGCAAAGTTGAAAAAAAGTTATATCCCTCTTGCTCAGTCTGAATTTCTTAAAAACAATCCTGAACTGGATGCGGCTCCCGAAATTACAGCCACTATGGAAAAGAAAAGTGATTTAATTGTTCTTAAAGCCAAGGGGGAGGATAAAGATTCGCAGATGTATCTTAATATTATTCAACACGTAATAGGTTATATTCAAAAAGATCACCAACCGCAGATGGATATTGCAAGGAATGAGTATGAGCTTTTATTGCAGAATGAAAAGATACTTCTGTCTGAGCTTGAAAACCCGGTTACTTTAAAGATGAAGCAATTACCACTAGAGGCAGAGTTGGTACAGGCTAAACTAAAAGTAGAGGGCTTAAAAGATCTGCGCCTGGTTCGTGTAGTTAAACAGGGGCTGGTCACCCAGAAAAAGGGTTATAAAAATAAGCTTGCTTCATTAGCTGATGAGCAAAAGCGTCTTTCATCTGAGCGTGTAAGATTAAATGATGTGGATCATTTATTAGAAAAACGTGCAGCTGAATTATCAAATTCAATAAAAAAAGTGCAGGAAAGTCGTAATTTAACAGCAAAAAATGTGGGTACAGGCCCTGAAGTCATGACAGTGCTGCTGCTTGATGATCAGATTCAAAGTAACCGAGATCAACTGGCTGAGATTGAAGAACGATTACATTATAAGCAACAAAGCATACGTGAAAATCTTGATAATCAGATTAAAGCGAATGCAAGGTCCCAGGAGTACCATCAAAAGTTAATACAGGATGTAAATAGCAAACTTGAGAAACTCGATATAGAGAATAGTCATGAGCAACAGGAAGCGGCTGTGGCTCAGTCTGGCTTGAAGTTGAATTTAGTTAAAATGCAGCTGGATCATGAAAACAGTATATTGGTGCAGAAACAGAAAATTGATGGGCTGGTGTATAAGTTAAAAGGGCTCAGGGATACGCAAACATTAACCGAGCCAATGCAGTCGTTGAAACCGGTGGGAACAGGTAAGAAACTGATCGTAATGATGTGGCTTGCTGCTGGCTTTTTTGTGGCTATATTTGCAGTGTTTTTCCTTGAATTTATTTCAAAGGCTAAGGAAAGAGCAAGCCAGGCTTAGCCTGGTTAAATTAGTTGTAAGTCATAGGTCAAAACCAGGAAGTGGTAAGTGACCAAAGGCTCATATGTAGTCTGCCAGTAAAGATAAGGCATTCAAATAGACAAAAGTTTTTTATATATTGACAGATAAAAGGAAATATTTAGATTTCTGACTTACGACTTACAACTATTTCCCAGGCAGCTCTATTTTAGGTTTTTTATTATTTCTTCGGTATAAACTCAATGTTTTACCAATTTTTTGCACTGTTTTAGCAGATGATGCCCTGGTTAATTGTTCGATCATTTCTACGCGGCTTTCCCTGTCTTCCCCGGCTATTTTAATTTTTACCAGTTCATGAAAATCCAGTGCAATCTCCAGTTCTTTAAGGATATTTTTAGTGACACCATTTTGCCCGATCATAATGACGGGCTTAAGATTGTGTGCTAGAGATACAAGGTATTTGATCTGGGGTCTTGAAAGGGGCATGAAAAGTCTCAGTAAAATTTAATAGGGTATTGTATCATTAAACTTGGAAAAATCAGTTGGCCGCGCATTTATAGCGCAATCTCTTGACGCACCTAGCAAATTCAAAAATCTGCTTATCACCAATAAGGTGGTAGAAAATTGCTCCTGCATTTTCTACATACCCACCATCCATGGTGATAACTACACATTTTTTGAATTCACTATGCACATCAAGAGCTTACACTCTAAACGTACTTTCAACTGATTTTTCCAGGTTTAACCTGTGTTTTAATATCTAAACTGGAAAATAGAAATAAAGTGTCTAGAAGTAAATCAAGTGGTAACTGGTTAAGAGAGCATTTTGACGATGAATACGTAAAGCAGTCACAGAAAGATGGCTATCGTTCCCGTGCGGTTTATAAGCTTAAAGAAATTGATGAAAAAGATTACCTGTTTAAACCCGGTAGTGTGGTCATTGATTTAGGTGCGGCCCCTGGAAGCTGGTGTGAGTATGTTGTGCGTAAACTCAAGGGCAGGGGGCGGATTATTGCGTTGGATATACTTCCCATGGAGCCTATGGACGGTGTTGAAATCATTACCGGTGACTTTCTCGAGGCAGAAGTTTTTGATGAGCTACTAAATACCCTGGGTTCTGATCAGCCAGACCTTGTAATTTGTGATATGGCCCCCAATATGAGTGGACAACAGGCGGTTGATATACCGCGGGCCATGTATATGGCCGAGCTGGCGCTCGATTTATCTCGACAGGTGCTGAAACCCGGTGGGGGGTTGTTGGTCAAACTTTTTCAGGGCGAAGGCTTTGATAACTATGTTAAGCAGATGCGGCAGCACTTTGGCCGTGTTGTGATACGAAAGCCTAAGGCTTCGCGCCCTCGTAGCAAAGAAGTTTATGGGCTTGCCACAGGGTTTAAGTAAATCCCATTTATTTCTTCTCTTTGAAATAAGAGCTGAGGATGAAAAAAGCGTTTTAACAGACAAATTTCGGTGAATAATCTGCCTGTGTGAGAAATTTGCAACTGGCTTTTACCCTGTCTGTGGTGTACTTTTATATTAATGTTTAATCTAACCGAGGTGTTGTCTTGAACGACCTGGTCAAAAATCTGATTCTCTGGGGTGTGATTGCCCTTATATTACTTTCTGTATTCAGTAATTTCTCTCAACGTAGCAGTAGCGATGCGGAATTTTCCTATTCTGACTTTATTGCTGAAGTTAAAAATGGCAATGTGGCTGAAGTGGATATTGCGGGTCGTAAAATCACCGGTAAAACCCGTGATCTTAAGTCTTTTAGCACCTATAGTCCTGAAACTGACAATCGCTCAATGATTGGTGATTTGCTTGATAATAATGTGCGCATTGTGGCTAAGGAGCCTGAGCAGCCTTCATTGTTGATGAATATCTTTATTTCCTGGTTCCCGTTCCTGTTGCTAATTGGAATCTGGATCTTCTTTATGCGCCAGATGCAGGGCGGTGGCGGTGGCCGTGGGGCAATGTCCTTTGGTAAGAGCAAGGCCCGTATGCTGGGTGAAGAAGAAATAAAAACCACATTTGCAGATGTTGCGGGTGTTGAAGAGGCCAAGGAAGAAGTCGGTGAGCTGGTTGAGTTTTTGCGTGATCCGGGTAAATTTCAGAAACTGGGTGGCCAGATTCCACGGGGTGTCTTGATGGTGGGGTCTCCGGGTACCGGTAAAACACTGCTGGCAAAAGCCATAGCTGGCGAAGCTAAGGTGCCTTTCTTTACTATTTCCGGTTCAGACTTTGTAGAAATGTTTGTTGGTGTAGGTGCATCCCGTGTGCGCGATATGTTTGAACAGGGTAAGAAGCACGCACCCTGTATTATTTTTATCGATGAAATTGATGCGGTAGGTCGTCACCGTGGAGCAGGTGTAGGTGGTGGCCACGATGAACGTGAGCAAACCCTGAATCAGCTGTTAGTTGAAATGGATGGATTTGAGGGTAGTGAAGGTGTAATCGTTATTGCGGCAACTAATCGCCCCGATGTACTGGATCCTGCATTATTGCGCCCCGGTCGATTTGATCGTCAGGTGGTTGTACCATTACCGGATGTGCGTGGACGTGAACAGATTCTTAAAGTCCATATGCGTAAAGTACCCGCCGCTGATAATGTCAGGGCATCCCTGATTGCCAGGGGTACACCTGGTTTTTCCGGTGCTGATCTGGCAAATTTGGTGAACGAGGCTGCATTATTTGCCGCACGGGAAAACGCACCTGAAGTTTATATGGAACACTTTGAACGGGCTAAAGATAAAATCATGATGGGCGCTGAGCGTAAATCCATGGTTATGTCTGAAGATGAGAAGAAGCTTACTGCTTACCATGAAGCGGGACACGCCATTGTTGGTCGTCTGGTACCAGACCATGACCCGGTTTACAAAGTAAGTATTATTCCCCGTGGCCGCGCACTGGGTGTCACCATGTTCCTGCCAGAAGAGGATCGCTATAGTTATAGTAAGCGGCGTCTGGAAAGCTCGATTGCCAGCCTGTTTGGTGGTCGTCTTGCGGAAGAGATTATATTTGGGCATGACAATGTTACTACTGGTGCGTCGAATGATATCGAGCGCGCAACAGAAATTGCTCGTAGCATGGTTACTAAATGGGGTCTGTCTGAGAAACTTGGTCCCCTGGCTTATTCTGAAGATGAAGGTGAAGTGTTTCTGGGGCGTTCTGTTACCCAGCATAAAAATGTTGCGGATGATACAGCTCGTGTTATCGATGAAGAGATTCGAGATGTTATTGACCGGAACTATGAATGTGCAGAGAAGATGTTGAATGATAATCTGGATATTTTACATGCAATGGCCGACGCTTTAATGAAATATGAAACCATTGATTCGGATCAGATTGATCAATTGATGGATCGTAAAGATGTGAGTCCACCCAAAGACTGGAGTGATGATGATGGTGATGAAAACTCATCTGCATCCGAGTCATCTTCTAAAAAAGAGTCTAAGAAGGAAGATAAGGGTGATGGTTCGATTGGTGGTCCAGCAAGTCTCCACTAATTAGTTCATAGTTATTCACTCACAAAAAACCCCTGTCTACAAACAGGGTTTTTTTGTGTAATATTTAATTTAACATTGTAGGCTTTAGCTTCAGCTGACGATAATTGGCGTTATTTGAAGTGAGGCAGCGAGAGTTAGAAAAAAAATAGATTAACTATAAAATCTACTACTGTCCGGTTTAAAGAAATGGGTTTATGTTTAAATCACACTGTAGTGTAATTTATGATTATTTCACCCTGTCCGAGACATGAGTTGGGAATACCTGCATAAAACACGCCGTAAAACCCTCCCTTGGCTCGGCACCCGCGTCCATGCGGGTGACGGTCTTAGGCAGGCATCCCTAGCTCATGTCTCTAGTTATTAGTAGTGATTAGCGGGACATATATGATAAAAAACATAATAAACAGTCATCTACGGGTTGAGTTAAAATTCTTCATCTAAAAAAACTATGAGTCATTTTTTTCCTTTATTGTCATCCACTAAACCCTTAATTATGGGAGTGCTTAATACCACACCCGATTCTTTTTTTGATGGTGGTAAATTTAATTCTGTTAAATCGGCTTTGCAACAGGCCCTTCTCATGTGTCAGCAGGGCGCAGATATCATCGATGTGGGGGGGGAGTCGACACGACCAGGGGCAAAAGAAGTTTCTGTCAGTGATGAAATAAAGCGAGTAGTTGAAGTAATTGCCGCTATTCGACAGGAAACAGAGGTATGTATTTCAATCGATACTAGTAAACCCGAAGTCATGCTCGCAGCCGTCAATGCTGGAGCCAGCCTTGTGAATGATGTAAATGGTTTACGTGCATACGGGGCGCTTGAGGTGTGTGCAGATTTAAATGTACCTGTTTGTGTGATGCATATGCAGGGTGAGCCCCGTACCATGCAGGCAAATCCGGTTTACAATGATGTGGTTGATGATATTAAACTGTTTTTTGAACAGCGTATAAAGTCATGTTGTGATGCGGGAATTAAGCGGGAGAATATAATTCTCGATCCGGGGTTTGGATTTGGGAAGACGCTGGAGCATAATTTACAGTTGTTAAAAAGGCTGGATGAATTTCAAATATTTAATCTACCCTTACTGGTTGGCTTATCTCGAAAAAGTATGTTGGGTAAAATCCTGAACGATGATGTGCCCGAAAATCGCTTGTTTGCAAGTTTGGCTGCAGCTGTGCTTGCCAGAACCAGGGGAGCGAATCTTTTTCGAGTGCATGATGTTAAGGCTACATTGGATGCACTTAAAGTTTGTGATGCCATTAACGGTGTACAATGATGTTTTATACTCGATAAACAGATAATAATTTTGTGGGATATTAAATGGCAAAAAAATATTTTGGTACTGATGGAATTCGTGGCAGAGTCGGCAAAGGCCAGATGACTCCCCAGGCAGTGATGAAGCTGGGCTGGGCCGTGGGTAAGGTGCTGGCAGGTCATGGCAATAACCTGGTTGTTATTGGTAAAGATACACGCATTTCAGGTTATATGTTTGAGGCTTCACTTGAAGC
>Ga0316207_10004734_pt1 | contig 11643 bp, 13 predicted proteins | sample 6weekpyrite_MG_FD_204943 | JGI IMG/M metagenome (GOLD analysis project Ga0316207, IMG submission 204943) | Microbial mat bacterial communities from mineral coupon in-situ incubated in ocean water Damariscotta River, Maine, United States -... | ecosystem: Environmental > Aquatic > Marine >...
CAGGCGGCTCTGGCCCCTGTGCCCGCTGCGATTTCGGCGGTTTGCCATGTCGTGATAGGAAGCGTGCTTTCCGCGATATGGCGCCGCGATGCAGAGCGTGTGCTTGCCGACAATTCCATGCAGATGGGCGTAGACAGATGAGCTTTTTTTCAAGGGACGAGGATAGCGCCGACGTTCGCTTTCCCCCGCCGCTCGTCTTCGTGGGTTTCCTGCTGATCGGGCGCGTTATCAACGATGCGCTGGGCCTTAATCCCGCCATCCCGGGATGGCTGCGCATCGCCCTTGGCGGCGGCGCCATCGCGGTGGGCTGCGCCGTGATCCTTGCCGCGCTATTGCGGTTTCGCAAGGCGGGCAACAATCCTGAACCGTGGAAACGCGATACGCAATTCGTGGCCAGGGGCATTTACCGTGTAACCCGCAACCCCATGTATCTGGGCATGGCGATTGCCAGCTTCGGTATCTCGGTGGCGGCCGATTGCCTTGGCGGTTTGCTTACCCTTCCTCTCTCGATCATCGTCATTCACACCCAAGTGATCCGGCGCGAAGAGGTTTATCTGCGCAAGACCTTTGGCGAACCTTACCGGGAGTATTGCGGCCGTGTCCGGCGCTGGATCTGATCCCAAGCCATTCGAATTCACCCCGGCGGATGCGAAGCAATATGCCCCCGCGGCGGCGCGTAACCGCGAACCGATCGCGCAGGCATTGCGCGGGGTGCTTCCTCCGTCAGGTCTCGTCCTTGAAATCGCGAGCGGGACGGGCGAACACGCCGTGCACTTTGCCCGCTGCTTTCCAGATCTTGACTGGCAGCCCAGCGACATGGCCGAAGCGGCGTTATCCTCGATCGCTGCGTGGCGTGAGGAAAGCGGGGCGACAAATCTTAAGGCGCCGCTACGGATCGACCTTCTATCGGGAACATGGCCGATCGACCGGGCCGATGCGATCTTCTGCGCGAACATGGCCCATATCGCCCCTTGGGAAGCGACGGTGGGCCTGTTCGAGGGCGCAGGACGCATTCTTGACGGGGCAGGGCCGCTGGTAATCTATGGCCCATTCCTCGAGAAGGGGCTCGCAACTGCGCCGTCCAACATGGCATTCGACGCGAACCTCAAGGCGCGCGATGCCAGTTGGGGGCTGCGCCGGCTTGAAGACCTTGACCGATTGGCGGTCAGGGCGGGGATGGTTCGCACCGCGCGCGCCGCGATGCCGGCGAACAATCTGCTTCTCGTCTATCGCCGCAAATGAAAAACGCCCGTCGGACGATCGTCCGACGGGCGTTTTTGAAAGCTGTTCGGGGCTGCGATCAGTTGATCGCCTCTTCGCCCGCTTCGCCAACCGATTCGATATCTTCACCGGCACCCTGTACGGTGTTGCAGGCGGCGGCGGAAAGAGCGAGCGTGCCGAGAGCGGCGGCCATTACGATGCGACGGATCATGAATGCTTCCTTTCGTTTCAACTTGATCGTCAAAACGGCCTAACGGCGAAGCAGTTCCATCACGTTTCCGGGAGCGCGGCGTTTTCTTGCAAGGTACGCCGCGAATTGATCCTCTCGCGCCAGATGATGACCGCGCCGGCAAGGATGATCAGCGGTGCGCCAAGCCACAGGGTTTCGGGCGGCAGGTTGTCGAATATCGCCCAGCCGTAAAATGTCGCCCACAGCAGCATCGAATAATCCATGACGATCACGCTCGCCACGCTGCCCATGCGAAGCGAAACGGTCAGCATCAGCTGGCTCGCAATTCCGGCAAATCCGATCCCCAGCAATACCGCGATATCGCCAAGGCCAAGATCCCACGATCCAAGCAGTGTAGCCGCAAACAGCACCGGGCTGGAAAAGATTGCGAACCACGTCACGATGGCGATGGGATTTTCGGAACGGGTCAGGTCGCGGATCTGGATCGAAACCAGCGCCACCATGAAAGCGGCGCCGATCCCGACCGCCACGCCGAGAAGCGGAACGCGCGCATGGAACGGATCGGTAACCAAGAGGATGCCGATAAATCCCATGATCGCCGCAGACCAGCGCCATGGGCCGACGTGTTCGCGCAAAAGGAAGAATGTCAGGATCACGGCGAAGATGGGGGCGGTGAATCCCAATGTGGCCGCCACGGCCAGCGGGAGGAGGATCGGCGCGGCAAAGTTGAGAACCATGCCGGTCGTACCCGACACGGCCCGCATCGCGTGGCTTTTCAGCCTGTGCGAGCGCATCAAGGACAATTGCCCGCGCATCGCCAGCCAGCCGAGCAGGACCGGAAGGGTCAGGAACTGGCGCACGAAAATCATTTGCGGCAGATCGATGCCCCGTCGGTCGCCAACCTTCACCAACATGAACATTGTCGCCAGCATGATCGCAGCGCCCAACCGGATCAGCAGGGCGAAAAGCGGCCTTTGGCGTGGACTATCGCCCGGAATGATTGCACTTTGCGGCATCAGCCGCCTATGGGATGCGCGATCACCGGGGATCAAGCGATAACCTTTGCAAGGCTGGCAAAAGTTTCGATGTTATCAATTTTCGATAGCGATGCGGCGAATTGGGCTGCGCTGATGGGCTTTGCCATGTTGCTCGCCGGCCTTGCCCTGCTGGGCGATCGCAGGCGGCTGAAGCGGCGCGAGCCCGATGCCGTCGGCTTCATGCCATGGACCAGCCTGTTCCTTGCCGCGATGTTCGCCGCCGGGGTATTCGGCGTGTTCGCACTGATGTCCTGGTTCTCCCCCGTTTGAACACGGGGGAGAAGAGGATTACAGGCAGGCCTGCAGATAGGCTTTGTCGAAACCGAACTGGCGTGCCTTTTCCAGCGTATAGGGGCGCAGGCCCGACGGGCGGTGTTCGCCGATGATCTTGCCGTCCTCGCCCTCGTCCAGATATTCGTACGAAAACAGTTCCTGCGTGACGATGACATCGCCTTCCATGCCGATCACTTCGGTGATGTTGGTCGTGCGGCGCGAACCGTCGCGAAGACGCTTCACCTGAACGATCAGGTCGACGGAGTCGGCGATCTGCTTGGAAATGGCGGCTTTGGGGATCTTGATGTCGCCCATAAGGATCATGTTTTCCATACGGCCAAGACATTCGCGCGGGCTGTTGGCGTGAAGCGTACACATCGAACCGTCGTGACCCGTGTTCATCGCGGCAAGAAGGTCGAAACATTCCGCACCACGAATTTCGCCCAGGATGATGCGGTCAGGACGCATACGCAGGGCGTTCTTCACAAGGTCGCCGATGGTAATCGCGCCTTGTCCTTCAAGGTTGGGCGGACGCGTTTCGAGCGGCAGCCAGTGCGGCTGCTGCAGCCGAAGTTCGGCCGCGTCCTCGATGGTCAATACGCGCTCGCCCGGATCGATCATCTTCGACAGGGCGTTGAGCATCGTCGTCTTGCCCGAACCCGTACCGCCCGAGATGACGATGTTCATCCGGCTTGCGCCCGCGATCTTGAGGCAGGTCGCCATCTTGTCGCTCATCGAACCAAAATCGCGGAGCATGTCGACCGTGATCGGCTTCTCCGAAAACTTACGGATCGAGATCGCCGTGCCCTTGAGGCTGAGCGGCGGGACGATGACGTTCACACGCGAACCGTCTTTCAAACGGGCGTCGGCCAGCGGCGTGGTCTGGTCGACGCGGCGGCCGACCTGGTTCACGATGCGCTGCGCGATCTGGAAGAGGTGCTGTTCGTCACGGAACTTGATCTTGGCCAGTTCTAGCTTGCCCTTGCGCTCCACGTAAGTCTGGTTCGGGCCGTTGACCATGATGTCGGTCACGTCGGCATCGCCAAGCAGCTCTTCGAGCGGGCCGAAGCCGAGCAGTTCGTCGACCAGCACCTTTTCCAGCGCGAACTGCTCGCGGCGGTTGAGCGTGATCTTCAGTTCTGCCAGCACTTCGAGGATGATCGGCCGGAATTCTTCCGACAGCTCGTCCTTGGTCAGCGTTGCCGCGGCTTCGGGGTCGACCCGTTCCAAAAGGCGCGGAAGGACTTGTTCCTTGATGCGGTGAACGCTGGCCTCGAACCCTTCGACAACCGCTTCGCCCGAAACCTGCGCGGCGGCGCGCTCGGCCAATTTGGCAAGCGCCTCGTCCTCCGGGCTGGAGGCATTGACGGGTGGGGCCGGGAAGGCGTCGTCGTCCATCGGCGGGGGCATGGGCGGCTGGGTGCGCAGCGGCTCTGCCCCTTTCATCGGGCGAGCGACACCGAAGGCCGGGCGTCCCTGTCCCGATCCATTCATTCCATTGCGACGGCCAAATGCGTTCATTAGAAACTCCGAACAGGCGGCAAGCACCGGGGTGCGGTGGTCTGTCAGGGATGTTGTGGCCGAATTTGGTGAATAAGCCGTAAAGACCTCGCCCGAATGGGAGAGAGGCCGCGTGGTTAACGCTCTCTTGACTCTATGCAGCGTAACCCGGCCATGATTGACCCGCGCGAGAATGTATCGCGGCTAACTGGAAGGGGCCCGGCCCAGTGATCGTATCCGACGAAGAACGTCTGATTTTCATGCATATACCGAAAACGGCGGGCATCTTCATTCGCCGCAATCTGCCTGATGACCGGCGTTTCGCGGGGATCCGCATGCTGGACGGAGTGGGGATGCGCGATTTCGCCCACTTGCCCTTGCGCCTTGTCGCCGAGCATTTTCCAACCGATTTTGCGAAGATGGCGGACTATCGCAGTTTCGCGGCGATAAGAGAGCCTCATGCACGGTTTGTTTCTTCGGTGCAGGAGCATCTCAAGCAGTTCAAAGGCATCCCCAAGGAGCAGGTCACCAGCCCATTGGTGATTGATACGGCGCGTGAAATCGTGAAGCATCTTCCATCCGATGAACCCGAATATGCCCATTTCCTGCCGCAGATACAGTTCGTCGAACTGGATGGGCGCAGGATCGTGACCGACCTTTTCGATTTCGCGAATATCGATGACATGGTGCACGAAATCGAAGCGTATACAGGCCGCCAGATGGACCGGGAGCCGAAAAACGTTGCTGGGGCAGCCATTCATCCGGCAATCCATCGCGGGTGGCGTAAAGTTCGCGACGCGGCGCCATGGCTAACCCCGTTTGGCCGGTCGCGAATTGTTCGCAAATTTTTCACGCGCCGCAACGAGGTGACGTTAACCGATGATCTGAGCGCGTTTGTGGACGCGTACTACCGTGCAGACATCGCATTGTACCAGAAAGTCGCGCGCCGGACCGAGAGGACTGCAACGTGCTGAGAAAGATACAAGGGAAGCGCCGATCGCATGTTCCGGTCGATCCGCGTACATCCGATCTCTACATCGTGGAGTATCCCAAATCGGGGGTGACGTGGCTTTGCACGTTGCTCGGCAATCTTGCCGCACTGGAAAGCGGATCGAAGGCGATTGTCAATTATGCCAATTCGATTGCGTGGGTTCCCGATATTCATATCAATCGCCTGATCGGCGAACCTTTGCACTCCTGGCCGCCGCAGCGCATGATAAAGTCGCACGCCCGGTTTGAACGTGCCTATGCTTTTTCCCTGTACCTTGCCCGTCACCCCGTTTCGGTGATGAAAAGCTATTACCGGTACGCAGCCGCGTTCGAGGGTGCGCAGTTTGGCGATTTCGCCGGGTTTCTCAGGTCCGACAAATATGGGGTTGATGCGTGGCGCGGCCACGTCAATTCATGGCTGTCGCGCCGGCCCAGCCATCACCGTATCCTCCTTGTCCGCTATGAGGACCTGGTAGACGATGCAGCAGCGCAGCTCATGCGGATAAGCGATGTCTTTGGATGGAGCGTGGATCCCGCCAATGCCGAAATCGCCGCAGAGCGTTCGGCGGCAAAGTTCATGCAGGCGAACGAGGCGCAGCTGGGGATCGGCGGTGCAAAGTTCGTGAAACAGACTTCTACGGCCACGGTTAGCGAGGATGACCTGGCCTTCATCCATGAACGCTGCGCAGACGAATTGCGGATGCTGGGCTACGATACGTTCGTTTCTGACTCCTGAGGGGCGGGTTTCTTGGAAAAGTATCTGGGACGGATCGGATGGCTGGGGGGCGAACAAGTCCTGCGTATCCTTGCAGGTCTGTTCTTTGTCACGATTGCGGCGCGCTATCTTGGCCCCGCCGGGTTCGGGGCGTTGACGTACGTTGTCACTGTTGCCGCACTGGCCAGCCAGGTCGTGCGTTACGGACAAGACAACCTGATCATCAAGAACGTCGTCACAAGACAGGATGAAACATCAAGCGCTGTCGCAACGGCGTTTCTCATTCGTTTGGCGCTCGCGGTCATCGCTTCTGCCGCGGCGGTGACATTCCTGCTCATCGTTTCCCCGCCAGCTGAAATCGGACCTGTCATGCTTGCCGGGGCCTGCATGATCATTCTGGCTGTTCCGCTCGAAAGCCACTTTGCCGCTTCGAAGGCATTCGAACTTTTCCGGCAGCTTGCCATCGGGCGCTCGATCGTGGTTGTCGGCGCCGCGGCAGCGACGCTGGCGCTTGTCGTCTTTCGTTTTGGCGTCGAAGCCTTTGTCATCCTGCGCGGCGCCGAGGCGTTGCTTTATGGCGCGGTGTCCCTGATAATTTTCATGCTTCTGGTAAAGCCGCGCGGCCGGGTGCAGCTTCGCCCGGCCATGTTCGCCCGTATGGTACGGGCGGGCTTTCCCATGATGCTTTCGCAATTGGCCGTCCTTGCCTATCTCACGATCGACCAGATCATGCTGGGACTGATGGCGGGATCAGAGGAACTGGGACTGTACGGCGTTGCCGTGAGGATCGCGATGCTGGGCGCGTTCCTGCCGCAATTATTGCAGACCACGACATATCCCACGCTTGTGCGCAGGCAATCGGATGGCGGCGGCGTTGAAGACGTGCTGCCGCGCTATTTCGATTACTTCGGCGCGGCAGGCTGGTTGCTGACGATCGGCACTGGCCTTGGCGCCGGGCTGTTCCTGGTCCCTCTTTTCGGACCGGACTATGCGTCTGCGCTGCCGGTATGTCTTGTTCTTCTGCTTTCGCTGCCGCTGTTTGCATTGACGACCGCGTACAAGGCTTGCCTGTCGGCCCGAGGAGATCTCTGGTCGATGACGATGATTTCAGGTGCGGCGGCATGCACGAACGTCATTCTCAATCTTGCGCTTATCCCCGCGTTTGGCGGCATGGGGGCGGCCATCGCAACCATTGCCGCACTTCTTGTGGCCTCGATCGTTTCGGCGGCATTGCGGCGCAGTGACCGGCCCTTGGCCAGAATGATGCTCCGTTCGCTGGAACCTGCCGGGACCGTGTCCCGCACGGCAAGGCAGGTATGGCCCATCGTGATGACGCGGCTGGGGCGGGCGGCGCCATGACGGGAATGATCCTCCACGTCTGTCAGTCCGATCGGATCGGCGGCGCTGCGGTCGCGGCACGGCGGCTGATCATGGCGCAGCGCGCGCATGGCATTGATGCGCACATGCTGGTGGGCCGCAAGCAGGGCACGGACGATTGGGTTCACCCGATCGAAGGGACTGGCTTGCAGGCATCGGTCCGTATCCGCCGCTTTGTCATGAAGCGAGCGCTTCGGTTGCTGAGCGCGCAGGCCAATGGCGCGATGCAGACACTGGGCGCAGGGCCGCGCGGGATGAAGCGTGCCATCGCGGATCTTGATCCATCCCTCGTCCATTTTCACTGGCTTGGCGGTGAAATGACTGATCTGGCGGAAATGCGATTAACTCGCTGGCCGGTCGTATGGACCTGTCATGACCAGTGGGTGTTTTGCGGCGCCGAACATTACGCGGCTGATGAGGGATATCGCACCGGTTATGCCGAACGCAGGGCATTTGACCCGGATCGTTTCAATTTGAACCGAAAGCGGCGCACGTGGAAGGGGTGGAAACCGCATCTCATCGGGCCGAGCAGCTGGATGACGCGCACCGCCAGAGAAAGCGTGATTGCCCGCGACTGGGATACGACCACCATCCCCAACACGCTGGACACGGATCTGTTTTCGCCGATGGAGCGAGAGCAGGCGCGTGCCGAATTCGGCCTTCCCGCGGACAAGCGCGTAATTCTTTTCGGCGCACAAGGCGGCGACCGTGATCCGCGCAAGGGTTTCGACCTTCTGGCAGGCGCGCTTTCCTCCTTTACAAGGCGGGAGCGGGAGGGGGCCGTGCTGATAGCTTTTGGCGGCGATGCGGCGGAAGGCGGGGAACTGTCCGGCATACCCTTTCGCTGCGTGGGTACCGTGACAAGGGAGGACACATTGGCGCGCCTTTATAATGCGGCGGATATTTTCGCGGCCCCTTCGCGTCAGGATAACCTGCCCAACACCATGCTGGAGGCGCAGTCCTGCGGAACTCCTTGCGCGGCGTTCGACGTGGGCGGAATGAGCGACATCATTGCCCAGCCGTGGCATGGCACTGTCGTTCCTGCCTTCGATACGGCGGCTTTTGCCAGGGCCTTGCTGCAACAGGGGGGCAGGGAGGCAAGGGACCGGACCAGGCAAGACGCCTTGTCCCGCTACTCCAACGCTCGCATTGCCGGCCTGCATGCCTGGCTCTACGAACAGGTCATCGAAGAGCATCACCGTGACTAGTCCGCTTCCCAGTATCTCGGTTGTCACTGCCACCTTCAATGCTCTTCAAGGGCTCAAGCAGACGGTGGAGAGCGTGGCCTCTCAGGACTATGCCAATGTGGAGCACGTCATCGTCGATGGCGGGTCAAACGACGGCACGAAGGCTTATCTCGAAGGCCTTGGCAACAAAGTGCGATGGATAAGCGAACCGGACGAAGGCATCGCCGACGCCATGAACAAAGGCATCGCCATGGCGACGGGGGAGTATGTTCTTGTGCTCCACGCAGAAGATCAATTCGTAAACAGTATAGCTCTTTCACGGGCTGCTCGATTTATGGACGGATTCACTGATGTGATTAGTTTCAACGTAACCGTGATCCGTGAAAATACCTCCAGCATCTATCGGAGCAGAGGGTTCGGCCCGTTCCTTGAACTGTTCATGACAATCCCACATCAAGGTGCACTTTGTCGTAAGTTTCTTTATGATCGCATCGGCACCTTCGACACCCGAATAAGGGTAGCCATGGATTACGAATTCATGTTGCGAGCAAAGAGGGCGGGCGCCACAGTGAGAGTGGTGAATGAGAATTTAGCAATTATGCCTGCGACTGGCGTGAGTTCGCGTCTCGATTGGCCGAGCGTGCACAGGCGGATCATGGAAAACAAAGCCGTGCAGCTACGTCACTGCAGACCTCTGTGGTCTCATTCAGTCATGATGGCTGCATTCTGGAATCTCTACCCTCGCTACAAGAAATTGCGTTACTTAATGAGCTGGCACCAACGATGAGAGTAACGATTCAAACTCATCTAACCATCGTCCAACCGTGAAGCGGTCCATTGCGATAGATCGAGCGTTGCGGCGCAAATTCATCATTTGATCGGGGTCGTTTGCAATCTTGCAAACTGTTTCTGCCGAAGCGGTCAGATCTTCAGGATTGAGGAGTATGCCGCCGTTTGGGGGACAAACAACCTCTTCGACCGCACCGCCTGCAAGGCACAACACAGGCGTTCCGCAGGCCATAGCTTCAGCAGCCACATAGCCAAAGCCCTCGACATGTGAGGGTAGTAACAAGAAGTCAGCTTTACGGTATTCGTCTCTTAGTTCACAGTCCGTCACTCGTCCAAGTCGGATGGCTTGAACACAAGGTAGTATTTCCTCTTGTGCTGGACCTGCCATCACAAGTTCAGCGCGCGACCCCATCGCTTCGCAAAATGATGCGACCGTATCAAAGCCTTTGCGTCGTGATGGTTTGCCAACGAATAGCAATCGTAGCGGTGTTCTACTATCCCGCGATTTGTTACCGTTTGGTTTGAAAAACTCGGTATCGACAGCATTGAGAATGGTGTGCACGGAGCTATATCCAAATTCCGCGCGGGTAGCGTTTGCTGTAGACTCACTTACCGCAACGATCGCTTTTGATGCTGCGATTGCCGCGCTTTCCATCGGACGGATGAAGCCTGCGTGAAACGCCTTTTGCGGTAAGCTTTTGTATGGTCGTAGATCGCTACCATGCACGACATGGTGCATGATCGTGACCAGAGGAACGCCAGATCGCTCGAACGCCTTAGCGCTCCAACTATTTGCGATAATAATTTCGCACTTTGCAGGCAAAAACGCTGGGGCCAGCCATGGGCAATATTGAAGAAAGTGGGGGTACAGCTCGAGTTGTACTTCGTGTCCTCGGCTGATCAAACCGCTCGACAAACGCTTTGCATACACCTCTGCACCAGTGCCTGTTTTTATCATGGGCATCCAAATGTGCATTTCGTTACCCTGGCATCTTTTGCATGGCGGAATGGAAAGACAAAATGCTCTCCGAGCAGGAATTGTAACCACTATGATTTTACTTTTACCGCAATAGGTTTGCAGCAATAAGCGTCAAGAGTCTCGCGTGCGGCGCGTCCCCATGAGAAATGAGCATGCGCGCGATCTTGTGCGGCGGCAGTGAATTCGCGCCGCCTTGCGCCGGACCAGTTGCCGACATCGCATAGGGCGGCCTGCCATTGGCTCGCATCGCCCGCAGTCACGAGCAGGCCCGTCTCCCCTTCCAGAACCGCGTCGGTCAGGCCGCCCGAGCGGGACGCTATCACGACGCCGCCGCAGGCCGCCGCCTCTGGAGCGACGAGACCGAAGCCTTCGTATTCGCCCGTTGCCGTTTCGATGTTCGGCACGATCACCGCCAGCGCTTCTGCATAGGCATGGACGAGTGCCGGGCCGTGCAGGCTTCCCAAGTGACGAACACGAGGATTGTCCAGTGCGGCGATCTCGTCGTCGTCCCATCCGGTGCCCGCGACATCGAGAGTGATCGCAGGGTCGAGCAGCGGCAGGACGTTGCGGATGAACCAGCCGCACCCTTTTCGTTCGACCAGCCGGCCCACGAACAGAAGCCGTCCGTTATGGCGCGCCGCCGGCGCATCGCCGCGCAAATCGGTGCCGCGCAAATCGGTGGCAAGGGGAATGATCGTGCTTTCGCGCCAGCCGGTTTCCCTTGCGACCTCTGCCGTGGCGCGGGAATTGGCAATGACCTTTGCGCCGCGCAGCAATCGCGCGCCCAGCTTCAAGTATGCGCCATATAGCCTGCCCTTCAGCCCGCCGCGCCGATGATAGGCGACATCGGTTCCGTGCGCAGACAGCACGATGCGTGTTTTCGCAAGGAACAGGCATGGCAAGACCCCAAGAGGCCAGAGCGCCATGTCGCCCAGATGGAGCACCCGGGGAAAGCGGCCGCGCCGAAACATGGCGACAAGGACGCGAACCGGGAAAAACATGAGCGCTGCGGCCGTTGGCGGCATCCCGTCGGCCTGACCGGGCAGGGCGACGATGTCGACCGGCTCGATCTCGCGGAGCGCTTCTGTCAATCGCATCGAATAGGTTTCCATCCCGCCGACCGCAGGTGCCCATTTTCGCGTCACGAACATTATGCGCGCCTCGGTCACGTCAAAACCCGATCCAGATGCGCCCTTCGGGAGGATCACCTGCAGGCATGCGGGCGGTCTCTGCCCAGACGAGGCGACCCGCACTCTGGCCAGTGTTGGCGAGCGTGTGGATCCCGCGATCAAGCGTAATGGCCTGCCCGTCGGCAATCACCCGATTGTCGATGGAAAGGCCGCTGCCTTCGGCGCGATAGGAGCCGGGGACGAGTATCTCGGTCT
>Ga0316207_10004735_pt1 | contig 11641 bp, 8 predicted proteins | sample 6weekpyrite_MG_FD_204943 | JGI IMG/M metagenome (GOLD analysis project Ga0316207, IMG submission 204943) | Microbial mat bacterial communities from mineral coupon in-situ incubated in ocean water Damariscotta River, Maine, United States -... | ecosystem: Environmental > Aquatic > Marine >...
CAGGTCGATGCCGATAATTTTAGCCATGTTTTGCTCCAAAAATGCTTAATTTTTAACTTAACCCTTAGATAAGGGCGGGTATTTTTTTTTCAATGGTTTATATGTGTTTAGTGTGTCTTATTTGTTTGTAGGGTGGATCAAGGGTCGTGGATCCACCAAATCTCACCAACGAAACAGGTGGATCCGCGACCCTTGATCCACCCTACGATCTATTCAGAAGCCTTTGACACCATCACCATCGCCGGGCGAACCAGACGATCATTTAACAGGTAACCTTTCTGCATCACTGCAATTACGGTGTTTGGCTCATGCTCATCACTGGGCTGCATTGACATAGCCTGGTGATGGTCAGCATTAAACTTCTCACCTTCCGGATTCAGCTCAACCACATTAAATTTTTCAAACACACCGGATAGCATAGTCAATGTCATCTGGCTACCTTCAAGCAGGTTCTCAACATTGGCATTATCCTGTTTAGCCGCATCAATCCCCAGCTCCAGGCTGTCTTTTACTGCGAGCATTTCAGAGATAAATTTTTCCAGTGCAAATTTATGTGCGTTCTCCAGGTCTTTCTGGGTGCGACGACGAATATTATCCATCTCTGCTTTAGTGCGCAGTAACTGATCCCAGTTTTCAGACGCTTTCTTTTCAGCTGCATCCAGACGCTCAATCATCTCTTCAGGGGATAGAGCCTCGCCCTCGGTTTCATTTACCGCTTCAAGCGCTTCTTCTTCAGCGGATAAAATTTCACCTTCCACATCCGCATCTTGTTGATTTTTATCGAGGATTTCCTCGTTTGACATCGCCAGTTCTCCATCAAATTATAAGGTCTGTTTGCAATATGGGGATATTCATTGGAGATTCAAGGGGTTTTGAAAGTAAAAGATAGAAGAAAAAGAAAACGCAAATGGCCGCTAATAACCGCGAAAGAACGCAAATTTTATAGCTCGCTCACCTGTGGTGAACTAAACTAAATAGATCTTTTGTTTTTTTTGCGGCCCTTGGCGGCCATTTGCGTTTTTAGCGTTTTCTTTTTATTTCCTGTTAACAATCTATTTACTCTCAGCACCCAAAGCCAAACTCAAAAACCGCGCAGTTATATCCACAGCCGAAATCACTTTACTATATTCCATCCGCGTCGGACCAATCACTCCCAGCACTCCCAGGGTATGCTCTTTAGTACCATAGGGTACGGAGATCACACTGAAATCCTCCAGGCCTTCTATGCCTGCCTCAGAACCAATAAATACCTGCATATCTTCTGCCTGTATACAGCGATCCAGTAAGCCCAACATATCCCTTTTATTCTGAAACACCTGAAACAGCTGCTGTAGTTGATTAGCATTATCCGTCTCATTGAAACGAATTAAATTGGCCTGCCCCTGTAATCGATAGGTCTCATTGTCATCATCGGGTTTTAGTGCCTGATCAGCTAGATTAACCGCCGCCGCCATTAATTCATCAACCTGGGTACGCGCACGCTGCATTTCTTTTACCAACAATGCACGGATCTGAAAAATATCCTTACCCATAAAATGATGATTCAGATAATTTGAAACTTTTACAAGCTCATCCTGGGTATAGTCTTTATCTACATGCACAATTCGATTCTGCACATCCCGTTCATTCACCACCAGAATAGCGAGTATTTTTTTATCTGGCAGGGGTAAAAATTCAATTCGGCGTAAATTTAACTGACCACTTTTTGGCAGGGTAATAACCCCGGCCATTTGAGTGATATCCGACAGCAGGTTATTGGCCATATTAATCAGGGTATCTTTATCCTGGTCTGCATTTAACTGACTTTTTAGTTTCTCTTTAATCGTTGCTTCAATCGGGCTAAATTCAAGCATGGAATCCACATACATACGAAATCCCATATTAGTGGGTACACGACCCGCGGAGGTATGGGGAGCCGAAACCAGTCCCATTGAATCTAAATTTGCCATCACATTACGAATGGTAGCCGTAGAGATATTTAAACCGGCTGTTTGTGCGAGGGTTTTCGACCCCACGGGTGTTCCCTCTTCAACATAACAATTAATGAGGGTTTTTAATAAATATTGGGCGCGCTCGTTTAGCGGAACTGAACTTAAAGACGGTTGACTTGAGTTTTTAGGCATTAGTGTTTTGGTAGGGTGGATCAAACGAAGCGGATCCACCAATGGTCGATAAAATGGTGGATCCGCTTCGCTTGATCCACCCTACGCTTTAGGCCACTACTAAATTGCTTTCAGGTGCCCGTTCTCAATGGTATAGATTGTATCCATTTTTTTAGCAAACTCCATATCATGTGTCACCACAATCAAGCTGGTGCCAAACTCTTTATTTAAACGCAGTAGCACCTGAACCACCTGTTCTGCAGTGGCTTTATCCAGGTTACCCGTCGGCTCATCGGCACAGATACAGCGGGGCTCATTTATCACCGCACGGGCTATTGCAGCACGCTGGCGCTCTCCACCGGAAAGCTCCGCCGGCTTATGCTTTAAGCGACGCGTCATACCCACTTTTTCAAGTAACATCTCAGCTTTATTTAAGGCCTGTGATGGACTCGTTCCCCGCACCAGTGCGGGCATCGCTACATTTTCCTGCGCGCTAAACTCAGCTAGTAGATGATGAAACTGGTAAACAAAACCCATGTAATTATTACGTACCCGACAACGCTCTTTTTCAGACATACTGACCAGGTCTTTTTCATTTACAAACACCTGTCCAGAAGTAGGTTTATCCAGCCCCCCAAGCAAATGCAACAGAGTGCTTTTACCAGAACCCGAAGCACCTACAATAGCGACCTTTTCACCGGCTTTTACCGTAAGGTTTATATTTTTTAAAATCTCCAGCTGGCTGCCCCCACCTTCTTTAAAGGTCATGTATATATCCACGGCCTCTAGAACAATAGGGGCACCAGTACCATTCGGAAATATTTGTGATTCTGAAAAACGATTAGTTAATGGCATTATTCATACCTCAAAGCATCAGCGGGCTGAACCCGGGCTGCACGATATGCGGGGTAAATAGTAGCCAGTACAGACAGGCCAAATGCAGATAAGGTATAGGTCAACACATCTGATAAATGTAAATCCGATTTTAGCTCGGTTATGTAATAAACATCAGCTGGCAGGAATTTCGTATTCATTAAACCTTCAATAAAGCCGACAATTTCATTTACATTTAACGCAACTGGCACACCAATTGCCACCCCTAATATTGTGCCAACTAAACCAATCACTACACCCTGTACGATAAATACCCACATTAAACTATTGGGCGTCATACCAATGGTGCGTAATATAGCAATATCCGCCTGCTTGTCATTCACCGTCATCACCAGTGTGGAAATAATATTAAATGCGGCCACCGCTACAATCAGTAAAAGAATAATAAACATCACCACTTTTTCGGTTTTTAACGCTTTAAATAAGTTGCTGTGCATTTTAGTCCAGTCACGCACCCAGTAATCTTCACCTAAGCTGGTATCTAATTCATAGGTCACTTCTTTGGCACTAAACATATCATTGAGTTTGAGGCGAACACCTTCAACTTTCTCCCCCATGCTGAATAACTTCTGTGCATCCTGCATATGCACAATCGCCATGGATCGGTCAAACTGATGCATGCCCGCTTCAAATACACCAACCACGGTAAAGCGTCTTAAACGAGGCATAACTCCAACCGGTGTAACGTTAGCCTGGGGTGTAATAACGGTAATTTTTTCACCTTCAAACACGCCCATTGCATTAGCCAGTTCTCGCCCCAGAATAATGCCAAAAGCACCCGGTTTTAAATCTGCGAGCTTACCTGAAACCATTTTGCCGCCAATTTTTGAAACCTTAGGTTCCTCATCCGGCATAACCCCCCTGATGATTGCACCACTGACTCGGCTACGATTACTTAGCATGGCTTCATTTTGTGTGAAGGGTGCAGAGTCAATTACATTTGGATTCTGTGCGACTTTAACCTGAACAGACTGCCAGTCACTTAAACTTCCATCCTGACCGCTTACGGTAGCATGGGAAGTCATATCCAGGGTGCGCTCACGTAATTCTTTACCAAAGCCATTCATAACTGAAAGCACAACAATAAGGGCGGCTACACCAAGGGCTATACCCAGCATGGAGATTAATGCGATAAATGACACGAAGCCATTACGACGCTTGGCACGTGTGTATCTAAGGCCGATATAAAGCTCTTTCGGTCTAAACATATCTGAAGGGATTCTTTCTAATTTCTGGTTTAATTGATTGTTTTATAATCAATATCTACTGTAACTAATTTTTTATAGTTACGCCTAAAGCAATATGGGCATAGTCCTGTCAATCGACATACCCTCGGTGTTAATTTTTACACCATATGCTATTACTTCTACCCCTTCCTTAACGGCTTCTCTTAACAGTCGTCCATACTCGGCATCTACCGAATCCGCCGGGGTCACAAGGTTAACATCAGTGCGCATGATTATAAATAGCAGAACCGCCCTATGACCCGATTTAACCTGTTGAATTAACTCACGCAAATGCTTTTGTCCACGTTTTGTGACCGCGTCGGGAAAACTGCCGACACCTTCTTGCGTACTTAAAGTTACGTGCTTTACCTCAACAAAGACCAGGCGCCCTGCAAAATTCAGCACAAAATCCACACGGCTACCCTCATCCCCATAGGGAACCTCACTACGACACTCATCAAAGCCAACTAGTTCCGTTACCTGATTTTGCATCAGGGCCTCATGTGCCAGCTTATTGGTCAGGCTAGTATTGATACAGGCCAGCACGCCCAGCTTCACTTCTACTAACTGCCAGCTATGAGGGTATTTGCGTTTTGGATTATCAGAAACACTTAACCAGACATTTGCACCCTCAGGCATACAGCCGGTCATGGCGCCAGTATTGGCACAATGGGCGGTAATTTCTGAACCATCATCAAGAATAATATCTGCAAGGAAACGTTTGTAGCGTTTAATTAGTCTGCCTTTAATTAAAGGCGAATCGAAATTCATTTAAAATCCAGTAAAGTTATCATCGGGGCAAAACCTTTTCAGTTACCCCATCAGTAGTTCGCTATTTTACCGGGTTTAGTAAAATCTGCACCAGCATAAATATTGATCTATTATAAACATTATCCCTATATGGCCTTACCAATTAATAAAGGAAACCAGATGTTTTTTTCGACTAAAAAAATCTGCCAAATGCTCATTAGCCTGTCAATTTTATGCCTGTCTCAAATCGTATTGGCTGAAGATATGTCTGAGGGCTGTAGATCATGTGTAAAGAGCTACGATTGCAGCCGCATAAATAAAATATGCAATGCCACATGTAAGGCGAATCTGTATTCAAAAAAGATAGACCTGGATTCCTGTCGTGCATCCTGTATAGGCAAACTTGAAAAATGCTTATTGAATGCAAATAACTCATGTAGTTTTTATTGTTCTGATAAAAAGTAATTTAATTATATCTACCCGTCTAATTTTTTCTTAGCACCTCAGGAAGCGGCTTACCTGTTGAACCAGAAGGCGGCTTCATATTTAAATATGCCGCTATGCTTGGCGCAATATCATAAGGAGTTATTGGACGGCTTAGCTTTGCTGGCTGTAAACCTGCCCCGGCAAAAATCACTGGCACATAGGTATCATACTTCCAGGGCGATCCATGGGTTGAAGCAACCGTTAGGCCATCAAAGTCATTTATAAACACATTCGGTTCAAAAACAACATAGATATCACCAGAACGTTTTGCATGGAAATTATTGATGATTGATCGTGTCACCATATTCTCCGGTAGTTTATTTATCGCTAACTGCGAACTTGAAATCGCATATGACACGCCTTTGAGTTTTACTAACTCAGTTGCCAGTGCTTTTTCTATCCCCCCCTGATCTAAGCCTTTTTTATTAATCAGTTTATGATTTAGGTATATATAGGGCTGAAAATAAGCTTCGATTATATCTTCACCTATGCCAAATCGTTTTTTCAATGCGCTAATTACAGGCGTTTTATCTATGCCCTTTATATCAAAGTAATGCGCTTTTTCTATGCCTCGCTCATGCAGGTGCCCAGGCACCTCTGGTTGCCCGTGGTCAGCTGATAAAACAATCAGGGTATTTTTCAGACCAACTTTTTTATCAATATCTAACAGTAGCTGCTCAAGAATGTGATCCAGGTGCGCGATGTTATCTTCGCTTTCCAAGCTCGATGCACCGAATATATGTCCAACATAATCAGTTGAAGAAAAACTAATCGCTAGATAATCCGTCACATCATCCTGCCCGAGTTTTTCGTTATCCAGAAGTGTTCTGGCAAAATCAAGGGTCAGCTCGTCACCTGCAGGACTTAGTGTCAATTTCGTTGTGAAATATTTTTCACCTTGTTTGCCATAGGCATGGGGGAATGTTTTTCCAAAACCGGCAATATCGGTTTCATAATCACGATCATCCGCATTAGCAAATAAATATTTTTCTGGCGGGTACATCAGTTGCCAGGATTTACCCGAGTAAGTAGCTGGCATTTTTTTTGCGTTCCACCTGTTTACCCAGTCTGGATATTTTTCATAATAATAATTACTGGTAACAAACTCACCTCCGGCTTTAGAAAACCAGAAGGCTTTACCCGCATGACCCGCCATGGAAATCGCTCCACGATCTTTAACAGAGACAGAAAAAATTTTTGATTGCCCGGCAAAATGTATTGCCATCTCATCACTTAAAGTAGAAGTTAGAATATTATTCGGTGAACGCCCTTCAACTTTAGCCGTCTTTTGAGTGTGATCTATCTCGTTTTTTTTATCTACATCTGCCCCCTTGCTAAGCAGGTGATACTGAGCATCTTCAATATTATAAACCAGCCGGTCTTTCTCTCGATCAAACCAGACATTCCCCACCATGCCATGCACAGCAGGAGTCGTGCCCGTGGCTAAAGAGGCATGACCCACAATTGTTTCTGTATTAGCGTGCTGATAATGCGCATTACTGTAATGAATACCCTGGGACATTAGGTAACGAAAACCACCCTCACCCAGCACATTTTTAAATCGATCTGGCAGGTCACCACGAAGTGCATCAACAGTAATTTGTAAAATCAATTTCGGTTGTTCAGCGGCAAAGGTAGAGTTTACAGATACATACAGGCATGCCAAAGACAGAGTAGAAATTAAAACCACCTTATTGAATAAAAACCTATGTGTATTTATTTTCATAAACTTAATACCCTTGAACCTGGTAAACAAAAAAGCCGGGAACTGAAACATCAGTAACCCGGCTTATAGCACATTAACTATTCCTGTCAGGAATGAGTAAACTCACATTACACTGAATACATCTCAGCATTAATGGCACATCAATGGGCGCCACCACCTTCCTGTAGTTTTGCTAGCACCTGATCCAAACTGAAACTCGCCGCTTTCTGACGTGGCGGATAGCTCTTGAAGCTAGCCAGAAACTGTCCAACGTAGGCCTGTGCTGGCACCATTAAGTAGGCGCGATCGATCAACCAGTCATAATAGGTGTTAGATGTAAGCTGAGATCGCTCATAAGGATCGCGACGCAAATTAAACATCAGAGGAACACGTAATGGCACAAAGGGTTCAGCCCATGCCTGAAGCGTTGTTTCTACCCGCTGCTCCATAAAGATTAATTTCCAGTCCTGGTAACGCAATGCTGTCAGGTCACCATCATCAGAAAAGTAGAACACTTCTTTACGTGGCCCCTTATCTTTCTTACCGGTTAGATAAGGCAGGAAGTTATAACCATCGAGATGAACCTTATACTTACGCCCCATCGCCTTATGACCTTTCAACAGCTTCTTCTTGACCTCCGTATCACCTGCGGCGGCCAGTAAAGTCGGCAACCAGTCCATATGATGCATGATTTCATTAGACCAGGAGCCGGCTTTAATATGTCCAGGCCAACGCACCATGGCAGGTACTCGCCAGCCACCTTCCCAGTTGGTGTTCTTCTCACCGCGAAACGGTGTCATCGCTGCATCGGGCCAGGTATTCATGTGGGGGCCGTTATCTGTGGAATAAAAAACGATGGTGTTATCGGCAATCTTGAGTTCATCGAGCTTTTTAAGAAACTTACCGATGTGCATGTCGTGCTCAACCATGCCGTCTGAGTACTCATCCTGGCCTGAAATGCCTCGCAGCTCCTTCTTTACATGGGTCCTGAAATGCATACGGGTGCCACTCCACCAGACAAACCAGGGCTTACCCGCTTTGGTTTGCTTTTCGATAAAACCGATGGCCGCATCGGACGTTTCATCATCGACTGTTTCCATGCGTTTTTTAGTTAACGGGCCAGTATCCGTGATTTTACCTTTAGCAAAGCTGTGAATTACGCCCCGGGGACCAAAACGTTTTTTAAAGTTGGGATATTCACTCTCCTTGGGGTAATCCTCATTCTCAGGTTCTTCTTCAGCATTTAAATGATAAAGATTACCTAAAAACTCATCAAAACCATGGTTGGTTGGCAGCATTTCATCACGATCACCCAGATGATTTTTGCCGAACTGACCCGTTGCGTAACCCTGTTTTTTTAAAAGGCCTGCTATAGTCGGATCCTTTAAATTCATCCCCTCTTTGGCCCCGGGCAACCCGACCTTGGAGAGGCCTGTACGGAACACACTTTGCCCCATAATAAAGGACGAACGACCGGCAGTGCAGGACTGCTCACCATAGTAATCGGTAAAGGTCATACCCTCGCCTGCAATACGGTCGATATTTGGTGTTTTATAGCCCATCACCCCATGGGTGTAATAACTGATATTAGACTGACCAATATCATCACCCCAGACGACCAGTATGTTCGGTTTTTTAGATTTGGCATGAGCTGTAACACCCAGGCCTATAAGACAGATTGAAACAAGACATAGTAATTTCTTTTGCATGATTAGCTCCCTTCACTTTATCGTTAATCAAAGAACATTGTTTAACGAACTAAATTTATTATTGATAACCCATTTCAAAATTTTTCTGTAGATTAACACCAAAACTTTGACACTGTAAGCCTTTAACTATGAAAATACTTATTTTTACAAAGATTGTATCAACTGCTGTACCGAACCATAATCTGGACGCAACTCCAGCAGCTTTTGCGCATAAACTCTGGCGGATTTTAAATCCCCCTGTTGCTTGTAAAATGAAATTAACGCGATAATATTTTCCGTATATCCAGGATGGGTTTTATACGTCTTTTCTAAAAGCGTAATGGCCTTATGTGTTTTTCCAGCACTGTTTAGCGCCACCGCATAAACATAGGCATAGCGCGAATTATTCGGCTGTAATATAACCGCGTTTGATAATGAGCTTAATGCCTTTTTCATCTGCTTTTCTCTGACATACAACAAGCCTAGCGCATGATGTATATCCGCAGCCTGGTTTGACTTTTTAGGTATTTTATCTAGCCCCTGTTTTAATATTATTTCTGCTTTACTATCCTGGCCTTGCAAGCGATACAAATCGGCCAGGTTGACATAAGCACTAACAAATTCAGGCTCAAGCGTTAATGACTGTTTATAGGCTTTTTCAGCCGCATCAAATTGCTGCAAGCGCAAATAAATTAAACCTATATTGATATGTGCCTCAGGGCGATCCGCATTTGCCAGTTGCGCCTGAATATATTCAGCCACAGCATTATTTAAACGTGTTTGTTGTAAATCGGACAACATACTACGGGGTATTACCGACATAATCCTGGCAGCTTCAATACGTATCGCTAACACCGTATCACTTAATAAATGAAAGCCTGACTGTAAACGATATTGAGCCTCTAAATTATCAAGTGTACGTAATGCGGCTAACCTTACCAGATCATCCTCATCTTTGAGCAATTTTTGCGTAACCACAAAACTGATTCGACTGGGAAAATCCCGCAGCATTTCAGCGGCTGTCGCCCGGGCAATAGACGGTAATTTTATAGACGCAGCAACGGCTGCTAAATCCTGCCCTGCCCCGGGCAACTGATTCCGTGCTTCATACAAGGTCTCACCAAAATGCCAACCGGGCGCCCAGTCTTTGCCATACCAGTTTTGCATTTTCTGGTTTGCCCATATGGGTGCTTTATCTTTATGGCACTGGTTACAGGCATTGGGTGTATTTAGTTTTAAAGAAAGGTCCGGGCGAGGAATGCGAATACTGTGATCATGGCGACCGTCTACACCCATGTAAATGGATTGTGGCATATGGCATTCTGCACAACTTGATCCGCTACTGTTTTCGTTATGAAAATGATGTGATTTAGTATTAAATTTTTCAGCTGAATGGCATTGTAGACAAACGCCGTTTGCTTCAGCTCGTAATGCTAAACTATGGGGTTCATGACAATCGCTACAGGTCACTCCATTGTGAAACATTTTGCTTTGCACAAATGAACCATAAACATAAACCTCTTCCTTAATCTGTCCATCTGGATAATAAAGAAAATCGGTGAGTAACGCCGGCTGATAGTTATCTAATAAGGGTTTATTATGTGTATAATTGTTAGTGATTTTACTGCGACGGGAATGACAGCGCGCACAAATTTCGATTTCCTTATTTGTATCTTTTAATTTACTACGTTTAGCACTGCCAGACTTTGAATTTATTTTCCAGTTAACGCCCGATCTTTCATTCAAACTCACAGATAAGCCTTTGGTCTGTTCAGACTGCTCCCACCCTGTGCCTTTATTTGCCCAGTTCACGTGATCAGAAGCCGGGCCATGACAGGCTTCGCAGGCCACATTTATTTCAGACCAGCTAGTTTCATATGTATTGTTTTCAACTTTATAATTTTTTTGCAGATGGGTGGAATGACAGTCGGCACACATATAATTCCAGTTTTGATCTGCCCGGGTCCAGTGAAGACGATCTTGATATGTCACATTTTCATCCGGGTACAGGTGATACCAGCGCTGCCCCCCCTGTTCTTTGGTTCGGGTATCCCAGGCAATTCCCAATGCCTGTAATCGCCCCCCAGGCAATTCGATAAGGTATTGCTGTAAGGGAGCAACTCCAAAAGTATATTTAATTTGAAAGTCCTGCAATGTTCCTTTTGGCCCATCCGTATTAACAAAAAACTTCTCGCCTTTTTTAAAAAAAGTAGAGACTATGTTGTTATATTGAAATTTTTTATTATCGAAATCACCTAATACTGTTTTAATACTTGCATGTTGCATTGCAAGATCATGATGGGAGCCTTGCCAGGCTTTGGTTTGTTGTGGGTGGCAATTGGCGCATTGTGTACTGCCAATAAATTGAGCTGAATTTTTATCAGGGGATGATGAAGCGGAAAGACTTAAAAAACTTAACGATGTTACTAAAAGTAGTTTTGATATTGTATTCACTAGTTTATTCTTTTATTAAAATATAACGTCATTTGTAGGCAACCTCTCCCTGGAGGGCACCCTGATTCCGCTTCATTTCATTCAGATAAAAAAAAGGGCGATCACATGGATCGCCCCTAAGTTAACACATTTTTATTAACTTATTGTTATTCGCTTATTTTTTCCTAGCTAATTTTACCGGGATAATCCGCAATACCCGGATTATCTTTTATGCCCACTAATGTTGGGTGGTTAATTTTAGGTAAACGCAATACATTATCTTCACCACGATTCTTTAAGATGTAATCTCGTACCACGTCCCACATTAATCTGCCATCAGGTGCCTTATTAACGGTT
>Ga0316207_10004736_pt1 | contig 11639 bp, 12 predicted proteins | sample 6weekpyrite_MG_FD_204943 | JGI IMG/M metagenome (GOLD analysis project Ga0316207, IMG submission 204943) | Microbial mat bacterial communities from mineral coupon in-situ incubated in ocean water Damariscotta River, Maine, United States -... | ecosystem: Environmental > Aquatic > Marine >...
TCATCTGTTATACCTTCCTAATGTGGTGTACATATCTATCTTCTGAAAACTGATTGGTTGCTGATTAACGGTTACATTCCAGCCAAACTGGAGGTACTCGCCGTTCTTTGTCATATTGGTTTCTACTGTCGCCAGAACTGAGCCGCCTGAATACTCTGCTATGTTGTATTCTGCAACATTGTATTCTGCGATGGTTGAGTTGACGATGGCCTGAGCTTCGTTAGAGAACCCGAGGTCGTTATAGTCAAATGCCCAGTAGAAGTTGACCGTATACCCATAACCCCCTCCCACGATAGCGCGTATCTTTTTGGGGAACTTGAGTCTGTTGGACTCCTGGTTATTCCATGAAGATCGGTAAATCATCAAATAAGTTGAGGTGTCGTCTAAGTACCCTGAGTATTCCCCAATATAACCAGCCTGTCCTAAGTACAGCTTATCGCTTCGGGTTGAAATCATGGCTTTGGGGTTGATAGAAGTCCATGTAGTCGTTCTTAGTGAGCCGTCTTCTAATGGCCTGCGGGTATCAAAACAGAACGTAAATCCGGTAGTCGGTAGCGATAGGAGGTACATGGCCTCTGGTTCGTGATAAACAGCCCTAATTAGGTCAACGTCATCATCCCTGACCAAATCCATCATAAAGTCTCTGTTATTGCGAGAGATGTCCATGAATGGCATTGATTTTTCTTGTATGGTTCTTTGTAAAGACCTCACACCCGTATCTGATAAGAACAGAAGGTCTGTACCAATGTCCTGAACCGAGTCCCTTGCAATACACCCGATACCCTGTATTTGTTCTACAAGGGTCATTGTGGTGGGGTCGTCTGCGCCAGCGTAAATCGTTATGGAGTGCTTGCCAAAAAATATGATGTTGCCGTTAAACGATGCAATGGCGGTGACTTGATCCATCCCATAAACCCATACGGATTTAAGGTCTATTGAGCCGCCTGACTGACCATTATTGTCCCACGGGATCAAAAGGTCTGAGTAGTAAACCACCGTACCGTTAGTTGTCCAAGAACGACCATAGGCTACATGACACTCATTAGACTGTTGGAGTTGGCGGGTAGTCCATACCGCCGTACCGTCTGTTGTGGTATTCCCTACAGTGGTGTCCCATGTAGGTTCTGTGCCACCAGTAGTACCTGACGTCGTGCATTCAAAGTAAAGGTTGTTGTCTGAGGAAGCCCTGACTGCCGCTTTTAGCGCGTAGGCTGTGGTTGCTGCCCACGCATCATGTTCTAATAAGAGTTTGGTGAAGTTACCAGAATCGTCCTTAAAGATAGGATCGTGGCCTGACTGATAACCAATCACATTTCCGTTGAAGTTTTGAAACTTCCAGTTATCGTCAGTAATCGTTACCGAGCCGGTTTTCTCTGTTAAAGTTGATGTGCCTGAGTATAGTTTAGAGCTAGCTGCTGATATGATGACCGACGTACCCGATGCGTCCACCCACTCGAATAACTGCTCTACGTCAGGTGTTCCTGATATAGCTGATGAGTTAACCTGAACCCAGCCCTTTCTGGCTGCGATACGGCCTGTCTCGTCGATGACACAGTTATCAGCGTCAGTAGCCCAGTTCGAGTCTAACGTAGTGGCAGACTGTTGTTTGTTCAGACCATAGAAACCAGGAGCCTGTACAGAAATAGGCTGTAACTGATTCATACAACACGCCACATAAGGTCTTCTGCTGCCCTTCCACCGTCTTGTGCAATGGCGTCACTTAAAGCCTTCTGGTAGGCCATATCCGCTTCGTTGAAGTTAATCCCGCCATCCTCACCTCTTTCTGATACCGCCCTGGCGTATAAACCCAGCATAACGGGGTAATCAGGTACTAGAAGCTCTGTGGTGTCATCTGATAGGTCTGCTTGAGGCACTACACAGTCAAAGCGTAATGATTCTACTGCGTCTGGTGTGGGGTAAACATCAATCTGCATATCCCCACTTCCATCAACTCCACGTACACGATAGAACTCCGGAGAGTCGTTTACGTTATTCGTAGAAAGGTAGTTTTGGTAATTGATGTACTGCTGGTGAACCTGAGACATAAAGTTGTCGTCAGTGTCGTTGTAGGCTTGCTTAATCCTACCTCTCTTACCAAATCCCGTTAATGAATACTGGGATGTGGATGCTGCTGTAGTTACAGTTATGATTTGACGGAGGTTAGTCCAATCCCATGCGTCCTCTACTTCCCTCTTAACGTCGTTAAGGAAGTCTGAGAGCATGGTAGCGTATGTATCATTTGCTACTACGCTTACTTCGTTTTCTCTTAACTTTCTTAGGACTTGGTTGATTATCTGTAATCTGTTCATCGACTTCCTCGACTAATTCGTAACCATGATGTTGTAGCATGTGTTTTGTTTCTATATCTTTGAGCGTTATGATTACGCCGTTTCTCTTGCATCTCCACTTAGGCACGGCCTTTACCATAAAACGTAGAAGTACGCCCTGTTGTAGAGTGATCGGTTATGTTCCAGTGCTTACTTAGCTTATCAAGCCACCATTCGTGAGGCTGGATAGTCAGGTGGAGTTTCTCTCCAATGTGAGCGCCAAACTTATCCTCTGCCAAATGGATGTGTAAATAACAGTTGTCAGTGTCCATATTCTCTAGGACGGCATCTACATGCTCTGGTGGTATGTGTTCTAGTACGTCGCAAGAGTAAGCCCACTTCGCTGTGAATGGGGTTTCCCATAGACAGGCTTCAACAAAGTCAATATCGGTGTCAAGGGCGTTAGATGCGATGTCCACTCCCGTAACAAAGAAGCCTTCGTTCTCAAGTAGCTTTGTTGCCCTTCCGGTTCCACAGCCAAAATCGACCAGCGTTCCTCTTTCTGGGTTTCTTCGTAAAAAGTCTGAGATGACTAATTCTCCTGGAGAACAAATGCGATACCGCTTGTCTCCCCATGTTTTCTCGTATTTCTCTTTCTCTTGCTCTGTAGTAATCATTTATCATACCTGTCTTCAAATTCTTGTGGGGTTTCATCTAGGTGATGGTGGGGTAAGCCACCAATCCATACATGACCCACTTTGGTTGGGTTGGTCAGGTCTATCTTGTAAGGCTGATCTTGGAACTTAGCTCTTATGTCTTGCTCTGTTTTCAGTTCTTCTAAATCTGTCCATCTATCTACGTAGTCAGCGATAATCACTGGTACGTGAATCTTGTGTTTCTTTGCTATCCATAATCTTGAAGTTCCAACCCTTGAGAACGTACCCTCAGAGATGGAATTGCAAAATATAGGATTCCTGATGCCTTCCTTTAAGATTGATTCTTCAAGTTTAGAATAGAACTGATGTCTATCTTCTTGTTTTCTTATCCAATCCATAGGAGGCTTAACAGGACGGGAGCCGAAGCCCCCAATCCCATGCCCATAATGCTTGTTGGTCACCAGAACCCAATCGGAAATCAACCGTGGTTCAATAACCCCAAAGCGTATTACCAAGTAGGACGGCCTACCGCAACGCGTACTACACCCGTATTGAGTGAGTCTGCTGCAAATTCGCCTAAGTCGGCTTGAATCTGCATTGTTACTGTGTTGGCTGCTGATACGTAGAAAGTGGCGGCAACTTGATCTGTGCCGTCTGAAAAGTCTACGCTACAGCTACCACCAATAACCACGTCGCCGAGTGCTACGCCAGCAACAGTCATATCGAGTTCAAGAGAGTCGTTAAGTGCTACGGCGTCTTGATCTGAAATGGTTGCCTTTACGGTGTAGATTTCGCTGAATAAACCGCGAAACTGCTGTCCACCCTGGCTGGTTGTGTTTACTGTAATTGTGTTCGCCATTGTAAATTCTCCTTAAAGTGGGGGCATGACGCCCCCGTTAATTACCTATTAAGTAGAAGGTACGATGAAAGAAACGCCAGCGTTATCGCGGTACTCAGCAACGCCATACACACAGTCGGCTACCATCAGGTCGCCTAAGTGTTCTAGCTTGTTCTGAGTCTGTACACGAACGCCCTGTTGCTCTGCGTAAGCGACTGCATCTTTGTGGAACATATGGCCTGCACGATACATTGTGGAGAAGTCATCTGACGCGAAAGATGGGCAGTTGCTTGATACAAACACGTCCATACCGTAGATAGAACCTAGCTTACCAGTACGGATAGGGTTGTTACCGTCACCCAAGAAAGCCTGCTCTGTGAAGCGTGGAAGCGCCAGAAGATCAGATTTAGCAATAGGCGGGATAACAAGATAACGATTCATCATCGGTACGTCAGCGTTATCCAATTGGAGGATCATAGCGCGGATACCAGCATCAGTGATGTCACTACCGTTACCAGTAGTTGCATCATTAAACGCAGTAGTACCGTCACCACCGATCACGGCAGCTTCCCAGTTATTTGCACCAGCAGCAGTGCCGCCGTTAAGTGTTTCAAACTGTGCGTGAATGTCAGAATCAGCTTGTTTCGCTAGAGAGTAGCCGAAATCTTCTGTGATAGCTGAACGCATAGAGTTAAGCGCTTGTAGCTTAACAATGTCTTCAACCAACGCCGAGTTGTAGTAGTGCTTATCAAGCAAGATTGGAGTCGTACCGTGAGTTACTGCTTTTGGTGTGATCTCTGTATCTGCTGATTTAGCGGTTGCTGTTTGGCGAGAGTAATTAGGGACGTGGATTGTCAAATAAAATTAATTATCTAGACTGTATCTTACTCCGTAGAGCTTGTCTCAATCAGTCGTTGCGAGTCCTTAGTATTGTAAAACGAGAGCATTTGTTCTGCTTTGTGTTTCTTGAGCCTTAGGTGATTTACTAACTTACCTAAGAACTTTAGAGCAAATGACTTATCTCTGACGCCTAGATTCCTTTTCCACTCAGAACAGTTATCGTGGCTTCTATCGTGTATATAGCCGCCAAATGCTTTGTGTAGTAAATCTAATCCGACCCTATCGCCTTTGTGAGATATGGCGGTGACTTGAATTTTCTTGCCATATCCTGACGGGTGATTCTTAAATGTAAGAGTCCCATCTCCGTCGATATATCCAGCAGTCCACGCCCATGTAGGGTGTTTTTTGCTTTTTAGTGGTCTTGCGTCCTTTCTTGAAAGTTTAGATGACATCTTGAGGCGCTCTACCTCAAAATCACATAGAACCTCACCCTTGAGCCTAGTGTATATCTCAAAGAGATTATTCCAGTGAGTACCTTTGATTACCATGTGTTTGATCAGCCTAGGAATCAGCATGTTTAAGTCCCTTCTGGACTGAACTTGCCACTCATTTATTGGCGACCAATGCTTTCTCTGCCTCGATGTAACATTACCAAAACCAGTTATTTCTGGTAAAGATTTGATAAACTTACCATCTTTATCAATAGATTCTGCTGCACATAAGTGCAATATCATGCAAACAGTTGAGCCTTTTGAAGACTTGTTAAATCTAAATGATAGTGAGGCGTCTGCGTCACATAGTCCTGCTAGATACTTTATTAAACTTTCTTGTGCTTTTACATCTACCATTATGTAAACCCCTTATGTATGTACGGGTTATCTCAGGTTCTCTCGTGTTAGGTATAATACCTTCCACGTTATTTAGAGTCAATTACGCGACACTTTTATTTATCGCCTTTCTTGCCTTTGTGAGAAACCTTGCGAACAAGATTACCCATTACGAGGTTTGCCTTGTAATCAGCAATTACCTCGTTACTCCACAGCTCTGGAATATAATTCGCAGAGTGCGTGACTTGATAGTTTGTAGAACCGATAGCCATTTTTATTTACCTATAATTAGAATGTTTAACGAACGCGCTTATCAATATAAGCCTGATGAATCTCCGGCCACATGGCGTCGTACTTATCAGGATTGCGCACTTTGAGTTCGGCCAAGTCTGCTCTTGAGAAAATCTTATTTGCCGCTTTACCGCCAGCGCCTTCTGAGGCGACTTTGGTAATATCAGCCTTTGCCTTTTCTAGTCTTACATTGTCCTCTGCTTCTTGTTTAGAGGCTGAGGTGTGAGACTTCCATTCTGAAAACAGATAATCTGCCGAATCAACGTCGTAGTTGTTGGCGTCATTCAGCAGTCGTTGTCTTACAGGGTTGTCTGCTGCCCAGTTCTGGAATGATGGATCTTGATAAATATCCATAAAGTCTGGGTGCTTCGCTGTAAGGGTCGTAACTGCTGTCTGGTTCTGAATGTTTTGCAACTCTGACTGTAATTTTTTAAGCTCAGGGTTGCTCTGTAGGCTCTGGTTGATTGCTTCGGTTGGATTATCCAATAGCGAGTCTAGGTCTATGGGTGTTTCTTTCGAAGGTTTCTGGATGAACTCGTCTGTAGTCTTGCGAAGTTGTCCTAGCTCTTGAGCCTGTCGAGAGTTGAATCTCTCTAGCTCTTGATAGTTCTTAATGGCTGTGTCCCTGTCCCAATCGTCGTATCGGGTTTTAGGGGCTTCTGCCTTTACTTCTTCAACAACTTCTTGTTCGACTTCTTCTACTTGTTCTTCCACTTCTTCATTAACGATAATGTCGTCATTCATTGTAATTCCCTTCCTAATGGTTTAGGGTAAATAAAAATAGCACTGAGTTTGTGCTAGAGTTGAGTCAGGTTAGACGGATCGTCTTTCCCGTTAGCTGATTCGTGAGCTTTAACCCATTTCGCATGAGAATCATGGAAATCAGGATCAGACCCATCAAACATGGTCTGTACTGCACAAATCTTCAATCTGGTCATTTCTCCGCAGCGACACTCAGTAGGAGTGTTTCTGTCGTCGATTTTTACCAGGATTGTCTTGGTATGCCCGTTAGGGCAAATATGTTCATAAGTTGGCATCTGAGTTCTCCAGTATGGTGTCGTATGCCTCTTTCATTACTTTCTCGTGATTGAGTAAGAAATCTATTTCATCCAATCTCCCCTTCTGAAACTCTAGTGGGGCGTTATCGGATACATTCCTTACTGAATCATAGTGCTTTGCATGATCCTTGAGGTCTTCCATTAGGTGTTTCCAGCCGTCCGTGGCGTACATTTCAAACAGGTCTTCATAATACTTCTTATCTTCTGGACTCATTTGTCACCTATATGCTGTGATGGTCTTGAAGGTCTTGGACTAAGGCTTTTGCTTGCGTAAGGGTCATTCCTGTTCGTGCTACAAATGAGAATGAACCATGTTTAGCGTCTGAATCAGCAGAGTTATTATCACCGCCAATTGCTAGACGATGATTGTTAATCGCAATGTGTGATAAGTCTCTAGCCGATGTTCCTACTGTTGTCTGGTTGTAACCGAAGTGTAAAGTAGGTGTACCTGCTGCATCATAGAAACACCAGAAGGCATACTTCGTACCCGCTGAGAAACTGGCTAAAGTTCCTAGCGTTAGGGTAGTTGTGCCACCCGTGGTGCTGTATATCTTGAATACTAAATCCCCACCGCCTGTCGTAGTGAGTTCAACGTATGTCGAAGCTGTACCACCATAGAACCTTGCTAGGACTTTAGCGCCTGCTGAGTGATTATCTGGATCAATAACGTGTTCCCATAGCCACGGATCTGATAGGTCAACTTGAGGCGTTAAAGCCGTACCGTAATAACGGTTAGTCCCGCCCATATCCCATAAACCAGATGCGATAGTTGCGCCCGTGCCGTCTGTTCTTGGCAACAAAGTACCGATTGCTGGGTTAATCTCTGCGTTATCCGTATCGTCAATAGAATCCCATGCAACGGTTGAATCTGCTGCATACCACGCATCGCCCAATGAAACAGCTACATCAAAGAAGGTGCTTATTGTCCCGTTACTGGCTTCAATGTGTAAAGTCGTGGTAGAGGGTGCGCTCCAGTTTACATTTGAGTCATCTGCAACACGCAAAGACGTACCGGATATATCAAATACACCCGCTTCATTACCACCATAAATGGTGTAGGTTAACGATGCGTCAGAGAATGTATGGAAGGCATGTGGTAACGAGGCTGGATCGGTTGTCTGTTCAGCCAATTCGTCAGCATAGGTAATTTGGGTTAATGCATTAACACCACCGCCATGCGCCTTCATTCCTAAATATCGAACATCTGTATCGTCTGAATAACTATCTGCTAGCTTAAAGTTAGTCGTTGCACCAACATCAGAGAAGTAACAAAAGTGCTTCATACCTGCTGCTGCGTAGGTATCATACAGATAATCTAACGTAGCTATGTAGTCACTAGACAGGAAGTATGAATCCATCCACGTCTGCATCTCGTCTGTACGAGAATCCGCATAATGGTTGCCTGACTCATAAGCAATGACAGGCGTGTTATCAGCTTCAGCGTAATGATTGGCAATAATGTCGTACTTCTCAAAGATGTTGAAACGGTTACGAGTAGCCTGGTTAGCTTCGGTGTCGTAAGCATATTCACTAGATACCGAGGCTGTTGCTGTAAATGTTTGATTGATTCTCCATTGGTATCCGTCAGGGTCAACCATAATGAAAATCATTTCATAAGAGGTTGAATCAACTAACCCCGTGACTTGTGTGTGGCTATCATAAGTAGAGTTAGGGCTTGTGCTTACGACTGAATCATTAGCAATGTAACCTGTGCCTGTACCTGCAATCACTTCTGCATTTGTTGGTGTTGAACCGGATGCATAACAGCCAGAATAAACCGTTACCCCTGACACATTGACGTAGTGCTTAGGCGTGGCGACTGTTGTGGCAAGGTCAACGCCAACCATCCACATTTCACCCGTGAAATAAGGCGCGATAGCTACATAATCCGCCCTGCCTGAAACACCAGTAGCGTCGAATCTGTTGGTTGTGACTGATACTGTGGCAGACTGAGATGCCATGAGTTTCTTCACTCGCGCCGCACCCATTTCTGCTTCAAAGTCACCCCATATCGCTACACACTGAGTCCCGTAGTCTCCATCGAGATCGGCAGTCTTGCCCGCTTCTGTTGTGTCTGCGTATGTTAGATTTATTTGACCTGTAACAACCGGCGCAATATCAATACCATTTGATTCGTAAATCTGGAAGTTATCAGCGTCAATAACTTTAACTGTTCTTTCTGTGCCGAGTCTCATCTGGTAGTTAACAGCGATGTCTGCCTCACGGTTTTCGTAAGTAGACCAACAAACAATTCCATCGCCTTCTGAGAATGGATGACCTGTGTGCTGTATAGTGTCTGCCGCTGGTGTAACCGTGTTTGTGTACTTGGTAAAGTTGAGGTGCTTAATCCACCCCCTACCATCACCCCACGGATTGCCTGAGTTCCAGACTTCGTTTCCTAATTCAATCCAAACGCTTCTGTCTGAGTTTAGATTAGACTGGAATAATGTCGCACATGAAGTCCAGTATTCAGATGCTGATCTATGTGGTAAACAGATCCAAGGATCAACATTTAATCGGTTAGACAGGTCGATAACATCTTCCCACGGCATACAGTTAAGGGCTAAAGAATCACTAGCCCATAGGAAGTCGTGGTAAATAATATCGGTCGTGAGCATACGTTCTGACCATGTTTGCTCAATACTTTGTGATGCGGCTACCGTATCCATAAACCGCATGACAGTCATATTAAGACCGCCTAAGTAATCAAGCATGTCCTGATTCCAGCGATTACCACCGTCATAACTGGTTACATGATCTGGCAGGATAACAGCTGTGCTAGTGTTGGTTAGGCTTCCCTTACAGTGGAGGTATAGCGTGCCCGTACCAGAGTAAGTAAATGTTCTATCTGCTGTTGTTGTGCCGTAAGCAAGTAGACTTTGACTTCCCGTTGTTGTACCTACGCCTAGTTCGTGGCCACCTGGATTTCTAAGTGTGTAGTCACCTGCCGGAAGGCCGTCACCGCCTGGATCGGTTAGTTTGACTGTAAATTCGTCTGTTGATGTAGTGGCAACTAACGATCCGCGAGTATCGGTGAATGCATCCGACCCAACTCTCTGAACCCATCTTTGACCTTGTTTTAGAATGTTGGCGTAATGAACACCCCCATAAAAGGTCGATATACCCTGTAGGTTGACGTTAAGCGATAGATCGAACCCGGTTTCTGGGTCAAGAATGAGTCTACGCCTCATCCCTAAGTAATTTGCTATGCGTTGATTTTTAATCACTTGGGCTGCTCGCACACGCTGTTAATGCACCAGTGACAGTGAAGTCACCACCAGAGCCAGCATTTTGTTCAAACGTGCCGAACGCGTTAGGGAAGTAAACTCTGGGCTGTGTACCTGTTGGCGTAGATCCATCTGATCCTAAGTCAACCGGTTTTCCAGAAGCATCAATGAATTTCCTACGATTGGCCTCAACTGAAAGGTCTAAATATTCGTCAGTGAAGAAAAGCTCAGATATACATGCGTTTGTCTTTTGTGTGGCGTTAACTTTAGCTCCCACTGACCAATCAGCCCTTAGATACCCAATAGTATCGTCTGTACCCGTAGCGCCCGACACTTCTGCGGTGTCTCCGAAGTAAAGATGACCCGAACTACCTGTAGCCATGTCTATTGACGCCATTACACAAGTCCAGCCACTTGCATCTGTTAGCGCGTTTGTCGCTGTCATCGTGATTAGGTTGGTAGCCGCATCATTGTCCAAAATAACCGTTACTAGGTTAGATGCGTCCTTCATTACCTCAACACGAGCGCCTGTGTTGGTGAAAATAGTCTGCGCTGTTCCGTTGCCGCCGTTAAAATTGATCCAGAACGTCAAAAGGAACGGTTTAGCCGCTGCTATCCCTGTCAAGACTCCGCCACGCTTCATGTAATCATTCGTGCCATCAAACGTAGTCCCGCTAGCAGGATAACCGCTATCAGACGCGTCCAACAGCAGCCTTCGGCGCATACTTAGGTAATTAGCAGTCTTTTGATCTCTAATCACTGGCTTCGCATCTCATTCATTTTGTCAAATGCGGCTACTTCCCTGTCAAGTTGTTGGTCTAGCTCCTTAACAACAACCTCTCTTTCCTTTAGTAACAGTTCTTCTGCTTCGAGTTTCAACTTAGCCTCACGAGCCTGTGCGTCAACTTGTAGTCTCTGACCTTCAAGCTCTGCCCTGACCATTTGTGGGTCTGGTTGAGGCTCTGGTGGGTTCATTGACTGCTCTAGTTGCTGTTGGATGACTTGTAACGCCATAGCCTTATTTTCAAACGAACCATTCTCTACCACCGCCATGAGGAGCATGAAGTAGGATGGAGATCCGGGAGGGGTAGACTGCATTAAATTGGTTAATTGAGTCTGTTCGTATTCCCGAGCCATAATCCCCATCGTTGTACGGGGGATGAACTTATAGTCCCTAGCTTGGTACTTTTCAGGATAAAACTGAATATATCGCCAAATAGACTTCTCAATGAGTTTTGAGAGGTGATTACGTGAGATATTCTGCATTGTTCGTTTGTTACGTTTGATGACCTGTCCAGCCATCATCGACATACCACCCATAGTTGAATTGCGAGCGTTCATCGACGTAGGAGTGGCGGAATCGGTTTGCCCACCTGAAACTTGCACGAGTCTTTCTAAGTCACCAGAAGACTTGAAGATTGCAGGGTCAATACGTCCAAAATTGAACGGCATGAAGACGTCAGAAGGATTACCGTTGGTAGGAACCATTCGACCTGGTGTAACCTCTAAGCTCATGCCTCTAGGCAGACGAGTCGCGTCCACACCCATCATAGGGTGTACAGTCATCGCTAAACCGTCTATACGTGCCCTAAATTCGGCGTCTAAGCCCTTCTGAGGGTGGTAACACTTCTCTGC
>Ga0316207_10004737_pt1 | contig 11637 bp, 9 predicted proteins | sample 6weekpyrite_MG_FD_204943 | JGI IMG/M metagenome (GOLD analysis project Ga0316207, IMG submission 204943) | Microbial mat bacterial communities from mineral coupon in-situ incubated in ocean water Damariscotta River, Maine, United States -... | ecosystem: Environmental > Aquatic > Marine >...
CTTCAATTCGTAACAAAAGTTCCTTGATCTCAAAGGGTTTAGTAACATAATCGTCACCCCCGCGTAAGAATCCTTCTTCAATATGAACATTAGAGTTTTTAGCCGAAAGAAAGATGACAGGTACGTCCATTCCCTTTTCCCTCAATAGAGAAATGTATTCACTTCCTTCGATATCTGGTAAGTTTCGATCCATTAAAATAAGGTCAATAGCCTCTTCTTCAAGGACTTTTTTAACATACTTTGTACTAACAAATCCTAATGTCTCATAACCCTCTTTTTGAAGTCTATGTTCAAGTAGTTCAAGTAAATCATTATCGTCTTCTACGATTAATATAAGTGCTTTCATGTTGGACATAATAGAAAAAGAAGGTTGCAAGAAGGTTACATTATAGAAAAATGAATGTAATCAAAATGTATTTGAAATGTCCCGTTTTTGTTGCTAAATTGAGTCAATCATGTAATTAAATCCTTTTAAACTACGCTCAACATTTATTAAAAGGGAGATTCACATGAAAGCGAATCAAAAAATTGTTTTAAGCGCTCTAGTAGCTGGTATGGTAACGTTGACAGGTTGTGGTGGTGGAGGTGGCGGTTCAGCAGCACTTCCAGTTAATTCTGATCCTCAGCCAATTTCTGGTGCATGTACAACTGTTGGTTCTGTAACGGCAACAGGTACTACTATTGGTGGTAAAGAAGAAGTTGTTTTACAAGGATGTTTAGATTCTACTTTAGGTTCTGCTTTAACGCTTGATGCTTCTAAAATTTATGCGATTAACGGCGAAGTATCTGTTAAAGGTGCAACATTAACAATTCCAGCTGGAACTACTTTATATGGTAGAACAGGTCAATCTTACCTTGCAATTGATCAAGGTGCAAAAATTGAAGCAACCGGTACACAGGCTAACCCAATTGTATTTACTTCTGCTGCAGATGTAGCTGGTACTGCTGGTGCAAACGATCAGGGTAAATGGGGTGGTGTTAGTATTTTCGGTACGGCTCACTCAAACAAAGGTGTAGAGACTTATGAAGCTGGTGATCACCAATTTGCATGTGATGATAACACTGTTGCATGTAATAATGCAGATAACTCGGGAACACTTGAGTATGTTGTAATCAAATATTCTGGTTTTGAAGTTGAAACAGATAAAGAACTTAATGGACTTAGCCTTGGTGGTGTTGGTTCAGGAACTACTATTGATCATGTAGCGGTAATCGGTTCTCTAGATGATGGTATTGAAGTATGGGGTGGAACAGTTAACATGACGAACCTTTACCTTTATAATAATGCTGATGACTCACTTGACTGGGATCACGGTTGGACTGGTTCAGCAACTAACCTTTATATTGAACAAAACCTTGTAGATTCTGATGGATCACGTGGATTTGAAACAGATAACAATGGTGGTTCAGTTTTAAAAGAGCAGGCAACGCCTATCTCTAACCCGACTATCGATCAGTTTACAATCGTGACATCAGCGCTTGGTGGTCAAGGTATTGTTCACCGTGAAGGTACTGCAGGTCAGCTTTCAAATGGTATCATCATCACTAACAATGCAGCAAGAGCTAATGTTGAAGTTCGTTCAACAACAACACTTACTCAAGGTCTAGCATACTCAGGTGATATGGTTCTTTCTCAAGCTGCCGATATTCACTATGCTGGTAAAGCAGACAATGGTACAGATGTATTTGGAACAACGACAGCTGCACAAGTACAAGCGATTGTTGAAGGTGCTACAGTTACTTTAGATAACACAGGTGAAACACTTGCAAATCTTAAAGCTGCTACTCCAACAGCAGGTGCAGACGTAACTTCTATGCCAGCTTGGACTAACTAAAAAATATCTTCTAAAAATGCCCCCACTTGGGGGCGTTAACTACTTTCCTTCTTCTTTTGTAACCAAATTGTAGCAAACAAGTAACACTAAAGTAATGTAGTTCTTTTATTATTCCATAATCAAAAAAACAAGTGGATGAGACTTGTTCATTAGGAAGAATTATGAAATACAATACTTTGAAAGTGTGGACACTAAGTGCATTAACAGCGATGGCGATGCTAGGATGTAATGATACTTCAGACAACCCTTATAACAGTGGTACGGTAGATGCCTCACCAGATGCAAAAGTGACCTGTCAATCAGCCGGTCTGAATATTTTAACGGGTTTACAAACAAGCAATGTAACAGTAAGTTCAAATGAAGTAATAGGAATTGATGGTGAGGTTAGTTTTGCCTCAGGAACAACATTGAGAATTGATCCGGGTGCGACGGTAGTCGGTTGTACGGGACAATCTTATATCGCAATCGATCAGGGTGCCACTATCAATGCTATTGGTACAGCGGTTGATCCGATTACAATGACATCATTACAAGATTATAATGGTGAGAACTCTGGAGATGAACAAGGTCAATGGGGTGGGTTAGCTGTTTTCGGATATGCTGAAACGAATAAAGGTCTTCAAACTTATGAAGCCGGTGCCCATGTTTTTGGTTGTGACTTAGGTGGTACACCTGGTGGTGCGAGTAACGGTGGTACAGTCTTATGTCAACCAAATGATAACTCAGGTACGCTTGAATATGTGATCATCAAACACTCAGGTTTTGAGGTTGAAAAAGATAAAGAACTTAATGGACTTAGCCTTGGTGGTGTTGGTTCAGGAACGACTGTTAATCAGGTAGCAGTTATCGGTTCACTTGATGATGGTGTCGAAGTATGGGGTGGTACGGTTGATATGACGAATATCTTCTTATATAACAATGCTGATGACTCTTTAGACTGGGATAATGGCTGGGTTGGTTCAGTAACTAATATTTATGTTGAACAAAACAAGGTGGATTCAGATGGTTCACGTGGTTTTGAAACAGATAATAATGGAGGAACAGATGCCAAAGAGAAGTCTCTTCCTATTTCTAATCCAACAGTGACAAACTTTTCTATTATCACAACGGCTTTGGGTGGACAGGGTGTTTTACATAGAGAAGGTACGGCCGGCCAGTTAAGTAATGGTATCATCATAACAAAGAATACAGGTAAGGCGACTATCGAGATCAGATCTACAAATACATTAACGAATGGTTTGGCTTATAGTGGTGATATTGTCCTTGCTCAGTCAAGTGCTAAGTATTATTCTGGTAAAGCCGATAATCCGGCAGATAAGATTCTTGGAACAACTACTGATGCTCAAGTTGAAACATTGGTGAAAACAGGAACGACAGTTATCGAAGAAATTATTACAGATTATGCGACAATACAAGCAGGAAACCCAACTGTAGGTAATCAAACAGATTTCACATGGGTTTTCATCTAAAACCTTTCTAAACAAGGCTTCTGCCTTGTCTTTCACAGGCACTTCTTTCTTTAATCCTTTCAAATCAACAGCAACAATTCAATAACAAAAAAAACTCTTATAGGATAATTCCTGTAGCTTTGTAACCGAAATGTCACTTTCGAGTAACATTAAAGTAATCTACGTAATCTAAAATTCCAGCATATAAAACCAAAGGGAAGATTGCATGAGAAAATCAATGCTAAGCATAGCGGTTGTGACACTATTAAGTACATCAACACTTTATGCTTCCACACAAAATATGGCTGAATCACTGATGAAGCTAAGAGCAGATGTAGAGCAGCTTGACGCTTCAATTAATGATGAAAAAGACAGCTACAAGGCATCTATGAAATCACTTCTTCGTCAAAAGAATGACTTGGAATCAGTTGTTGCGAGAGAAGATCTTAAGATCAAGCAAATCGAGCGTGAGCTAGATAAGGTGAGAAAAGAGATCTCAGAAGCAGGTAAGAACACAGATGGTCTTAAGCCACTTTTACTTGATGCTATTGCATTAATGCAAGATAATATCAAAGCTTCTATCCCTTTTAAAACTGCAGATAGATTAGCAGATATTGAAAAGATTAAGTCTCAGTTAGAGAGTAATCTTGTTAGCCCGCAAAAAGCATTGGCTTTAACATGGAATGCGTACGGTGATGCAATTCGTATGTCAAAAGAAAATGGTATCTTCAAGCAAACGATCAATATTGATAACCAAGACCGTTTAGCAGAAGTTGCTCGTATCGGTACAGTAGGAATGTTTTTTAAACTTCCTGATAACACCGTAGGTTACGCAACAAAAGATGCAACAGGTTGGTACTTTCAAGCGTCTGTTTCAAAAACAGAACAAGACCAGATCCTAGCACTATTTGATTCATTCAAAAAACAGATTCGTTCAGGATACTTCACACTTCCAAATGCAATCGTAATGACGGAGGCTAAATAATGAAAAAGATTTTAGTAGCTTTATTAGCAGTAAGTTTATCTCTTTTTGCAGCAACAGAGACAGAATTAGAGCGTGCATACGCTAAAGAGTTTGCTTACTTAAAAGCACAAAAGCAGATGTTGACAAAACGTCTTAAAGATGTAAAAGGTACTCAAAACAAAAAGCTTAATACAGCAAAACGTGAGTTAGGTATCTTACAAAACGTAGTACTTAAGAAAAATGCCTTAAGTGAAAGACTAGAAGAAGATCTTTTCAGAGTTCAGCAAAATGCACAAATCGTATCAGACGATACATCACTGATCGAAACAGTGATGATGCAATCAACATCAGCGCTTTCTCCTTATGGTGTGGAAGTTAAAGTTGACAAGAACAATTATCAAGACTCTTTAAAGACAGTTTTTAAAGAAGCAGATGCTCTTATTAGAACACTGGCTGAAGTAAGAACAGAAAACGGTAAGTTTTATGTTGCTGACGGTAGTGAGAAAAGTGGACGTATTATCAAGATAGGAAATATCGCTTCTTATGGAATTTCTGATGATGTATCAGGTGCACTTGTACCTGCAGGCGCTGGTAAATTAAAAGTATGGACACAAGAAGGTTCAGCAGAGAGTGCACAAGCGCTTAATAGCGGTACAGCAACAGAGTCTATCAATGTGTTTCTATATGAAAATGCAAACAAAGAGATTGAAGAAGCAGCTAAAAAAACTGTATTTACTGTAATTAACTCAGGTGGTATTATCGGTTGGATCATTGTTGTCTTAGGTCTGTTAGCACTTGTACTTGTAGCGCTTAGAGTTGTATTCTTGATGGGTGCTTCTAAAACAACAGGAAACGTAGCTAAGTCAGCGCTTGAGAAACTTCTTAGTGATGGTAAAGACGGTGCACTTGAATTCATGAAAACACAAAAGGGCTCAACGGCGCGTGTTATCAAAGCAACGATTCGTAATCTAGATAGAGATCGTGAACATATTGAAGACATCGTAGCTGAGTCTATCTTACATGAAAGTGGAAGACTTGACCGTTTTGGTTCAATGATCTTAGTTGTAGCAGCTGTTGCTCCACTTTTAGGACTTCTTGGTACGGTGACGGGTATGATCGCAACCTTTGATATCATCACTGAGTTTGGAACAGGTGATCCGAAACTACTTTCAGGTGGTATCTCAATCGCACTTGTTACAACTGAATTAGGTCTTATCGTAGCGATTCCAGTGCTTATGTTAGGAAACTTACTAAGTGGTTGGGCAGAACGTATTAAAGATAGCATGGAACACTCAGCTTTACATCTTATCAATGAGTATAACAAGCAGTCATAGATGGAGTTCTTTATCCTAGGGTTCGAACAGTTTAATGCTTATATGAATAGCGGTGGGTACGTAATGTGGCCACTGGCTGTCAGTGTACTTGTTTTGTGGTATGCACTGGGCTATAGATTTTACACGCTTAACCGTGGTTCGAAAGCAAGTGTTAGAAACCTTGTTAGAAAATTTTCTGAAGGTATCCGTAGTGAACCTAAGGGAATGATTGATGGTGCAATTGTTGAAGCACTTACTATCGTACAAGAACAAGGTCGTAGTAGTATGACTAGAACCTATGTTACTGATGCCTTTAATAAATATACGGTTGAGATTACTAAGTATTCTCGTCTGATTAAGACCATTGTTGCAGCTGCACCTTTAATTGGTCTACTTGGAACTGTAATCGGGATGATCGAGACCTTTGATTCACTTGCAGATGCTGCACTTTTTTCACAAAGTGGTGGTATCGCGGGTGGTATATCTCAGGCTCTTTTTACGACACAACTTGGTTTGGTTGTTGCCGTTCCTGGTCTTATTATAGGAAATATTCTACAGCGTAGAGCAGATAAAATGATTATGGATCTTGAACAGATCAAAGACATAATCTGTATAAATGAAAAGGGAGAATAGATGCGTTTTCGTCAACGTAAGTCTCAAGAAATCGGCGTAGATATGTCGCCACTGATCGATATGGTTTTTATCCTATTGATCTTTTTTATGGTGAGTTCAACTTTTGTTAAAGATATGAAACTAGATCTTAACCGCCCAGGTGCTTCATCTGCGTCTAAGGCATCGTCTAAGGTAATTCGTGTTTATATTGATAATGCAGGAGACTCTTATATCGATGGACAGCCTGTGAAAACATGGGCGATTCAAGGAAAACTACGTGATATGTTGCGTGCTTCTACAGAACGTTCAGTCCTTGTTGTAACAGATGATGGTATTGAAGTTAACAAGCTTATTGAAGTAGTTGACCAGTGTCGTATGGCCGGTGCTAAAGATGTAGCTGTAGCTACAGAGAAAGAAGTAGGCTAAGGTGAAGGCAGTATCCAAACAGCTTAAGTCTTTTGCATGGATGATCTTTGGCCTGTTTTTTGTCTTTACTCTTGTGATCTATATGAATAACAAGGGTGGAGTAACGGAGCCAAAGACTAAAAAAGAGTCTTTAGACTTTGTCGCACAAAAAGTGGTAAAGCCAAAGCCTAAACCAAAGCCTAAGCCTAAGCCAAAAAAAGCGCCTTCAAAGCCAAAGCGTACCGCTCCAGCTCCAAGCTTATCTAGCTCGCTAAGTGGTATTGATACAGGTCTTGATGCATTTATGGCAGAAGATATGAATATGGATGATGAACTTTTAGGTGATGTTGGTAAAAACATGGTTATGAGTGAAGACTCTGTAGATGTGGCACCTGTTCCTACCGAAAGAACGGCCATGGTATATCCAAAAAAAGCAAGAAAAATGGGTGTTTCAGGATATGTTCTGATGAACCTTTTAATCAATAAAGATGGAAACGTTGAGAAGGTTAAGGTTCTTGAATCTCAACCCGCTAACGTTTTTGATACTACAGCAGTATCTGGTGTTAAGAGTTGGCATTTTAAAGCAGCTCAATATCAGGGTGAAGCAGTTAAGGTCTGGGCGAAACAAAAAGTTCGCTTCGATCTTCAATAGGACAGAAAATGAAAAAACTATTAATTTTACTTCTTCTTATCTCACTTAATGCAAGTGCGAATGAAAAGAAAACAGCTGATGAGATCGATCATGTTTCTCTAGCTGCCTTACTTCTAAAAGATGGTTTTGTAAATCGTGCAAATGATGAACTTAACCAAGTTAGTCTAGAAGATGAGACTCTTGATCTTGGACGTTACTATACGCTTAAAGGACTTGTGTTTACTAAGCTTGGTAAGTATGCTGAAGCAAATGAATATTTTTCAAAAGCCCTAGGTTTTGAGGATGTTGATAAGGCTTTATACTTATATGTGGCACAAAATAGTTTTAAACTTGAAAACTATGAAGATGCTCTTGTTGCCATTACTAAAGCAGGTCCTATCGCCGATGAGAAGCCTTCTGTTGTCTCTTTAAAAGCAGAGTGTAACTGGCGTTTAGGTAAGAAGAATGAAGCACTTGTTGTTTTAGATGCAGGGATGAAAAAGTTTAACAAAGAGTGGAACTTTTATAAGCAAAGATTTAATTATCTAATTACTTTGAAATTGTATCAATCAGCTTTAAGTGATGCTCATATCTATCTTCAAAATGCTAAGCCGACTGAAAAGACAGTTCTTTCATTTATTTCAGCATTAAGAAAAAGTGGAGATACAACTAAGGCGATTGAATTAGCTGAAGAGGCAAATATTACTTTTATTGAAAGTGCAGAGGTAACGGTTATGTTAGCTCACCTGTATCTTGATAATGAGATGATACAAGCAGCTGCAGATCTTTTTGATCAAGCTTCAATCGAAGATGATAAATATACAAAAGAAGCAGCTGAGATGATGCGTCGTGCTCAAGAATTTATTACAGCCTTATATAAAAATTCTCAAATGTTAGATCAAAAAGAGAAAGTAAAGCAACGTATTGCCATCTTTATTGAATTTGGTGCTTATGAACGTATTATCGCAAGTAGAAAAGCACTGGAAAGAAGTGAACTGATAAAAGATGAGAATATTCGTTATGCGCTTGCATACTCATATTATATGAGTGCAGAGTTTGATAAAAGTGAGGAAGAATTAAAACTCTTAACTCGTCCTGATCTTTTTTCAAAGGCAACGGAGCTAAGAAAAAATATGCAAAAATGTAAAGACAATCATTGGGAGTGTGAGTTATGAGAAGTTTAATACTCTTAATTAGTTTAATGGCCTCATTATGGGCAATTGATACGGGTAGTTTGTCATTTTATTTAATGAAAGATGGTAAGCCGATGGGTAAACATCAGGTTGTTATCTTTAAAAAGACAGAATCTGCTATGTTTAATATGCCAGCACAGTTTGATAAACATGCTGAGTTCATGACAGATGAAGACGGGTATTTAGGTACAGTTTTACCTGTAGGCGGATATCAAATCCAGCTAGTAGCGGTAGAGAATAATCTTCCTCAAGCCTATGTTAAAAAACCTTTTGCAATTGAAAAAAATAAAGAGTCTCAAATCATTGTCTCTTTAGAAGAAGATAATACTGTTGCCTTTGAAGACAGCGAAAGTCCTGTGGCCCAAGTTGCGGCTGCAGATACTAACGGTACGGTTAAAGAAAATGGTGATGTATTAATTAATCTTGTCTCAGCTGAGGACAATGAAGTTATTGCTGATGCTCGTATCTTTGTACAGGGTCAAAGTGTTAATTTGACAACGGATAAAAATGGTAATGCCAGTTTGAAGCTTCCTGAGGGAGAACATACTGTTTCTATTATCCATTCAAACTTTTCGGCACAGACGTTAAAGATAACTGTTGTTGCAAATGAGGTTGTTAATAAGTCATATGAGATGACACCTGCATCAATGGAACTGTCAGAATTTGTTGTTTTGGCACCACATGTTGAAGGTTCAGTAGCTTCATCTATTAATGAGGTTCGTAATTCATCAGCTGTTGAAGACGTAATGGGTGCAGAACAGTTCTCAAAAGCGGGTGATAGTGATGCGGCAGGTGCCTTGAAACGTGCTTCAGGACTCACACTTGTAGGTGGAAAATATGTTTATATTCGCGGATTAGGTGATAGATACTCATCGTCTTTACTGAATGGACTTGAACTTCCATCTCCTGAACCAACAAAAAGGGTCGTTCCTTTAGACCTTTTTCCTACCTCAGTGATTAAAAGTATTGCGATTCAAAAATCATATTCGGCGAACCTACCAGCAAACTTTGGTGGGGGTAATATTGATATTCGTACGGTTGATACACCCGATGAGTTTTTTGCGAAGGCTTCTGTTGAGGGTAAATACAATTCAGAATTTACTGGCGATGATAAGCTAATGTCTAAGGGGGCAACTTCAGATAATACAGGATATGACCAATTCCGTGGCTTGTCTGATAGTACTCTAAGAAAGGCAGATGATCTAAATTATTTCGTTGATGACAGAGATACAGATGTTAAAGCTGATCTTGTTAAGAATGCTGCTGGATTTAAGAAGCAGGAGATTAAACCTGGATATAAGTTGGCTGCAAGTTTTGGAGATTCATTTGAAGTCTCAGATGAAAGCCGTTTAGGTTATGTGTTCTCATACTCATATGATAATGACTGGGAAAGCTTTGATCAAAAACGCGGTACTTTAAGTAGTTCTGCTGCAGGTTTTTCAGCACCAACGAATTATGATGGTAAAGATGTTGTGAGTAATGAAATTAAGCATGGCGGTATCTTTGCATTTACCTATGATATCAATCAGGATCATAAGATCAAGCAGACGAATCTTTATATTAATCATTCTAGTGATGTTTCAAGTATAACGGATGAATCGAATGAAGATGGGAATGATGTCAATAAATATTTTCTTTCATGGGTAGAGCGTTCACTTTTCTTAAGTCAATTAGAGGGATCACATGAGTTTGACTTCTTGGGTGACTTACGTCTAAATTGGGCTGGAGAATATGGTCATTCAGAGCGTTTTGAACCATTAACAAAAGATTATACTTATCTTGATCAAGACGGAAGCTTACAATTAACACGTAAGGATTCGATGAACTTTGTATCTAGTGAACTCGAAGATGACCTTTTCAATCTTAATGGTAATGCGGTATTTCCATTTCACTTAACAGATGACAAATCAATTGAGAGTAATATCGAAGTCGGTGGTTATATGATGCGTAAAGAACGTGAGTCAGAAACACGTCGTTTTTCTTTAGGTATTATTGATAATGCGGCTATTGATGCGACAGGTGCTGATAGAACAGGCGATGTTGATGGTGTGTTTAACACTAATAACCTAGACCTTTTAGAATTACGTACAAACTTTAAGGCAGCAGACTTTTATGAAGGAACCCATGATATTGATGCAGCATATATCCGTGCTAATATCAAACCTATAGATGAACTTGAGGTTGTTCTAGGTATACGTAGAGAAGAATCAACTCAAATCGTTGATACTTATGATGTTTCTCAAAATTCGGTCTCTTATGAGATCGTAACAGAGGATGATTTACCTGAAGCAATTGGAACTTATCATATCACTGATGATATGCAGATACGTGCTTCGTATGCAGAAACAGTAACGCGTCCTGACTTTAGAGAGTTTGCACCAACGCGTTATCAAGATCCGATTACGGGTGATATTATCTTTGGTAATGAAGAATTACAACCAACAGATATTGAACATTATGATACACGTTTTGAATGGTATTTTTCACCAAAAGAGATGGTTTCTATCGGTGCTTTTTATAAAGACTTTACAAATCCGATTGAAACAATCCAGACTAAGGATGATACACCGACCTATACCTATATTAATGCTGATGAAGCTGAACTGTATGGTATTGAAGTTGCCTTTAGAAAAGACTTGAGTTTTATTGACTCAATCATGGAGAACATCTATGTAGGTGGAAACGTTGCTTTAATTGATTCAGAGATTACACTTTCAGATGAGACGATTAATACAAGTCTAGTGACATCAAGCGAAAGAGAGATGCAAGGTCAGTCACCTTTTGTAGTCAACTTACAAGTTGGTTATGAAAATGAGGGTAGAATAATCACATTGTTATATAATACTATTGGTGAACGTATTGTCTCTTTAGGTGTTGAAGGTGATCCTGATACTTATGAAGAGCCATTTCATCAATTAGACCTTGTCTATTCTGAGACCATTAGTGACTCATTAGTACTGCAGTTTAAACTGAAAAACATTATCAATGATGATGTTGAATGGACACAAGAAGATTATGTAGTTCGTTCACATAAAAAAGGTACCGATTTTACTGCTAAAATGGAATATAAATTTTAAGAAAGTGATCTTGTGAAAACAGTCCTACTTGCGTTTCTTCTGTGTCTTACCCCTCTGGTGGCAGAGGTACGTATAGATGAAAATACCTATTTAATGTGGCAAGATGTTCCTGAAAACAAGGGGACCTTGCATACATGGCTTGAGGCAAAAGAGTATTGT
>Ga0316207_10004738_pt1 | contig 11635 bp, 10 predicted proteins | sample 6weekpyrite_MG_FD_204943 | JGI IMG/M metagenome (GOLD analysis project Ga0316207, IMG submission 204943) | Microbial mat bacterial communities from mineral coupon in-situ incubated in ocean water Damariscotta River, Maine, United States -... | ecosystem: Environmental > Aquatic > Marine >...
TAGCAATGTCAAACCAGGGCGTTAAGTTGGATCCCTGAGTGCCGGGAGCATGGTTGGCTTCAAAGTCCAGACGGTTGTCAGCATAACAATAACGCATACGAGTAAAGCTATTACAGATAAAGCGTAGCCGATCCCAATCTGTAAGATTTTCGTTCCATTGGGCCGGTTCGTTGCCATACATGTGGTTCAGAAACTCCAGGTAATTATCGCTTTGCAGAACTTGTTCCAGCTCACGGGCATAGCGTTGTGCCTGGGTTAATGTCCACTGCGGAAAAATGCCGGCATGAACCATAGTAAATTGATATTGTTGGTCATGATGGAGTAAAGGCTGTTTGCGTAACCAGTTAATCATCTCACTGCAATCCTCGGCTTCCAGGATGGCTGTAATACCGGCATCTTTATTTTTCTTAATACCGTGATAGATAGCGAGTAAATGTAAGTCGTGATTACCCAGTACTGTCCGGGCTGCTTTGCCGAGATCTTTAATAAAGCGTAAAGTGCTTAATGAATCAGGCCCACGATTAACCAGATCGCCTACAAACCAGAGTGTATCGGATTGTTTGTTAAACTGAATAGTATCAAGCAGGTTACGTAAGTCTTCGTAACAACCTTGTATATCACCAATTGCGTAGATAGCCATGATTCATCATTATTATTTTATCTTAATGTATTTAATAGCCTATTATGCTTTAATTTATATGTGCAATGAAGGAGAACATGCCAATGTTTGCAGTTATTTTCCGGGCTCAAATTAACGAGCTTGACGAACAATATTCCGCGCTTGCTTTACAAATGCCTACACTGGCTAAAGAGCAATATCATTGTCGGGAATTTACGTCAATTACCGAAGGTGATCAGGAAATTGCGATTTCTTATTGGGATACTCTGGAGGATATTAATAACTGGAAAAATGATCCTGCCCATTTAGCGGTGCAGGATCGAGGGAGAGTAGATTATTATAAAAACTATCGTGTACAGGTAGTTGAAGTTATTCATGAGTATACTAACCAGGGTTTATAATCAGGAGCCTTCCATTTCCAGGTCAGTCTGTACGGCTTCCAGACCGGCTTTTGCACATTTTTCGTCGGTTAAACCTGACGGTGCGCCGCTAACACCAATTCCGCCCATAATCGTTCCCCCTATATTAATCGGGATACCTCCGGCACCAATAATAAGACCATCAAGCTTGGCTACCTGGAAAGGTTTGGTAAAACGATCTTCAAGTTGCGATAGTGGGCTATTAAAAGCTAAAGCGGTATGGGCTTTTTGTTTACTAATTTCCAGCGTAATGTCCATTGCGAGCACATCGCGAAGTACCGCTTGTGGATGGCCTCCGCGATCAACAACGGTGACGGCGATTTGTACACCTTCTTTGCGGCACTGGGTTATGGCTGCTTGTGCAATACGCATAGCGGTTTCCAGTTTTAGCCGTTTAATGGCGATAGTCATACTTTCTTCAGCAAAAGATGTGCTGCTGAATATACTGCTGAAGAGTAAAGCAAGAATAATATTTTTAAGATATCGGGTCATGTTAGCTATCCTGATTTAAGTGGTTTTAAACAACTTATAGCAAGAACTGTATCGATAAAGACCAAAGCCAGGCAATGTGTATATACACACTGGCTTATTTTAAAGTAGGGATTAAGCTTATTCTAAAATTGAGACATTAATAGTATCTGTCGATGTGTTGTTAATGTATCGTATTAGGCATAGAAAGTGTAAATGGACGAATATTGGCAATAAATTCACGACCATCATCGGCTATCATCTGATAGCTACCATGCATACTGCCGACGGGAGTTTCTAATATCGCTCCGCTGGTATAACGGAATCCATCTCCGGGTTTTAAATGAGGTTGTTCGCCGACAACACCATCACCCTGTACTTCCTGCACTTTGCCATCAGCATCGGTAATTATCCAGTGACGAGCAAGTAGCTTGGCCGGTACCTGACCTTCATTACGAATCGTTATGGTATAAGAAAAGACAAACCGGTTTTCTTCCGGACTTGATTGTTCTTCAACATAATCGGTTTCTACATCAACCTGTGTGTTGTAACGCTCTTCATTGCTCGTCATAAGTTTAGCCTGTAATCGTTGATCATCGTTTTATACAGCAAAAGGTTAGTATAAAAAACTGAAGCACTATCAATAGTAGCATACTCGCTATGCTTGTTGATAATGACTTTCCCGGTGCTGGCTAACATACTCAATTGCATTTCTTACTGCGGTAGTAACACTGGTGTCTATTTCAGTGCGCTCTTCACTTGTCATATAAAAAGCCATATCGACTTCATGACGAACGTATTTGGCTGGTAAATGGTTTAATGCCACGCAGGCGACATCTTCAAGATAGTTTTCATCGATCGGGGTCGGAATAAGTTCAGAAATTCGTTTAAAAACAAGGTTTTCGTAATAATTGTGTATACTGCTAAAAGACATGTGTTATCCAAAAAAGAGTCGACTAATTATAGTTATCGGCTAATAATCAGAAAATTTAACCTTATTTTTATTCATTTAATCGTTACGAAGCTGCCAGCTCGGGGTTAAATCGTTGTTTATCAACTTGTTATCTAGCAACCATTGTTTTGCATCTTCGGCATCTTCTAAAAACCAGCGTTTTGCGCTGCCCAGTCGAAAGGTATACCCCCAATTGTCCATATCTGAGAAATGCTGTTGTAGGTTATAGCCGTGGAGGTGATTGGACAGAAGAAGTTGTAAATAACAGACTGCATTTTCTTCATCATAATCGCCGCCCGCATTGGTATCGAGTCGTAGCCTGCGAGTTTTGTCCATGCAAATATAATGACAAGCTTCATGCAGCGCCGAATGCACTGGGGTATTGGGTTGAATATAAAGTATATTATCGATTAAACCGGCTTCTGTTTCCCCCCAGAAACTACCGGGGATATCTTGATTATTATCGACAATTTTAACTTTAAGATTGAATGGATCAAGTAACGTATGCAGGGCATTCGCCGGAAGTTCGGAACAGTTAATAATGGTCATAATGAAATATGTTTACTAAGTTTTAGTGTTTCTTGTAAATAATACGGACTCGATTACCGGGGTAAATAAGATCCGGATTTTCAATTTTACTTAATTTTGCAAGCTCAGGATATAGGAAAGGGTTTTGTAAATAATGTTTGGCTATTGCCCAAAGCGTATCGCCTTTAACAATAATATGAATAATTTCAATAGATGAGGGGGTTTTTTGCAGAGAAGTGTTACCTTTTGCCTGGCCCTCAGGCGTTAGTTTTTTCTTATCGGGCTGGCTAGTAACCGGTGATGTCGTTTTTTGCGTATCCAGTTTATCCTGCATCGTAATACTACCGACATCAACGTTATCAGATTGTTTCGCTATTTCAGGCACAGTTATAGCGGCATCAACTGGCAGCTGAGTAGCCTGAACGGATAGTGTATTATTTTTTTCACCGGAATTATTATTAATTTTGGGTGGTAATGGCCCGTCAAGTTCAATCGTTATGGTATGGCTATCCTCCTTAATAGTAGCATGATACTCAGAATTTTTAGCGTTTAATGATGACGAGTTTATATTTGCTTCATAACTATCATTTGCATTATCTAAGTCTACGGTTTTTATATCAGTTATTTCAGTCGGGCGATTTATTATTGTGTCAATCGTTGTAGTATCACTTTCAGTCCCTCTACTGTTTTCCGAATCATAAGTTGCCAGGCTTTGTCGTTGAGGAGTTAAATTTTTATTAATATTAATTTTTTCATTAAAGTGGCTGGTATTTGATTGCATAAAATAATAAACAAGACCAATAGCAACGATAAGTAAAATAAAAACAAATATTAACAATGCATAACTTGAAGAATTGGTTTTTGGTTGTTCGTTATTTTGTTCTGTTGAATTTGTATGCTGAGTATTAGTATTTTGGTTTTGATTTTTATCCGGATTTTTTAATTTACTTTGGATTTTATATTTATCGGGATGATTGTTATCTCTTAAATCCGACTCTTCCCTGTTAGCTAAATGCAAATTATTACTAACTGAAGATTGCGAATTTGTTGCAGAATTATATGCGTTGTCTTTTTTGCGAATAGACACGGCAGAGGACTTTGTTGTTGGCCGGGTTGTTGTTTTTTGTTTTGTATTACCTGTGTGCTTATTATAACTTTTCTTTGCATTTATCGCAGTTGATTTTGTTTTAGTTGTTGGCTTAATCGGAGTTTTTGAAAGATTAGAATTCTTTTTTTCAGTTTGTGATAAAGAAGATGAAGCCTTGCTGTCCATCTGAGTGTCGGTTGCGAGGTTTTCTACCTGGCTTACTTTGCTATTAGTCGCGTTACTTCCAGGTTGGATAGTTTCTGTTGTCTTAATATTGTGATTTTTGCTGAATTTTTTATACTTTCTCTGGTTGCTACTCTGAATTTTATTCAGGTCTTTATTCGGGTTTTTATAAATTGGTTCGGAGTCTAAACTTGATTTGGTTTTTGTATCAGGGACATTGTTGAACGTTAGTTTACTTTTTGTTGTAGCCATTTCTATCGTACTATTAGTTGTACTCTGATCCTGTTTATTCAATGAAGAGGTTGTTTTGACTGTGGCTGTCTTCAGTTTATCCGATTCCTTATGTTTATCTTTTTCCAGTTGTTCTATGTATTCTGACAGATAGCCACTACCTTCTAATGTCGATAATTTGTTAAATTCGGCATAGAGATAGATAACATTATTAAGCAGTAAGGTTCGACTAAAAACACCTCCAGGCAAATGTGATGGCAAACTTCCCCAGCCACTTTCAGGGAAATGTATAACGTCTTTAATTTCGTCTACAAAATAACCACGCGTAATATTATCGTGTTGTGCAACGATGACCTGACCGGGCTGCTTCCAGCGCTGTTGTTGTACACCAAACCGATAACGAAGGTCAGTTGCTCTGACGATGTATGAATCATGCTTAAAAATACCGGGCTCGGCAGAGCTGGTACCGGGTAAATGTGTGAGTGGTGGAGGAATGGTAATAGTGATAACGGGTAGCGTTGGGCCGCAGCAAAGTACCGGGCCAACACGGTATGTCAGCAAGGCATCATTGTCTTCTATGCCAAGGGTAAATTTGGGATCAGCGCTAGTTAATTTTGAGCCTGAAGGCATTGCACTCGCCTGAAATTACCTGGTTAATCTATATAATTAAGAATAATATCGGACAAAAAACGGTAATTTTTAAGAGAAAAGCTAAAAAATGTGACAGTTACAGCGATTTAATTAAATAATTTCAGTGCTTATAGCATTACTGAGCCGGGCAAAATCAAGGATACTGAGCGTTTCTGGTCTTGCAGTTGGCGAAATATCCAATGCCTGAATCTCTTCTGCGGAGAGGTAGTTTTTGAGGGTGTTACGAATTGTTTTGCGCCGTTGTTGAAACACTTTATTTACTAATCGGGCAAATTGTTGCTCATCTTTAAGGCTTGCCAGAGGTTTGCTTCTGGGATGTAACCGTACCAGGCTGGAAACCACTTTCGGTGGAGGATTAAACGCACTGGCCGGAATATCAAATAAATACTCAACCTCACAATACCACTGCAGCATGACGGATAACCGGCCATAGTTTTTATTATGGTCTTTAGCTGCCATGCGTTCGACGACTTCTTTTTGCAACATAAAGTGCATATCATATATTGAGTCTATGAATTCGAGTAGGTGAAAAATAATGGGAGTAGAGATATTGTAGGGCAGGTTACCAACCAGACGAAGTTTTTCTGGTTTTGCAGTATCTTGTTGAGACCCGGTATTGCTATAAAGCTGGCTGAAATCGAACTTAAGAGCATCACCTTCATGTATGGTGAGCTGCCCGAATGCCGGGCTTTGTCGATTAAGCATGTCTATCAGGTCACGATCAATTTCGACAGCTTGAAGTTGTCCGAGTATCTTTAGAAGTGGGTATGTGAGAGCGCCTTGCCCAGGTCCAATTTCAATAATTGTCTGTTCGGTTTTTGGATTAATGGCACGAATAATTTTATCGATAATATTCTGGTCGTGTAGAAAATTTTGTCCGAACCGTTTTCTTGCGATATGTTCGCTTTGTGGATGCGCTTTATTTTTTTTAAAGTCAGCCATTGGCCGGTATTATTTTATGGCGCTGGCATGACTCATTTGTGCCGCCAGTGCGATTGCATTAAAGAGACTTTTGGCACTTGCTTTGCCGCTTGCAGCGAGTTCAAGTGCTGTACCATGGTCAACCGAAGTACGTATAAAGGGTAGACCAAGTGTTACATTTATTGCCTGGCCAAACCCCAGGTGCTTTAGTATGGGTAATCCCTGGTCGTGGTACATTGCCAGGACCGCATCGGCACGTTTTAATTTTTCGGGTACAAATAATGTATCAGCAGGTAACGGGCCCACAAGATTATAGCCCTGGGATTTTAAGCGATTTAAACAGGGTTCGATTATTTGTTGTTCCTCTGTTCCCAGGTGGCCATCTTCACCCGCATGTGGATTAAGGCCACAAACATAGATAGCTGGATTTTTTATTTTAAAATAGTTTTCCAGATCCTGTTGCAGAATTTTAATGGTGTTTTCCAGCTCATCATTGGTAATGGCTTCGCTGACTTTTGCCAGTGGCAGATGGGTAGTGACCAGCGCAACGCGCAAACTAAAATCTGAATTATTCTCACATAACATCATAACGACTTTGTCTATCTTACTGTTATCAGCCAGGTATTCGGTATGACCTGTAAAAGCGATCCCCGCATCATTGATAATACCTTTATGAACCGGGCAAGTAACAAGCGCTGTAAACTCATTATCTAAACAACCTTTAAGGGCACGATTAATGCAGTCCAGAACATGCTGGCTGTTCTTACTGTTGAGCTGTCCGGCAACAACTTTTGTTAGTGCGGGAACATGCAGGATTTGAATAGCATTGGTTTCAGCATTTTCCTGATAGATTTCAAACTGGGAGGTAATGCCGAGTCGCTGAGCTCTTTGTTCAATAACATTTTTATCACCAATGACAACAAGGTTATAATTATTAAACTGTGGTTGGTTATAAAGCTGTAAAACAATATCCGGGCCGATACCGGCCGGTTCGCCATAGGTAATCGCAATGGTTTGTTTAGTTGAATTTTGAGCTAACATTAATGGGATAAAAAAGCAGAAAACAATATTGTTTTCTGCTGTCGTTATTTATTAATACGATATTCAACGTAAGCTTCGCTGCGTAAACGTCTTAACCAGTTATTAACCGCTTCTTCTGTTTTACGTTGACCAATTTGCTGGCGTATTTTATTACGCAAGAAGGCTTTAGTATCGTCATGTTGACGGCGAGCAATAACCTGAATAAGGTGCCAGCCATATCGACTGCGAATTGGCTGACTTATTTCCCCTGGAGCAAGTTTTGCCATTTCTTCCTGAAATTCCGGTACAGTTTTACCGGGGTTTAACCATCCAAGATTGCCACCATTGGCTGCCGAGCCTTTATCTTCTGAATTGGCTTTTGCTATGGTTGCAAAGTCTTCTCCACTTAAAATTCGTTTTCTCAGACGGTTTAATTTCTCTTTTATAACAGCGTTATTATTAACCTGATTGGGGGTCATTAATATATGCTGTGCGTGGGTTTGTTCGACAATTCGTTGTTTATCTTTGTTTCGTCGTTGCTCAACCTTAACAATATGGAAACCACTGGGACTGCGAATTAACTCAGAAATTTGTCCGGCTTCAAGTTTTATGACCTGGTCAACAAATAAAGACGGTAACTGTGCGGCTTCACGCCAACCAAGATCCCCTCCGTTTAGTGCATTCTGGCCATTGGAGTTAGCTGCGGCAGTTTCAGCAAAGTCAGCACCGATATTCAATTGTGCCCGTACTTGCTCTGCTTTTAGTTTGGCAGCCTGTATTTGTTCGGGGCTGGCGGATTCAGGTGTCGCAATTAATATATGGCTTAGTTTAAATTCTTCGGATAAAGCCTTGTTGTTATTCTGGTTGATCAGTTCGGTATCAATTTCCTGTTCGGTGACAACAATACGGTTTTCAACCCGGCGCTTTTTTAATTGTCGAATTGTCATTTCATTTTTTATATTCTGTCGAAACTCAGCATATTTCACCCCATCCCGCGCCAGAATATTTTTAAACTCACTTAGCGATAGTTTATTTTCACGCGCAATATTCTGAATGACTTTATTAACGGACTCATCATCAATGATGACGCTGCTTTGTTTAGCCAGTTGCAGTTGAATATGCTCGGTTATAAGTTGTTCGAGTATCTGGCGATAAAGAATATTTTTAGGTGGCAAGCGTTTTTTATTATTCTTAAGGCGTACCAGGATTTGTTCAATTCGTTTTTTAAGTTCGGTCGCGGTAATAACATCGTTATTGACGATGGCAATAACAGAATCGAGCTCTTTTATCTGGTTTGCAAAAGACAGCGTCGGCAAACTATAAAATATAATTGCCAGCAAAGTGAGCGGCTTGATAAATTTAGCTGGCCAAAGGGGCTTGTTTTGGGTTGTACGAACTAGTGGGGACATCAGGATCTCTTGAAGGTTACGTCAGTTGAAAAATCGCTATTTTATCAGTAAACAGGTTTAAAAGGGGCTTAACAGGTTATTCTGAATAGCCAAGGATACCACGATTTAGGTGAGTATCGATCTGCTTTTTCTGGCCAAAGCTGGAAAGTCCTTTTAGCTCAAGTTCAAGGTAGAGCGTGTTTTCATAGGGCTGGGTGGGTGAACTTCCAAGATAATGACGGCGGTTGACCAGACGAATACCCCAGCAGCAACTGTCGTACTGGATGCCATAAACTGTTTCCAGCTCCCGGTTATCACGTAAATCATCATGCTGCCGGGCGATGAGTTGCCAGCCGGGTGTGAGTCGCCAAATTGTTGATATTTCAAGAGTTTCAGCACTATCGCGAGTAAATTTATGATTGATATTAAAGATATGCTCACTATCGGTTTTATATTGCAGTTTCAGCTCGCGCTTATCGATTTGGCGCGTTTGCTGGTTACGGGTCCAGGCTCCTTCGATTTTTAGCGGCTGAATTGGCTGAAAGGTCAGGCTCAATTCTACATCTGACCAGGATTCCCGACGAACGGGGTTGCCACTGGCAGTGAGCCGATCGTTAGCAAAGTGGAAGGTTTGCCCGAGATTAGCCACTAATACTTCAGCACCGGATTCCAGGCTGATATAGCGGCTGGTCAGGCCATAGGTAATCTGGTTGGCATCGGTAATTCTGTCGCCACCGGTAAATTTGCTTTCGCTAAAGAGCTGGCTGTAGCTGGTGGTAATGGCGGTTGAGTCAAAATTGGGTAAGTGGCTTTGATCGCGGTAGGGAATATAGAGGTATTGTAAACGTGGTTCGAGTGTATGCAGATACCCGGTGCCAAAGAAACTGGAATCACGCTCAAAGAATACTTTTGAGTCGATGCTTAAAATGGGTACAACCCGATCCGGGTTATCTCTGGCACCTGCCTCGGTTCGCTTTAGATCATATTGGGTATAGTGTAACGAGCCAAGGAAGGTAAGTTCTGCCGCTGGATGAGTCAATGGTAAACTGACACTGGGTTGCAGTATAAATCGGTTACCAATGGGAGCCTGGTTACTATGTGAAAAATGTACCAGTTCGGATTGATATGACGCATTAACGGTATTGGGTTCAATAATCTGCCGGCTATTGAGATTAAGTTGCGGAAGTCGCTTAATCTGTTCAGTAGCATTATTCAGACTTTGGAAACCCTGGACTCGTCCACGAAACAGCCAGTCTTTTGCATCGTATTGTACATCGGCACGACGCTCGATATGAGTTTTGCTGATGTTGTTGATATCACCACCAAAATCATCCAGATAGTCTTTATCGCTGACATAGTTTATGTCGACATTACTACTCCAGCCCCCATTGAGGTTGTGCCTGTGTTGCCAGCGGAATAGTTCACGATCAATTTGCGCTATAGAGTCATCGGGCAGGTATTCAATATTGAGTTGACCCTCGGTTTCTTTAGTAAGGTAACGAAACTCTGTCCCTAACTGGGTGCCACGATTTTCAATAAAGCGAGGTGTAATGGTTGCATCGGCCTGTGGATGAATATTCCAGTAATAAGGAACAGCCAGTTCAAAGCCATTAAGATCCGAGCTGGCAAAGCTGGGAAACAGAAAACCGGATTGGCGATGGTTGCCAAGTGGAAATTGCAGGTAAGGCAGGTATAAAAAAGGGACGCTTTGAAATTTTATCACAACGTTGGATGCACTCCCCTGAAATGTCGCATTGTTGAGCGTAATATTAGTCGCGCTTAACTCCCAGTCGGGTGACTCGCCATCACAGGTGGTATAGGTAGCATCGATCATTTCGATCTTTTTTTTGTTTTTAATTAAAATTTTGTCAGCCACACCCTGAGCACGACTGGCCGAGTCATAGTAACGGGCATTCTTCACTTCACCCTGATCGGTTTTAAGATTAATCTGAATTGAATCACCCTTTACCTTTAAACCTTGCTGCACAAGCCTGGCATTACCCTTAGCTGTTATATCCTGTTGTTGTTTTTTATAGATAGCGGTATCAGAGGTAAGACGGCGATCATTTTGTTCGACAACAACCGAACCCTTGAATGTTGTTATTTCATCCTGACTCATATCGGCAGTGTCAGATTGCAGGTGGATTTTATTATCTATTTTTGCCGGGTATTGTGGTTCATCTGCCTTGGCGGGAGCGCATAACGGTGAAAGGGTATAATCATCTTGCGTTATCTCTGCGGGTTTCGTGTTTATTGTTGTCGCAGGGGTATTGTCAGGGGCTTCATCGGCAGCAAAGCTGGGGTTCGTAAAAAGGGGTAATAATCCGGTTACTATTAATAAACTTAGACTGAAAAAAAATGCCAGAGAGCTGTATGTATCAGTAACAGTTGGTTTAGTAACAAGCAATTTTTTTATTTTCGTATGCTTCAGAACAGTCGTTTTCAAGGTTACAGAAGTTAAATTTGATTTTGGATAAAAGCTGAACATGAATTATTAACACGACTTAATTGTAAGAAAGAGTAGTTTACCAAACTGTTAAGCCAACATCAGGTTAAAAACGTATAATATTCCGATAAAAATGGGTTGATGAATTAAATAGATAAGCAGACTATGTTGCCCCAAACAGCATAAAATCTGTCGTTGCCGGGATTGTTGTTTGCTCCAGTTTTCAATAAAAGTGGATAGTGTTGCCAGGCTCCGTTTTTTAAATAGTAATGAGCCGCTATACAGTCCAATTAATACAACACCAAACCAGGGCAAAAATGGCGCGTAATCTTCAGTTATGGGTTTACTCGGCATTAAACCAAACCATTGTAGCGCTGGGTGATTAAATAGCGGGTTTGAATAGGTAGTTGCTATGACGATTAAAACAATGCCAAGGACTAAATTTAAGGTGTGGTAACGAATAAAAAATAAACCAATCAGACTTGCCAGTGCAATAAAATGCAGAATACCAAAAAAAATATAACTATTTGGAAAAGTAAAATAACTTGAGAGCGAGACAACAGCTGAGGCAAAAATTAAAATTGTCAGCCGTTGCGCAAAGCGTTTTTTGTTGATTTTTTTTGTTGTCGCCAAATGCAAACTGATACCGACCAGCCACAAGAACAGGCTGACGATGATTATTCTGAAATAAATCCAGCCGGGGTTATGATAAAAATCAGTCT
>Ga0316207_10004739_pt1 | contig 11634 bp, 6 predicted proteins | sample 6weekpyrite_MG_FD_204943 | JGI IMG/M metagenome (GOLD analysis project Ga0316207, IMG submission 204943) | Microbial mat bacterial communities from mineral coupon in-situ incubated in ocean water Damariscotta River, Maine, United States -... | ecosystem: Environmental > Aquatic > Marine >...
GGGAGAGAGTATCGCCTGTCTCTGCCTTGGCTATGAGCCTTTTTAGTTTGCTAGCCTGTTGTTCGGCCTCTCGCTGTTTTGCTAACTCGGCTTGGCGTCGCTGATCTGCTTTACGTTCCTGCTGCTGGAGCCTGGCCAGTTCCTGTCGTTTCCGCTCGGCTTGTTCTTCCAGTTGTTTCAGTTCAGCGAGTTGTGCCTGACGCTTGCGCTCTGCTTCGGCCTCGAGACGACGTTGCTCGGAGCGTTGAGTCTGGCGTTGCTGAGCAAGCTGTGAATCACGGCGGGCACTGCTTTTACGTGGAGTTTGTTGAATCGCAGGAGCCGTTTTGCTGGCAATTGTCGCAGGGGCTGGTGTCTGAACGGCTTCCGGTGTGGCGAGCTGTTGTGAAAGCTTGCCTTCACGGCGCAGGGCAGCCAGTTTTGACTCTGCCTTGTCGTGTCCTTGGCGTGCTGCTTGTTCATACCAATGTGCAGCATTATTATAATTTTGTGTTACACCTTTACCTGCAGCATAGATGTTGCCAAGCTGAAACTGGGCTTCCCTATGACCTTGATTGGATGCTTTTGTAAACCATTTGGCGGCTTCTGTATTATCACGAGGGACGCCACGACCTTTTAGGTAAGCCTTTCCAAGGTGGTACTGGGATTTTGCATATCCCTGTTCGGCTGATTTGCGGTACCAGTTAGCTGCTTTCTCGCGGTCTTTGCCGATGAGTTTTCCTTTATAATAGAAATACCCGAGCCAGAATTGTGCGTCAGCATCACCTTGTTCAGCCAGTTCTGTACAACGTGCAACATTTTCATCGTACCCATCACCTTTAATGTAGCAAGATTCTGCGTAGGCAGTGTTGGTAAAAGATAATGTTGCAGTAATACAGAAAAGTACGCCCAGAAACAATTTACGCATAATCTCGATCCTTTTGTTCTATTTGTATTCCCTACAATCCGTATCGGCGTATTTGTCTCGTTCTTTAGTTATTTGCGAAGATTTAAACAATCATGGACATTTAACTGTGTTTTTAATAATTAAGCTTACGCAGCCTGATTATTGTTATTGTCTACATGACTCTACTTTGGCCATTTTGTATGAAATGGTATATCCGTAGCCACAAAGAAAAGATTACAAAGTACTAGCAGGCTGCCAGAGGCACAGTGAGGTTATTGTGAACCTAAATTAGGCTTTGAAGGGAGTCAGGACATCATTTCCCTATTTAATAATTAATTAACTTCGATTAATAGTTATGAGTAAGATATTTCACTGATAAAGCGGAATATTCTCATATTTTTCGTAGTATTCCGTTAATTCTAACCTATAGTTATCAGGGGCTGGGCTTATCTGAAAGAACCGCTGTGTGATAATAACTATAAACACTACAATTTGTGCGGTATATTAAGATAAGTAATCTGGAAGTCAGCATATTTATATAAATTAATTTGTAAGTTTGTAAAAGCCTATGTGAACCACATAGGCGTATAGGTTTAATTTAAAAATGAAAATAAACAAAGTATTTAAACCTCGAGCATGGCCAATCTTTATCAAGTTATCAGTTACCTTATTGATGACGGCATTGTTGCCTATGATTTTTACTGCTTATTATAATTTGCAGGGGAGTGTTGCAAGTATTTCAGAAACTGAATTACGTAACCTGAAACAACTTTCAATGGCAACGGCTAATCGCATTGACCAATTAATTAACGACACACGTTTTCTTGCCAAATATTTAGCGACAGAGAAAGATATTATTCAACTAGTTAATCGGCGCGACAAAACCGTTTCAGATTCTGTTCAAGGAAAATTACAACGACTTGTCTTTGCTGATAGCAAGCTCGAGTTATTGTTGATAATGGATAAAAAAGGAAACGTATTATCTGCACCGGCAGATAAATTTATTGGTAGAAATTATTCCTATCGTGAGTATTTCCAAGCGGCTGTGCAGGGGCGAATTTATGTCTCAAACATCACGGTGGGTGATGTGACACGAAAACCAGGCTTGTTTTTTTCAGGACCTATACTGGGTAAATCTGGAAAAGTTGAGGGTGTTGTCGTTGTAAAAATCTCAGGGTCAGCCGTGTCAAGCATTATTGATGAAGCTAATACTGATGAGCATATAGCATATTTAATTGATAGTGAAGGTGTATTGATTCATCACCCAGATAGAAGTTTACTTTATAAGAGTTTGGTGCAGCTTTCTCCACAATCACTTGAAAGAATAGTTAAAAGCAAACGGTTCTTACTTGATAATATTGAAAGCCTAGGTTTTGATGTGCTAGCAGATGCGGTTGTTGGGGCGAAGGTTTCTGGTACGGTCAATTATATATCACCGCTATCAGGTGAAGAAGAAATATCCGGGTATGCGCCAGTAAAAAGTCATCGTTGGGTTGTGGGTATTAGTACTAAGCAAAGTAATTTTTCAGCGCCACTAAACAAACAATTTTACAACGTGCTTTATAGTGTTATCGGTGTTGGTTTTATTTTTACAATTATAGCATTACTTTTTTCTCGATCATTTATAAAACCAATTCAGGCATTAATGTTGGCAGCCAATCGGGTTCGAGAAGGTGATTATGATGAGGGTGAGATTAAGATAACGAGCGCGGATGAGTTCGGAGACTTAATGCGTAATTTTAATCTGATGGTTGCAGGGGTCAGAGAACGAGAGAGAGAGCGTGACATATTTGGCCGCGTTGTATCACCTGAAGTGAGAGAAAAACTGTTAATGGGGGACGTGAAGCTTGGGGGAGAAAACCGACAAGTAAGCGTGCTTTTTTCTGATATACGTGGGTTTTCAACGATGAGTGAGAAAATGGAACCCGATGAGGTAGTTGAGTTTCTTAATGAATACTTAACGGAAATGACAGCAGCCGTTCAAGAATGGGGTGGGCATGTCAATAATTTTATTGGTGATGCAATTGTCGTTATTTTCGGTGCGCCTGATTCACAAGATGATATGGAGTTTAATGCTGTGTCAGCCGCGCTAGCAATGAGGAAGAAGCTAGAATTAATTAACCTAAAGCGAGAACAACGCGGTGATCTAACCGTTAAGTGTGGTATTGGAATAAGCACAGGTGATGTTGTCGCAGGGCAAGTGGGCTCGCTAGAACGATTTCTTTACACCGTTATTGGTGATGCTGTTAATGTGGCAGCAAGGCTTGAAACGTTAACAAAAGATTACCCGGATTATAGTATTTTAGTTAACGATGAAACCTACAACGGGATAAAAGAAAAAGATGCGTTTCATTTTACCCATATTGGGCAACAACAGGTAAAGGGGCGTACGCAAGGCGTCGATGTATACGCAGTTGAGGAAGTAGGGCAACCAACAGATGAATAATAAAACCATAGAAGATGGTGATTATGAAGATGAACCATTAACTTTTAATAATAAGCGGGATATTGGACTTGTTATTAAACTCTCTTTAACGATTACGTTCGTGATTAGTTTCGCTGTCTTTCTTACGGCATTCTTAACTTATTTCAACTTTAGCAAAGCCTATTCGGAGATCACGCAAGCTCGTTATGCTGTGCTGGGTGGTGACTTAAAAAAATCGATTGAGTATAGCTTGAATATAGGAGTTAATATTGACGAGCTGCATAATGCGCAGGTATTAGTTAACGAACTGGCGAAGAAAAATTCTGACATAGATGTTTTACGCATACTGTCTGCCAATAACAAAATTCTTTACGATAAAGATAAATCAGGTGTTGCCCCAAAACAGTTAGAAATCAAAAATGGACATTTGGTTGCTGGCACAAATTATAAAATGATAGAGAAAGACGATATCATTATTTTGCGTATGCCTATATATAATAACTTTTCTGCTCAAGTCGGTGAATTGCAAATTGGGTATTCGAATCAGCAAACAAACGCATATTTATGGGGGACCAAATGGTTTCTTCTGCAGCATTCTATTTTAAGTATTTCGCTTGTCTCTTTTTTAGTATTGGTATCTGTTTATTTTATTACAAAGAAATTTAGATTTCGTTTGGTGGGTATGGGGTCGGCTCTAAGGAACTTAATGTCGGATTCATGTCATGATCCAGATGAAGTTACTGAAAAAGGTAACTTCGAAGATGCTTATTTAGTCTTTCATGAAAAAACACAAGAACTATTATTGAGCTTTGATGCAGCGGAAAAGGATTTAGACAAGCTCGAAAGGAATAATAGTGATGTTTAAACTCAGGGTTCCGATTAGGGTTAGCATGATGGCGCTTGCCATTTTTTCTATTATTATTTCGACATTATTTATTTCATTCTTTTCTCTGGAATATATGGAAAGAACACTTGCGCCAGAGATGCATAAGAAAACAGTAACAATTGGTGAATCTTTACATGGCGTGATAGAGAAAGTTGTTGGTTATGGTGCGAAATTCGAATCCTTAAACGGGATGGATAAATATCTTGCTGAGTTAAAAGTTGAACACGATGATCTCTCGTATATAACTATTACCAACAAATACCATGAACCTTTATATCAAACAGGAAAGCCCCATGGGCGTTTAAAAAGCACTACAGATGATTTCTCTGGAAAAGATGTCAATACAAGTTTAGTTGAAGGTTTTTACAATACCTCACTTGTTATTAACAATGGTGGCGGCGGGGTCTTGGGTTACATTCATCTTGGTCAGGCTAAAGGTTTAATTCAAAAGCGCTTACAAGATAGCCTTCTAGATGTCATTACAGTCGTTGTGGTATCCATTCTTTTCTCGCTGGAATTGTTGTATTTTTTGATGGTTTTTACTATTTCAACGCCTGTGGCTTCGTTAAAGAAATTACTTAAGAATGCAAGTGATGGTGACTTTTCGCATATTGCAGCAATTGAGGCACGCGATGAAATCGGTCGTTTTACAAATTATATTAATTCCGCACTATATAAACTTAATGATAGGTATTATTCATTAACTGAAAGAATCAATACACTTAAATTTTCTTTTGGAGAGAAGAAGGTTTCTTCATCTATTGGCGGCTATATTGATACGGCAACACGGATTAACCTATTTACTCCACCAGAATGTATGGAAAAAGTTTCGACCGAACTAACAATGTATATTAGGCCGGCTCTTTTTCTGCTTATTTTCTCTGAGTCGCTGTCATTGTCTTTTTTTCCAATCTTCGTGCAAGAGTTATATGAACCAATATATGGTCTATCGCGTGAAATGGTGATAGGTCTGCCTATTTCAATATTTATGTTGATGTGGGCATTATCATTACCTTCAGCAGGCGGGTGGTCAGATAGAGTAGGGAGACGAAAATCATTTTTAGTCGGCGCAGTCATTACTACCATAGGACTTGTTTTAACTGGCTTATCTCAGAGTATTTATGACCTTTTGCTATGGAGATGTATTACTGCTGTTGGCTATGGCATTGTCTTTATAACTTGTCAGGGATATATAACGGATCATACTAATGCGAGTAACCGAACCCGTGGCATGGCCATGTTTCTTGCAGGATTCTTTTCTGGTTCATTATGTGGCGCAGCGATAGGTGGAATTTTAGCGGACCATATTGGTTATAACTTAACGTTTATCCTGTCGGGAGTGTTGTCGCTGGCGGCAGCGGCATTCGTTGCACGTTTTATTCATGAACATAAAGATTATGAGAAACCTGAAAATGCCAGAAAAGCAAAATTTTCAGATTATATGAAGGTTCTTTCTATCCCACGTTTTATAACACTGACATTATTTGCTGCTGTGCCAGCAAAGATCGCCTTGACAGGTTTTCTTTATTATACCGGACCACTTTATATGTCGACGCTGGGAACCGAGCAGTCATCGATAGGTCGAATAATGATGGCATATGGCATCGCCATGATATTAATTTCACCGTTAATAGGTAAAGTTGCAGACAAAGCAAAATGTTATACCTTATTGATTGTGGTAGGTGGTGTGTTGTCAACATTTGCTCTAATGGTGCTTTATTTTGAGAGCAATCTTGTTGGGGTACTGATAAGTATGACCTTACTTGGCGTTGCCCATGCGATAGGTGTTCCTCCTCAAATTGCATTAATAACTGAGATAAGCAAAAGCAACGCAAGTGAAATAGGCGTTGGGAAAGCAATAGGTATATTTAGGCTTGTTGAAAGAATTGGCAATGTTGCAGGGCCCATTATTTCTGGCATATTGATTACGGTATACGGTTACCCAGGTGCTTTTGTTGGCGTTGCTGTTATTACATTTATAGGAATTATAATTTTTTCCTTGTTATTTGCCTTATTTAATTTTCGTGATCGACAACTGCCAGATTTACTTGAAGAGCCTGTGGAATAAATATGTATATTAAAAATTTATTAAGTTGGTTTTTTGTTGCCGCTATTTGCCTGAATTCGACAAACGTCTTGGCGCAACAGCCCATTAGCGAAAAGAAGTTCACTGTTGTTATGGTGCTATGGCGTGGCGTAACAGATGCTGAACGTGGTTTTATGGATTTTTTAAAAACTGAAAATGTTAATGTTAACTATGTAATTAAAGATTGCAAAAAGGACAAAACACGTTTAAGTACTTTTATAGAAGAAATTAGAGGCATTAAACCAGATCTGGTTTATACCTTCGGAACAACAGTGACGCGTAGTATCGTTGGTACATTAAAAGACCGTTCTGCTGATAAAAATATCCTGGATATTCCGGTGGTGTTTAATATCGTTTCTGATCCTATCGGTGCAAAGTTAACGGAAAACTTACAAACCAGTAAGAGTAATTTTACGGGTGTTTCTCATGCAGTGCCAATTAATACGCAGATTAACGTTATGCAAAAGGTTAAAGCATTAGAAAAAATTGCAGTCATTTATAATCCGTTGGAGCGGAACTCGATGCTGACTGTTTCAGCGCTGAGGAAGCAGTCTGAAATGTCTGAATTTTCTTTAATAGAAGCACCACTAAAAATTGGTAGTAACGGGAAACCCATATTGGATTCTATTTTCAATAATGTTGAGCGCCTGGCCCAAGCCAAGCCGGATTTCTTATATTTACCACCAGATTCCTTTCTTATTGCCAATGGCGATAGCCTTATATCAACAGCAAATCAGTACAAATTGGCCAGTTTTTCATCAACTGAAGTACCGATCCGTAAATCGGGTGCATTATTGGGTATAGTTTCTACCTATTATAGCGTCGGTAAATTTGCGGGTTATAAAGCAAAACAGATATTGCTCGATAAGCGAGAGCCCGCAGTATTACCAATCGAGACCTTAAAGAAATTTTCATTGCTCGTTAATATTAATACAGCTAAGAAAATTGATTTTTTTCCGCCCATTTCGATGCTAGCGGTTGCCGAAGTGGTCAAATAGTTATTTGTCTCTAAGATATTTTTGAAATTTTTTATGATATTGTGATTTTAAGGGACATTCAGGTGTGCGTACGGTGTCTTTTGTAATTATAAATTGAGTCTAAAACCATTGCCTTTTTTATCGTGATTTCAGCAGTGTAGGTTGTGGATGTTAACTGATAATATTTTTATCATCCTCAATAGGCGACTCATAATTTGCATGAGATTAATAAGGTATTTAAAGTGATACTTTAATTTTTATAAAATGCTAATCTTCCTTACCAATAATAAATATTTTTAAAGCTTTGGTTTCAAAGTGAGCAAGGTTGTATCTTTTATGATGTTTAAAAAGTTTTCGATAGTGACAGTGTTATTTGTCATGCAAATGCCCTCCAATATAAGTGCAGCACAGGAATTAGAAGAAAGCTTCTTAACCGAAGGTGATTTTTTTAATGAAATACCTGTTGTTCTAACTGCGACTCGATTAAAGCAATCAAAGAAAAACTCACCGACTGCAACAACCATCATTGATCGTGAAATGATTGAAGCATCAGGTTTTACCGAGATAGTTGATCTACTAAGACTCGCTCCCGGGATGCTGGTGAACTCTGAAAGTGGAAATCTTGCGAGTGCCGGTTATCAATTTCTTTTTAATCGTTTCACGGCAAGGTTTCAGGTGCTGGTTGATGGTAATTCTGTGAATACCCCACTCTTTGGAGAAATACCGTGGGCACAAATTGGTGTTTCAATTGAAGACATAGAACGTATTGAAGTAATACGTGGTGCAAGCTCGGCAAGTTACGGGCCGAATGCAATGACAGGTCTTATTAGTATAGTGACTAAACATGCGGCGCTTGATAGAGGTGCAAAAATAAAAATAAATGAAGGTGCTAACGGCCGTAGTGAGCAATATTTTACTTTTGGTGATAGCAATGGTGATTTTGACTATAAATTATCACTCAGTGCAAGAAAAGATAACGGATTCAGAAAACGTTATGATAGTACCGACTTGCTAGAAGCAAATTTTCGAGGTGATTATCAACCTACATCAAATGATCGGATGACATTTTCAATCAACCATAGTGTAGGTGATTTTCAGGAAGATATTGTCGATCGACTTAGTCTTAGTACACCAGACCACAAAAAACGTATTACGCGCTTTTCATTTCAGGGAAAATGGACACATGATTTTTCGAGAACAGACAGTTTATCATTGAGCTATTATCAGCAAAAATATCAAGATAAAGACCGTTATTTGGGCGATTTTACCGGTGATGGTTTAGGTTTTATACCGATCAATGAAAGTTTTACTACAAAACGAAAGAATCTTGAAGTTACATATTCTAAGTATGCTGATGATTATAGCTTGGTTTTCGGTACGCTTTACAGAAAAGATAATACAATAGCACCAGAATATTTATTTGAAACAGATAGGGATATTATTACGCGCCAGGTTTTTGTTAATGGAGAATTTCGCTTAAATAAAAGAAATATTATTAATGCTGGATTATTGTACGACAATAATGATACAGGTGGTTCAACAACGTCACCTCGTATTTCCTTCAACCATCATCTTAATAAAAATCATACTTTTCGTATTTCATATGCAGAGTCATCGCGTAGTCCTTTTTCTTTAGAAGAATATACTAACCGTGTGATTTTTGTGCCGGCCTTAAACGCTAATTTGATTGTGGCGCAAGATCTAGGGGATTTAAAACCAGAATTACTTAAATCATATGATTTTGGTTATATAGGAACCTTAAACAATAATGCCACTGAAATTGATCTGCGTATTTACAAAAGTAATTTATCCAGATTAATTTTACCCACCGTTAGTGGCTACCTACAGGGTGGGGATTTTGATATTGCAGGATTTGAAGCAACGGCATCACATGAATTTAAAAATACTAAAATAATACTGAATTATGCTCGGACTAAAATTACAGCGGGTAATATTGAATTTGGTAATGATGCAGATTATGAAACGGGTGCGCCTAAGGACAGCGGTTCATTGCTCGTTATGCATGATTTCCCTGGGAAGCTTAAAGCATCACTTGGTTATTATTACACAGGGGAATATCAACAGCTTTGCTGTGAAATTCAACAACAAGCACCGAGAAGACGATTAGATCTTACCGTTTCTAAAGCGTTTAAGTTTGGAGGTAAAAATTCAGAGATTAAATTTGTTCTGCAAAATGCCACAAACGAGAAGGTAGATACGATACTGCTTAATAATTATGACCGACAAGCCTTTATGAGTTTTAGCTTGGAAATGTAAAGATTTTATTATTGTGAACAGTCATGTGACTAATTACCTTGCTCGTATTATGTCTTTGTTATTAAGATGGGCAATTATTTTCTTTTTATTCGTGCCTGTACTCGCCTATTCAGGGGAGAGTGTTTTGGTAGTCCTGAGTAAGGATGCCAAGATTTACAATGATTTTTACTCGGCACTTCAGAAAAAATTAAATGTTGATGTTGTTAAAATTTCAGTAGCTGATGCTAACAATAAATTGTTAAAAAAACACGGCTACATAATAACTGTCGGCTATAGTGCAGCAAAGAAAATATCAGAATACAAGCTACACTCTACAGTTGTTTATTCATTGGTTTATAATAATCAACAAACGCAATATAAATTTCCCTGCATAAATACAAGCTGTTATTACATATATATTAATCAGCCTGTTTCCCGTTATGTGAAGCTGTTTAAACAACTATTCCCGCAAGACAGGGTTCTGGTTCTTGCGACAACTAAGGCTGATACAGTAATAGCACAAGAGCTGAAAATGGCGTCTGAAAAAATTGGGGTTGATTATAAGGAATTAATAGTTAAAACAGATGAAAACATCACTAGAACATTTTTAAATAAATTATCTAATCGTGACGTTTTACTGGCGTTGCCAAACGCCAGTATATATAACGCAAACAATGCCAAAAGTATTCTTTTGTCTACATACCATAAAGACATTCCGATAATTGCTTATTCGAAAGCTTTTGTTAAAGCAGGTGCAATCGCCGGTCTTTACTCTGGTATTGAGCATGTCGCAGATCAGACTGCCAGAGCTGTAAATACTATAATGGAAAGCGGGCAGCAGGAACAAAAAGAATATTACCCTGATGATTCTACTATCGAGTTCAATTCGTCAGTCGCAAGATCTTTGAATATAGATATTGATTCAATAAATCTTATCAAGAGAGAACTCAAATGATAAATGCTCGATTTAGCACTAGGATTCTCGTGGTCACAGTATTGCCCGTTGTTATTACATCTATTGTTCTTGCCTATATATTTATATCGGGAAGAGTTGACGAGCTTAACAAGACAATAAATAACCAGGGTAATAGTATTGCAAGTTATTTATCGTTAATGAGTGAGCACGGAATTTTTACCAATAACTTCGGGTATCTAGAATCAACATTAAAGCATACTCTGAACCAGGAAAATATTGTTGCTATCTATGTAGAGGATCGTGAAAAGTCAGTTGTTCTTAAAGAAATCAATGACAGTTATGAAAATATTGATATCCGAAATACAGATAATAGTATAAATAAAACATTTTCTTCTAATATCATTAAAACATCAATTGCTATCAATGACGTAAGCGATATAGTTGGCGTTCCCGCTAGTGCCGAGACAATTGTCGGAACCGTTCATATCATTATGGATCTCAATGACGCAAAGTTACTTAAGGCGAGAATTGTTAGAGATGGTGTGATTACTACATTTATCTTAATGTTAGCAACGATTTTTATTGCGCTTCTCTTTTCACGTAGTGTAACTAGACCTATCAGCAAAATTCACAAAGGTGTAAACATAATTAGAAAAGGTGATTTGCAATATAGAGTGCCTGTTGATTTTTCTGGAGAACTAGCCGTTCTGGCCAAGGGCATTAACGATATGGCTGCGTCACTTGAAACTTCCCAGATTGAGGAAAGACAACATCAAGCAGCGCTGGTTAAAGCTAAACAAGAAGCTGAACACTCATGCCAAGCGAAAAGCCTGTTTTTGTCCCGCATGAGCCATGAGTTACGGACACCATTGAATTCTATTATAGGTTTTTCGCAGTTATTGCGGGAGGATTCATATGAATTCAGTCCTGAATCACGTAAACAACATTTGGAGCAGGTACTCACTTCTGGTTGGCATTTACTAGACCTGGTCAATGATGTATTGGATCTGTCGAGTATAGAGGCAAACAAACTGGAAATTGCGATGGGTGTCATCAACATGGATGAAATTATCCACGCGTGTTTGGCTACGATGTTGCCGCTGGCTCAAAAACGGGATATCACTATCGAATATACAGGAAAAAAGAATAGTGAAAACTGTCTTGTGAAGGCGGATGCCTTGCGCTTAAAGCAAGTGCTACTG
>Ga0316207_10004740_pt1 | contig 11631 bp, 11 predicted proteins | sample 6weekpyrite_MG_FD_204943 | JGI IMG/M metagenome (GOLD analysis project Ga0316207, IMG submission 204943) | Microbial mat bacterial communities from mineral coupon in-situ incubated in ocean water Damariscotta River, Maine, United States -... | ecosystem: Environmental > Aquatic > Marine >...
CCGTATCTAATTAAGGATATGCTAATAAAGTAATATAAAATCAATGACTTGACGAGGGTTAATAGTTTCTATAGATTAACCCCAGTCAAATAACTGGTTTAGCCCACACCGGAAAGTGAGCTAGCAGTAACAATAATAAAGACAAAAAATAATAATAAAAATATATAAATGCAGACTCTGCGGCTTCGGCCGCTTTTTTTTGTCTGTTTTTTGCCCAGATACACACTATCAGAATAGAAAATTTCCCTTAATCATCGCAGTGGGCTTCACTCTCAGCCAAGACATGCCTATAGTGCGGGTCTTAGATGAAATAACCAGATATTGAGAAAGACATGAGCACGATAAAAACAGGCATTGTGGGTGGAACGGGTTATACCGGTGTGGAGTTGCTGCGCTTACTGGCATTGCATCCCAATATTCAGCTCGAGGTTATTACTTCGCGCGGTGAAGCAGGTACCGCGGTTGCGGATATTTTTCCAAGCTTACGCGGCCACGTTGATCTTGTTTTTACTTCTCCGGATGATGCCAAGCTGCATGAATGTGACGTAGTCTTTTTTGCCACACCGAACGGTATTGCCATGCAGCATGCACAGGCGTTGCTGGATGCTGGTGTGCGGGTCATCGACTTGGCGGCAGATTTTAGAATTTCAGATGTGGCCGAGTGGGAGCAGTGGTATGGCATGACCCATGCGAGCCCTGCACTTATTCAAGAAGCTGTTTACGGTCTGCCGGAAGTTAATCGTGATGCTATTAAATCGGCGCGCTTGTTAGCAAACCCGGGGTGTTACCCAACCGCGAGTCAGCTTGGTTTCCTACCTCTGATTGAAAATAAATTAATTGAAACGACGGGTTTGATCGCAGACTGCAAGTCGGGTGTGAGTGGTGCCGGTCGTTCAGCTAATGTGGGTATTATTATGAGTGAGGTCAATGAAAGTGTTAAGGCCTATGCCGTGCCGGGACACCGGCATTTACCTGAAATTCGTCAAGGTCTGCAGCAAGCAGCAGGCAGCGATGTGGGTTTAACGTTTGTGCCGCACTTAATGCCAATGACCAGAGGCATACACTCAACCTTGTATGCCAATTTAGTTAACACCGATGTTGATTTACAGTCATTGTATGAACAACGTTATGCTGACGAACCTTTTGTTGATGTGTTACCAGCTGGAAGTCATCCTGAAACCAGAACGGTAAGGGGTGTTAATACCTGTCGGATTGCAGTGCATCGTCCTCAAGATGGCAATACAGTCGTCGTGTTGTCGGTTATTGATAACCTTGTAAAGGGTGCAGCAGGTCAAGCGGTACAAAACTTAAACATAATGTTTGGTCTTGATGAGCAAACAGGTTTGCAAGGAATTGGTTTGTTGCCCTAATTGATATTGATGAACTAAATATATGAAGATTTCACCACAACTGGTTGTTCATGAGCACGATCCTTTAAAACGAGGTATTTTAATTGGTCTGATAGTACTTGTTTTAATTGGTCTGGGGTATTTGAGTTACGATTATGGTCACTCTCGTGCCGATTATGATTATGATGGTCTGGAAGAACAGAACAGTGTTTTGGAAGAAAGAATTTCAGAACTTGTTATTGAAATAGAAAAGACCCGTGATGAATTAGTGGCCAATCAAAGTAGTAGTGAAATTGAAAAACTTGCTTATGGTGAAGTAGATCAGTCGTTGCGTACTTTGCAATCTGAAGTATTAGAGTTAAAAGAAGAAGTGGCCTTTTATCGCAGTATTGTGGCGCCACGTGAATCAGCTCGTGGTTTAAGAATACAGCGATTTAATGTTGCCCAGGCGGGGAAGGGTTTTCGCTATAAGTTGGTTTTGACTCAGGTAATAAAAAATAGCCGGATTACCCGGGGCAATGTAGTGATGCAGATCGAAGGTGTGCGTAAGGGAAAATCAGTTAAACTGAACCTGACTTCATTATCAGCGAAAGGGCAAAAACAGCTGGACTTTCGTTTTAAGTATTTCCAGAGCTTTGAGGGTGATTTGACCCTGCCTAAAGATTTTACGCCAAGCAGGGTACATGTAAAAGTGTCCTCTAATCGAGTCACTCTGGAAAAAACGTTTGCCTGGCCGAATGGAACATTTAAAACCTCAGCATTATGAAATATTTTAAAAAAAATGGATTTTACTTCGTATTGGTTATCGCATTGATATTTTCATCACCGCTAGCCGCAGAAATAACAGTTAAAGATGTTTGTAAAAAAATATCAGGTAAACTAGCCAGTGTTAGTTATAAAGAATGTGATATTGGCTTTGAACTTTCCGGTGCACAATCTGTGCAGGGTATGCCGATTATTATTAAAGAATATCCGCCTTTATCATCACGTAAACCTCAATCAAGGGTATTAATGATTGGAGGTATTCATGGCGATGAATATTCATCTGTTAGTGTGGTTTATAAATGGTTACAGAAGTTAGAGCGTTTCCATTCGGGTTTGTTTCACTGGAAAGTTGTCCCGCTACTTAACCCAGATGGTTTGTTAAGAAAGAAATCACAACGCATGAATGCGAATGGCGTGGATTTAAATCGGAATTTCCCTACCCAGGACTGGCACAAATTGAGCCAACATTACTGGGTAAATCGTACCTATAAAAACCCTCGACGTTATCCTGGTAAAGACCCGCTTAGCGAACCGGAAACCCAATGGTTGTATGATTTGATCGAAGAATTTAAACCGGATGTGATTGTTGCGGTACATGCACCCTATGGGGTGCTGGATTTTGATGGCCCTCCCAGAGCGCCAAAGCAATTAGGTCCGCTGTATTTAAATCTGTTAGGTGCATACCCGGGATCGCTGGGTAATTTTGCCGGCATTGAACGTGAAATACCGGTGATTACTATAGAATTAAAACACGCGGGGATTATGCCTTCGCGCAAAGAGATTACGAATATATGGGTAGATATGGTTCGCTGGTTAAAGAAAAATACCCCGCGAGCTGTTCAGCAATTAGTGACCCCTGCGGCGATTCAAGCAGGACCTTCGTAAATAATTTTCCATTGATGTTCATTGTTGTTACGTTGCCAATAAAGTCGTTTATTGCCAACTTTATTAAAGTTACTGCTTTGGTAATTTTGCTGAAAAGAAAACTCCAGCATATTTTCTACGCCAGGATAACGAAACATACTGATATCATTTAATTTGATTTTGATAAAAGATTTTTTCGCATTAACTTTGGATTTGTGATTTGACCACCACTGATAGGTTTTCTTACCGCTAAGAAATTTTTCCTTCGAATAGTTAGATAAATAGCGGCTGCTGTCTAAGCTTTCCCAATCATCTTCCCAATTTTTTAACAGAGCTGTATATGTTTGCTGTTGTGCAGCCCAGTCCTTATTGCTTAGCCAGTTAATTTGTGGGGTAATCACAACCGGAGTTTGTCGTATGTTCACAAATGATCTTAGGTCAGTAAAATCTGTATTGCTGAGTGCAACACAACCTTCACTTGAAAGAGGTGGCCGGCTATATGTATTGGTAGGTGTGCCATGTAACCAAATTCCATGACCTGTTCTGCCTAGACGTTTGTCCCAATTATTAGGGTAGTCAATAGGAAATGCGCCGGAGCCATAGAGATCCGGTAATTTCTTGTCATCGATAAAGCGCGTGACATTGTAAACGCCGATAGGTGTTTTGTTATCGCCTTCAACATGCTTGCCCGCACCTTTTTTACCAATAGTGGCATAGTAGTCTTTGACTAATTTAGGCGTTCCATTTTCGTTCTTGAAAACATACAAGCGTGCTGAATTTAAATCGACGACAATGGCATACTTTGTTTTATCGGATAATTTAATAAGGCTGGCGGGTATCGACTGCTTGTTAGGTGAAGAAGCAAAATGTGACCAGCGTTGTTTGGCTTCATCACGAAGATCATCGAGCGCTTTTTTAGATTTTTTTGCGCGCGCACCAAAATCGGTGAGGGGTTGAGCTTTAGCAAGCAATAAATCGGCATAGATAAGTTGCGCTAATTTGAACTTTGGATTTTTGTTCACAAGTTTTTCAATGCGCGTTAGTGCTGGATCCAGTTGTTGCTGTGAAAGTGAATCGATGGTTTTGATAAGTTCATCTTCATAGCGATCCTGGGCATGTATATCTAGTGCCAATGCACTTGCAGGCATCATCATCACGAAACTAAAACCAAGCAATCTGGATAGCAGGGTTGTCAGCTTCATGACGAAGTAAACTCTTTTAAGATTTGCCAGCTACCATCGGTTTTTTCCAGCACCAGTGTTTTTTGTACTGCATCATGAAACCGGTCAGATTGGTAGTCCTGTTCAAATGATAATAGTGCTGATTTTGTTGAAAGCATTTTTACGATAGGTGAGTGAACTGAAACACGAATAAAACGTGGTTTTTTCAGACGAATTCGTCGTTCTTTTTCCCAACGTTTTTTTGATAGGCCGCGTGCCGGTTTGAAACCTGCTGAGTAGTAAGACAAGTACGCGTCACTGTCCTGAGCTGACCAGGCATTTGACCAGCCTTTTATAGTATCAATAATCAATTCAGATTCATCATTTGGCGCGGGTATGGTTTTCTTTTTTTCTGCGGGTATTTTTTTTATCAGCGGAATACTTGTGCTTGCTACAGTGGCGACAACAGGTTTTTTATCAAGTTTATTAATTGTAGATAGAGCTAGCTGAGAATTCTGTTTTTTATTGTCGATAGACAGTGCTTTGTTGTAGGCATTGGCAGCCATTGATTCATAAATGTTGCCAAGATTTTTATAGGCGGTGGCGTAACTGTTATGGGTATTAATAGCACTAAGCAGCGCAGCACGTGCTTCAGCCTGTTTGCCCTGTTTGGCATAAAGCACTGCAAGATTATTATAGGGTTCAGGCAGTGACGGCGCATCGATGGTTAATTGCTTGTAGATGGTGATGGCGTCATCATCACGCCCCAGTTGTTGAAGCGCGATAGCTTTTAGAAAAAGAGCCTGCTGGTGTTTGGGTTGAGAACGAAGTAGCGGTTCAACCGACTCGAGTGCTTGAGCAAAATTTTTACTGCTAATAAGTTGTTGTACCTGAGCGATATCTGCCTGTAACGCAAACGGCAACCACAACAAACCGAGCAGGAGTGGAAATTTTTTCATTCTATTCAGTATCTTTCCGTTGAACATGATTTTCAATATGCAGTATTCTTGCACAAGCCTTAACTGTGATGCTAGTCATCCTTTAATGTTTTTGTGCTTGCGAGGCAGCGTAAAAGCGCATACTGTTTGCTTAAATATTATAAGATGGCGGGCTAATGATAGTCCGGAATGAGGAGAATGAAGTACCATGATCGGTAGTAAAAAACGTAAATCCATGAATGTAGAGACATTAATTGGTCAAAATACCCAAATTACGGGTGATGTGCATTTTTCAGGTGGTTTGCATATTGATGGTGTGATTAAAGGCAGTGTGATTGCGGAAGAAGGTTCGTCATCGGTGCTGCGTTTGAGTGAATTTGGTCGCATTGAAGGTGAGGTTCGAGTGCCTACTATCAACCTTAACGGTACGGTGAATGGCGATGTTCATGCCAGCCAAGGTGTTGAATTAGCAAGCAAAGCGCGTGTTAATGGCAATGTTTATTATCAACTAATAGAAATGGCGATGGGTGCTGAAGTGAATGGCAATCTGGTACATGAATCCGAGATTGAAAAACCGGTGACACAAACCAAGGTAGCTCAGAAGCCTGTTATAAACCCTGCTAAGCTGGCTGAGGAATCCTGAGTAAATTAGTCAGGTAGTTTGCCCTCATAATTAAGAATCTGCTAATATATCCGATATTGAGATAAATTAGTCCTGTTCTCAGGTGGAGTTTCAGATGTCAGATTCAACAGAATTGAGTTTTAGCCAGAACGCAGCCAATAAGGTGAAAGCCTTGATGGTGGAAGAAGGTCGTGAGGATCTTAAGCTTCGCGTGTTTATTACCGGTGGTGGTTGCTCTGGCTTTCAATATGGCTTTGATTTCGCAGAAGACGTGAATGATGGCGATATTGTAGTTGAAACTGATGGCGTCAGTTTAGTTGTCGATCCTATGAGCATTCAGTATCTGGAAGGTGCAACGGTTGATTACGTTGAGAATCTGGAAGGTGCTCGTTTTACTATCAATAATCCAAATGCGACAACAACCTGTGGTTGCGGCTCATCTTTTTCAATCTAAGTTGTTGTAATAAAAAATAAAATAATTAATTTATTGCGATTTTTCGACAGCAACACTATTGGGTGGTGGGCATTATCAATGCAATACCCGATAAGGCCCGATTTTTGTTATCCTAGCTGGCCTAAATAAGAAGACGGATCCGGGAATTTCTGCATGAACGAATACTTACCTGGCCTGGAAGGCGTTCCAGCCACCAAGTCCAATATTTCTGATATCGATGGCGAACGCGGCATCCTTTCATATCGTGGTTACTCGATAGAGCAACTTGCGGAACAGAGTACTTTCGAAGAAACCACCCTGTTGTTACTCGATGGCATGTTACCAACCGCCAACGAGCTTGCGGAGTTTAACGAGCAGTTATGCCGTAATCGGATGGTGCAGTATCACGTGCGCGAACTGATGAAAACCTTACCCTCTTCCGGTCATCCGATGGAAATGCTGCAAACTGCCGTGGCGAGCTTAGGCATGTTTTATCCCGGTAATGAGTGTCTGACGGGGAGTGATGTCTGTGATGACTTAGGATATGTGCATCGCATGACGGTCAAAATCATCGCTCGCATGGGCACCATTGTTGCGATGTGGGAGCACATCCGTAATGGCTATGATCCGATTCCACCACGTGAAGATCTTACCTACGCTGAAAACTTTTTATACATGTTAACCGGTAAAGAACCTGAGCCGGAATTAGCACGTATACTCGATGTGTGTTTAATCCTCCATGCTGAACATACGATCAATGCATCAACATTCTCGATGCTGGTAAGTGGCTCAACCTTGGCGACACCGAACAGTGTAATGGCATCAGCCATTGCAACCTTGTCAGGACCACTGCATGGTGGTGCGAATGAGCGTGTGCTTGAAATGCTTGCAGAAATTGGCTCGCCGGATAAAGCACAAGCCTACGTTGATGAAAAGTTAAAAAATAAAGAAGTCATCTGGGGTATGGGGCATCGTGAATACAAAACTAAAGATCCTCGTGCAACCATCTTGCAAAAACTGGTTAAAGATTTACTTGAGTCACGTGATGGCAATGTGAGTAAAACCTTTGAAACCGCGATGGCCGTTGAAAAAGCAGCCGAAGAAAGACTTGCTAGCAAAGGTGTTTACGCCAACGTTGATTTCTACTCGGGGATTCTTTACGAAGCGATGGGCATTCCGGCCGATCAATTCACAGCTATCTTTGCGATCTCTCGTTCAGCAGGTTGGCTAGCACACTGGCGCGAACAGCTGCGTGGTAACCGTATCTTCCGACCTACACAGGTTTATTCGGGTGAACCAGCACGGGATTACGTGCCATTAGATAAACGCTAATACTCGTTCAGTACAAACTTAAAGGAAGGCCGTTGAACTAAATCCGATCCTTTTCTGAGCGTGCCGCAGGCAGCTCTGTAGGAGCGGATTTAGTTCAACGGCCTGACTTCTTTAATTTCCTAACCCAAAGCTGTCCCAGGATAAATCCCACCCAACACAACAGGATGTTTAGCCCCTGTTACTGACGGCAGGTTACCGGGTTTAATAGCAAGCGTTTGCTGCGCTAACCAGGCAAAGCCGATCGCTTCCATAGCATCTGGATCAATACCGTAGTCCTCACTCGATCGAACTTGCTGGTGTTCAAGTAAACACTGCAAACGGAACATCAGAGCCGTGTTGTGAACGCCGCCACCACAAACAATAATGCTTGTTGCTTCACAGGCATATTGTTGAATAGCTTCACTAATGCTTACGGCAGTCAGCTCGCATAGCGTGGCTTGAACGTGTTTTCTAATCACCCGTTTGTTAAGGCGTTTCAGGTGGCGTTCCAGCCAGCGTAAGTTAAATAATTCTCTGCCGGTAGATTTGGGTGGTGCGAGTTTGAAAAACTTATCACGTAACAAGCGGCTTAATAAGTCCTGATGGACTTTGCCACTGGCTGCCCACTTGCCACCTTCATCAAATGCTTTTCGAGAGTGGGTCTGAATGTAGGCATCCATGAGTACATTGCCCGGGCCGGTATCAAAGCCAATAACGGGTTGTTCAGGATCGGCAGGCAGGATTGTAATATTTGCCATGCCACCGATGTTAACTACCACGCGGGTTTCATCATTGACGCGTAAAATGGCGTCATGAAAAGCGGGCATAAGTGGTGCGCCTTGTCCTCCAGCCGCTAAGTCTCGTCGTCTAAAATCGGCCACGGTTGTTATACCGGTCAGTTCGGCCAGAGTATTGGGATCACCAATTTGTAAGGTATAGGGTGTTGTATCGTTAGGCATATGACGAAGTGTTTGCCCGTGACTGCCAATCCCGGATATATCACTGGCAGATAGCTTAGCCTCAGAAAGCAACTGATTAATAGCGCCGGCAGCCTGCTCAGCCCATTGCACATCGGCAATCGCCATGCGTTTTATCTCACCGGCACGGCTACGATTCAGGGATAAAAGAGTGTCACGTAAGTCAGAAGGAAGAGTTTGAGTGTGACTGGCGATAAGTTTGGGGTAATGGCTTTCAAACTCGACAATGGCGACATCAATAGCATCAAGGCTGGTACCTGACATCAAGCCGATGAAACGTTCGGTCACGCTCAATCCTCCTGAATGTTGGGTCTAGACTTTTATTGCGCAAGCGCAATTTTAGTACGTTTAATACCATCAAGCTGGGCTAACAGACCGCGAGTTTTATCAAAGAAGTCCTGCTTATAGCGTTTATTGATTGACGCGGCACTGGGTAGCTTAACCGTGAGTGGATTGCGATGTGTGCCATGAACGCGGAACTCATAATGCAAATGCGGTCCAGTTGAACGGCCTGTCGATCCGACGTAGCCAATGATCTGACCCTGCTTTACACGGCCTCGCGCCTTACGATTGTAATTTGAAAGATGCGCATACAGCGTGCTGTATTTATTGCCATGTCGAATAATAACGGTTTTACCATAGCCACCTTTGCGGCCACGGTGAATGATTTTGCCATCGCCAGTTGCCCGCACTGGAGTACCGGTCTTGGCCGCGTAATCGACACCATTATGCATCCGGGTACGCTTGAGTGTTGGATGGCGGCGCTTACCAAAACGAGAGCTAATGCGGCGAAAATCAACTGGACTGCGTAAAAACGCTTTGCGCATATTGTGTCCGGTAGGCGTGTAATAATCAGCACGTTTATCTTTAGCTGCGTAGCGTACAGCACGGAAACTTTTGCCACGATTTACAAATTCGGCAGCGAGAATATTGCCGTGGCGTATTTTTTCACCATCAAGATATTGTTCTTCATAGACGATGTTAAAACTATCGCCGCTGCGTATATCCAGAGCAAAGTCGATATCCCAGCCGAAAATACTGGCCAATTCCATGATCAGGCTTTGCTCAAGCCCGGCTTTTCTTGCATCGAGAAACAGTGAATCGTTAATTGTACCGCTAGCATAGGCGAGACGAATATCTGCTTTTCGAACAATTTGTTTAGCAGAATAACCTTGTTCTGTGCGATTGACTTGTAATGATTTGAACTGGTTTATTTCATGCGTCAGACCCGTGAATTTCCCATCGGTATTAAATGCCAGACGAATATGTTGGCCGGGTCGCAGGTTACGAAGCCCTTTGGTGCTCTTGCCTAATGCAATAATGTTATGCACATCGCGGGCACTGAGTTTGTTGCGGGAGAAGATCGCTGCCAGCGTATCTCCCTTACGGACTTTGATGCGTTGCTGTTTCGCCTGTTTAGCGGGAGTCGCTACCGGCTCAATGGCAAGTGCTGCAATTCTTGCGTCCGCCTTATATAGGGGGAGATCAAGTTGTTGAACAGTTTGCCCGGAAGAGCCCGAAACAGGGTTATCAGTAGTATTTTGTGCCGAAACCTGGGTACTGGCATTGCTAAAATCGACAACCGAGAACACGCTAATCCCTATAAATAGAGAAAGGGAGGCAAGGACGATCTGGCGTCTGTTGAGGAGCTTGACGAACGTTTTGTTCGCGGACTCGCGTAACTTATAGTCACGCTTGATAAGTGAGCGATAATTCACGGAATTCATTAGTTTTTATAGTCTGGAGAACGATAACGGTTATCTTCTGATTGGTCAATACCTTACTATATATAGTCTATACAGCAAAAAGCGGTGTGACCTGCGTCACAAGCTCAGGCTGTGATACCCTTGCGCCACAAAAACAGGAATTATTTCGAGGTTGGAATGACAGCAGTAGCCGATGCATTAGCCACTATTAAGCGTGGTGCGCATGAAATTTTAGTAGAAAAAGAATTGGTTAAACGTCTCGAATCGGGGAAACCGATGCGAATCAAGGCAGGTTTTGACCCGACCGCGCCCGATTTACACCTTGGCCATACGGTACTGATTAACAAATTACGCCAGTTTCAGGATCTCGGTCATGAGGTGATGTTCCTGATTGGCGATTTCACCGGCATGATTGGCGATCCAACGGGTAAGAGTGCAACACGGCCACCATTAACCCGTGACGATGTGATTGAAAACGCTAAAAGTTACGAGCAACAGATTTTCAAAATTCTCGATCCTGAAAAAACCCTGGTGATGTTTAATTCAAGTTGGATGAATGCCATGGATGTCAGTGAACTGATCCAACTGGCAGCAAAACATACCGTGGCGCGGATGCTTGAACGGGATGATTTTAACAAGCGTTACACGAGCGGTCAGCCGATTGCGATCCATGAATTTCTTTACCCGTTAATACAAGGCTACGATTCGGTCGCAATGAAAGCGGATGTTGAACTGGGGGGCACGGATCAGAAATTTAATTTGTTAGTGGGGCGTCAGCTGCAAGAAGTTTTTGGTCAAAAACCACAGGTTGTCCTCACTATGCCAATCCTTGAAGGCCTGGATGGTGTCCAAAAAATGTCGAAGTCACTGAACAATTACATTGGTATCAGTGATGCGCCGGATGATATGTTTGGTAAGATTATGTCGATCTCGGATGAGTTAATGTGGCGTTATTTTGAACTACTTAGCTTCCGTCCTTTAGATGAAATTGCAGGGTTTAAATCCGAGATTGAGCAGGGTAAAAATCCACGTGATATAAAATTCCTGTTAGCTGAAGAAATCATTGAACGTTTTCATGATCGCGCTGCTGCAGATAAAGCCCGTGAAAATTTTATTTCCCGTTTTCAAAAAGGCAAAGTGCCAGATGAAATGCCCGAGTTTAATTTTCCTGCAGATACGCCGGCAGCCAATTTACTTAAGGATGCCGAGTTGGTAAAAAGTACCTCCGAAGCTATGCGTATGATTAAACAAGGCGCCGTGAAAGTAGATGGCGAAAAGCTTGCCGATAGTAAACAGACTTTTTCTGCTGGCGAGACATTGGTTTTCCAAGTAGGTAAGCGTCGTTTTGCTCGAATTAGCATGAGTTAATTTTTATCTTTTTAAACCACAATCTCTCCGTGTTTATAAGGATAGGAATATTCATGTTAGGGTAGCATGGTGCGAGGATGTTAAATGCAGGATCCCAATACCCAAACAGTTCAGGTTATTAGTTCTAAAGAGTTCAAA
>Ga0316207_10004741_pt1 | contig 11630 bp, 8 predicted proteins | sample 6weekpyrite_MG_FD_204943 | JGI IMG/M metagenome (GOLD analysis project Ga0316207, IMG submission 204943) | Microbial mat bacterial communities from mineral coupon in-situ incubated in ocean water Damariscotta River, Maine, United States -... | ecosystem: Environmental > Aquatic > Marine >...
TTGGCATATTCTTCAATCGCCCGCGTCAAGCCATCGGTAACAAAGGTCAGGCATTGGTAATCAATTTTCTCCGCGGTGTCTCGGCCGGAATTATAAAACGGATATCGATATTGGCCCGTGTCCGAAATCATAAATGCCTGATAGCCGTTGAGCCAGAAGGGGCTGCTGTCGCTCCATTTTACCCAGGGCAGGAAGTTTTGCATGAGCATTGTTTCAAAGCGAAAACGTGAATGTTTTTTAAAGCATTTTGCGAACTTGCGCATGCTAGCCATTGAGCCGAGGTTAGAGGCCATGGCCAGAAAGTTGCCTTGCTTTGGGTGGAACATGCGCATCAGTGGTGGATAGAGCTGGCTGTCGTTGGCGTTGCTGTAGTAGCCCAGTGATTCAAGAATGATGGCAGTGAGGATTTTGTCGCTATTGTGGCTGGCCCTGTGGGCATAGAGCCAACTGCCGGATTTTTCAGTGCCGTAAAAGGGTGGTTTTTCATTGGCCAGGGCGACGAAGCGTATTGTGCGACTGGGGCTGGTATGGGTAAAGTTGCGGGCGATCTCGAGCATGGCGGCGATGCCGCTGGCATTGTCATTGGCGCCGGGGCAGTCTTTGGCGGTGTCGTAGTGGGCGCAGATCAGGATGATGTTGTCGGGATTGTCTTTACCAATTTTGGTTACTTCCAGGTTTGCACACTTTACCCCTTTGGCGGTGAATGGCTTGCGCTCCACCTCATAGCCCATCATGGTCCATTGCTGGCTGATATAATTGGCAGCTTTATGCAGAGCCAGCTGCTTGCGGATGTGACGCTCACCGATTTCGTCGGTTAGGTAAGTTATGTGTCGTTTCAGGTTGTTGGTACAATCAGTCACTGATGAGCCCCCATGGCCGAATCAATAATGTGTTGTTTAAGTATATAGCCTTCCAGAGTCCGAGTTGTGAACCCTAACCCAAAATCATTATTTGCCGCAATTGATCAATGCTTGCTTGTTGATAGGCATCGGCTGCGCATGCGTTTGCGGCGGCTTAAGGGTAAGCCGCTGGATGTCATTGCGGCGGAGATTGAAACTTCGCGGCAGAAGCTTGAGCAACGCCGCGTCAATCTGCCCACGCCGACCTACCCTGAAGAGCTGCCAGTTAGCGAGCGGCGCGGCGAAATCCTTAAAGCGATTCAGGAAAATCAGGTGGTGATCGTCGCTGGTGAAACTGGCTCGGGCAAGACTACCCAGCTACCCAAGATCTGCCTCGAGGCAGGTCGCGGTGTGACCGGTCTGATTGGTCATACCCAGCCTCGCCGGATTGCCGCCCGCAGTGTGGCGATGCGGATTGCGTCTGAGTTGCAGAGTGAGCTGGGTCATGCAGTGGGATACAAGGTGCGCTTTTCCGACCACACCCGGCCTGAGAGCTATATCAAACTGATGACCGACGGCATCCTGCTGGCTGAGAGTCAGGCCGATCGTTTTTTAAATCAATACGACACCCTAATCATCGATGAGGCCCACGAGCGCAGTCTCAATATCGATTTTTTGTTGGGTTACCTGCGCCAGCTGTTGCCGAAACGGCCTGATCTGAAATTAATCATCACCTCGGCCACCATCGACACCGAGCGTTTTTCGCAACACTTTGCCGGCGCGCCGATTATAGAGGTATCGGGGCGCACATTTCCGGTTGAGGTGCGTTACCGGCCATTACAGGCGGAGGATGAAAACGAGCAGGACCGGGATGTTCAGCAGGCCATCTGCGATGCTGCAGATGAACTGGCACAGCTGGGGCAGGGCGACGTGCTGATCTTTCTGCCTGGTGAGCGCGAGATTCGAGAGACCGCCGAGACCCTGCGCAAGCATCATCCACCCCATACGGAAATTCTGCCCTTGTATGCGCGCTTGTCGGCAACGGAACAGAATCGCATCTTTCAATCGCACAAGGGGCGCAGGATTGTGTTGTCGACCAATGTTGCCGAGACATCGCTGACCGTGCCCGGGATTCGCTACGTCATCGATCCTGGTCTGGTGCGACTGAGTCGTTACAGCCATCGCACTAAAGTTCAACGTCTGCCAATTGAAAAGATCTCCCAGGCCTCGGCCAATCAGCGTGCTGGTCGCTGTGGTCGTGTTGGGCCGGGTGTCTGTATTCGGCTCTATTCGGAAGATGAATTTTTGGCCCGGCCTGAGTTTACCGACCCGGAGATCAAACGCAGCAATCTGGCCTCGGTTATCTTGCAGATGAAGTCACTTAGACTGGGGAATATTGAGAACTTTCCTTTTGTCGAGGCACCGGAAAATCGGTTGATCACCGACGGTTATAAATTGCTTGAAGAGTTGGGTGCTGTTGATGCACGCAAGCAGTTGACCGAGTCCGGTCGACACTTGGCAAAACTGCCGCTCGATCCGCGTGTGGCGCGAATGGTGTTGGCGGGTAAGGATGAAAACAGTCTGGCTGAGATGTTGATCATCGCCAGCGCCTTGAGTGTGCAAGAGCCACGCGAACGTCCACATGACAAACAGCAGAAGGCCGATGAAAGGCACAAGGTCTTTGCCGATGAGAAATCAGATTTTATCGCCTATCTAAATCTGTGGCGTGCCTATCACGAGCAGTCCAAACACCTGACCAATAACAAACTACGCAAATGGTGTCGCGATAATTTTATTTCTTACATGCGTTTGCGTGAATGGCATGACGTGCAGGTGCAGTTGAAATCAGTGGTGCGCGAACTTGGCTGGAAGTTGAATCAGCAGACTGCTGATTTTGATGCGGTGCATCGTGCCTTGTTGGCTGGCCTGCTTGGTAATGTCGCCAACAAAAATGAAAAACAGGAATTCACAGGTGCCCGTGGCATCAAACTGAATATCTTTCCCGGTTCGGTGTTATTTAAAAAGGCCCCTAAGTGGATTATGGCCGCCGAACTGGTGGAGACAGGGCGCATGTATGCCCGTACTGTGGCCAAGATCGAACCGGAGTGGATAGAAAAGGTAGCCGGTGACCTGTGCAAGCGCAGTTATTTTGATCCGCACTGGGAAAAGAAACCGGCGGCGGTGATGGCCTATGAGCGCCTGACGTTGTACGGGCTGGTGGTAAATCCCAGACGCAAGATTCAATACGGGCGCATTAATGCAAAAGAGGCGCGTGAACTATTTATCCGCGGTGCGCTGGTGGAGGGCGAGTTTAATACCCGTGCCGGTTTTTTTAATTGCAACCGTAAAATGATTGCCGACATCGAGGCGCTGGAGGCCAAGTCACGCCGCCGTGATGTGCTGGTGGATGATCAGGTGTTGTTTGATTTTTATGACAAATTTATTCCTGAAGATATTTGCAATGGCCGCAGTTTTGAAAAGTGGCGCAAGCAGGCCGAACAAAAACAGCCGAAGATTTTATATCTGAAAAAAGAAGACCTGATGATACATCAGGCTGGTGCCGTGACCGAGGCGCAGTTTCCGGACAGTCTTAAAGTTGAGGGCATGACACTCAAACTTGCCTATCACTTTGAGCCTAGCCATATTGAAGATGGTGTGACCTTGACTGTACCGCTGCCGGCATTGAACTTGCTGCGGCCGCAATATTTCGAATGGTTGGTGCCTGGGCTGTTGCATGAAAAGGTTTGTCAGTTGTTGAAGTCGTTGCCCAAGTCTTTGCGGCGTAATTTTGTGCCAGTGCCCAATTTTGCCGATGCCTGTCTAGAGGCCTTGGCACCAGCCGATAACTCGTTGCTCGATAGTCTGCAAAAACAATTGTTGCGCATGAGCGGTATCAAGATCACCAGTATGGATTGGGATTTGAATAAACTGACGCCGCACATGTTCATGAATTTCAAGGTGGTGGATGAAAAAGGTAAGACTGTTGCCATGGGCCGTGACCTATTGCAATTACAACAAAACCTAAAAGATAAAGCGCAGCAAAGTTTTGCAGCTGTGCCCGTCTGGGATGGTGAGCGTGAAGGTCTTAAAGGTTGGGATGTTGGAGAGTTGCCTGAGCAGATAGATTTTAAACGCAATGGTGTGCAGATGCGTGGTTACCCGGCCATGATTGATCACAAGGAAAGTGTTGCCATAAAACTTTGTGATACGCCGGAACAGGCCGAACGGGAAACGCGTTTAGCACTGCGGCGACTGATTATGTTTGCCATGCCGGAAAAGATAAAGTATTTGAATAAAAATATGCCGGGCATAAAACAGATGTGCCTTTATTATGCGCCGACAGGAAAATGTGAACAGTTAAAGTCAGATCTGATTGATGCAGTTATTGATCAGGCTTTTTTGAGTGAGATCGAAATTCCCAGGACACAACCGCAGTTTGAAACCTGTGTCGAAAAAGGTAAGCAGGTGATGCTTGATGTCGCCAATGAACTGTGCGACATGATTGGCAAAACCCTGGCGGAATATCATCAGTTAAACAAAAAATTGAAAGGTAATGTATCGCCTGCCTGGTTACATGCAGTGGCTGATATCAAGGCCCAATTATCAATGCTGATCTATCCAGGCTTTATCAAGCAAACCCCGCTTGAGTGGTTGCGTGAATATCCGCGTTATTTCAAAGCAATTAATCTACGGCTGGAGCGATTGAGTGGAGGGATAGATAGGGATCGCGCCGCAGTGCTGGAAATTAAACCGTTGTGGCAGGCCTATGTTGAACGCCTCGAAAAGCATCAAATGCAGGGTGTTGTCGATCCTCAGCTGGAAAAATACCGCTGGATGCTTGAGGAGCTGCGTGTATCTTTATTTGCCCAAACCCTGGGTACCAAAATGCCGGTGTCGGTCAAACGACTTAAGCAGCAAATGCATCAGGTTGGCTAGTTTTTTTCTATCCTCTGTGGCTGGGAATGTTTCAGTCTCAGGCTAAGCTAGTTAGTGGTGGCTGTGGTTCCTTTTAGGATTTACATTAATTTACAGAGTCAGCCTGTTAATCAAGACAGTGAAAAATATATACTTGCCCCGTTTTTAGGGTAATAAAGAATTAATAAAAAATTAAAGGAGAGAGTCGTGGAACCAGAAAAAGTATTAGATCAAGTGTCGGCAATGGAGCCAAACGAATTGTTGAATCAAGCTACTGAGCTTGCGCTTACCTATGGACCTAAACTAATAGGTGCCATTGCTGTTTGGATTATTGGTGGTTGGATTATTAAAGTGATTGTTAATGGTTTTGGTAAGGGAATGGATAAAGCTGGCACGGATGCCTCCCTTAAACCTTTCCTATTAAGTCTTGTCGGGGCGCTGCTCAAAGTGATGTTGGTCATTAGTGTGCTAAGCATGCTGGGGATTCAAATGACATCATTTATTGCTATTCTCGGTGCTGCCGGTTTGGCTGTTGGTATGGCACTTTCTGGAACACTGCAGAACTTTGCCGGGGGCGTGATGATTCTCATCTTTAAACCCTTTAAAGTAGGTGATGTGATTAATGCACAGGGTTTTGTTGGTTCGGTTTCTGAAATTCAGATTTTTAATACTATTCTCAAGACACCTGACAATAAGACAATCATTATTCCTAACGGTGGCCTGTCAACAGGTTCGATGACCAACTTTTCCACTGAAGCGCGCAGAAGGGTCGATTGGACCATTGGCGTAGGCTATGGCGATGATCTGGACAAGGCAAGGCAGGTGATTAAGAAGTTGTGTGATGATGACTCAAGAATTTTAAAAGATCCTGAAGTCTTCATTGCTGTTTCGGAGTTGGCTGATAGTTCAGTGAACTTTGCGGTCAGAGCCTGGGTTGAGGCCGGTGATTACTGGGGTGTGTACTTTGATATGAATGAGAATGTTTATAAGACTTTTGATAAAGAAGGTCTAAACATTCCATATCCGCAGATGGATATTCATGTGCATAAGGATGCCGCATAAAAAAACAGCTTGATTCTAAATTAAGCTGTGGTGAAAAAGGCTGCCCATTCCGGCAGCCTTTTTTTGTGGCTGAATTAATTAATGAAGGCTGCCGGGGACTGAAAGGGTGAAGGGGGCGATATCAGCTTTGAAGTGGCTGCCATCATCTCTGGTCATGTCATAATAACCCTGCATGGCACCCACCGGCGTTTCGAGTATGGTGCCGCTGCTGTATTCAAAAGTCTCGCCAGGCTTGAGGTAGGGTTGTTTGCCGATGACGCCTTCGCCGTGCACTTCTTCCTGTTTACCGTTGGCATCGGTTATGTGCCAGTGCCGATGGGTTAGCTTGGCTGCTTCGGAGCCATTATTTTGAACCGTTATCTTGTAGGCAAAGACAAACCGGTTGGCTTCGGGGGCGCTTTGGGCATCGATGTAACTGGCCACAGCGGTAACTTTAACTTGGTTTTGTGATTTATTTTCCATAGCCCTTATTTTACCCTATTCAAGTAAAATCCAGTATCTGCCGATTCGCCTAAAGCGCCTACTGTCTGTGCGTGTTCAATGTGTGGTTGTTGTGCTTGTAGGCGGCGTCTGGCCAATAAAAATTTAAAGTATGGAGTCATACATGAACGTTGTCATTTTTCATAATCCGCGTTGTTCAAAATCACGTCAAACCTTGCAGTTGTTGCAGGAAAATGGGGTTGAACCTGAGGTAGTTGAGTATCTGAAAACTCCACCCTCAAAGGCCCGTCTGAAGCAGGTTCTGAAGATGCTCGGTCTGAAACCACGTCAGTTGATGCGCCACAAAGAGACTGAATATAAAGAACAGGGCCTGGCCGATGAGTCCTTGACTCAGGAGCAGCTGATCGATGCCATGCTGGCAACGCCAAAGTTGATTGAGCGGCCAATAGTGATTAATGGTGATAAGGCGGCCATTGGTCGTCCACCGGAAAATGTCCTTGAGATTCTATAAGTCAATACGGATATGAGTTATTCCCTGGCAGGTAAACGAATATTGCTGGTTGATGATATGTCGACCGTGCGCAAGTTCCTGACGCGTATGCTGGATGGCTTTGGCATGGAGGTGTTTCAGGCCAGTGATGCCGAGACTGCCTTGATGCTGATGGCTGAGCAGGATTTGGACGTGTTCCTGCTCGATATCCATCTGGCGGGTATGGATGGCATTGAATTGTGTCGCCGTCTGCGTCGCTCTGAACGCTTTGAGCATACGCCGGTGTTGTTTATTACTGGCTTGGTTGAGGATGAGATCAGCCAGCAGGCCTTTGACGCCGGTGGTGATGATGTAATCAGCAAGCCGGTTTCAGAGGCGGTATTACGGGCGCGGCTGAATAATCATCTGCAACGCAGTGAATATGCCCGGCAGTTGGCAGTGATGCGCCGCAACCTGAACCAGTATGTTGATAGCCGTACCCGACAAATGGTTGAGCAGCAGGTGCGCGAGGGCAAGAAACTGGTGCCGGAGCGTCGTGATGTTTGTGTGTTATTCACCGATGTGCGCGGTTTCACCCAGTTGTCACAGGAGATGGAACCGGAGAAGCTGTTTCGTATTCTCAGTGAGAATCTCAGCGCTCAAGTGCAGTGTGTCTATCGTTATGGTGGTTACATCGACAAGTTCAGTGGTGACGGGGTGATGGCCGTGTTTGATGGCTCGGATAAAACCCTCAATAGTTGTTTGTGTGCCTTGAAGATGGTTGAAGAGGCCTGTGTTCAGGCCACCGGTGATGCTGTAGCCCTGTATCAGTTGGGTATTGGCATTCATCAGGGGGAGGCCATGATAGGCAATATTGGCATTGAAAAGCAGCTTGATTACACCGTGATAGGGCCAACGGTGAACCTGGCGGCGCGACTCTGTGGCCATGCCAAGGCCCTGTCGGTGGTGGTATCTGATGCGGTGCGACAATTGTTGCGAGATGAACCCCAGCTCTGTTTTTCAGCTGCCATGCCGTTGCAAGTGAAGGGTGTTAAAGAGCCTGTATTGGCCTATCAACTCACTGCCGGTGAAAAGCGTAGCAAGGTTTGTCCGATTGATGAGCCGATCTGATCAGCTTTTATAACCGCCTGTTACAATCCTAGCATGTCTGAAATTATCCCCCCTTATGCCGGGCTTGAGCCTGATGTTGTCCTGAGCGCTGTCGAAAGCCAGGGCTATCTTTGCAATGGCCGTATGCTGGCGCTGAATAGCTATGAAAATCGGGTCTATCAGATTGGCATTGAGGATGGGCCTAACCTGGTAGTGAAGTTTTATCGCCCCGAGCGCTGGGATGATCAAACCATTCTTGAAGAACACGGCTTCAGTCATGAACTGTTGGAAAATGAGACTCCAGTTGCCGCGCCTCTGCGCAATGAAAGCGGGGCTACTTTGCATAGCCACAAAGGCTATCGTTTCGCCATTTTTGATAGTGTTGGTGGTCGCCATGCCGAGCTGGATAACGACGATCATCTGCGCTGGCTGGGACGGTATATGGCCCGCATTCATATGGTTGGCCGAGCGGATCGGTTTCAGCATCGGCCACGCATCGAGGTGGAGCGCATGGCGGTGCAGTCATACCAGTATGTGCTTGAGCATGGCTTTGTGCCCAAAGAGTTAGAGCTGGCCTACCGCAGCATTGCCGAAGATGTGGTGGCACGCCTGCAAAATGTCTTCGAGTCGGCCTATGACCTGCGTTATCAACGCCTGCATGGAGATTGCCATGCGGGTAATATCATGTGGGGTGTTAATGGCCCAATCTTTGTTGACTTGGATGATTGCCTCAGTGGGCCGGTGATTCAGGATCTGTGGATGTTGCTGTCCGGTGACAAAAATGAAATGGAGCAGCAATTGTCTGTACTGATGGACGGTTATCAACAGTTCGCAGATTTTGATCCACTGGAACTGAGCCTGATTGAGCCCCTGCGTACCCTGCGAATAATGCACTACTCCGCCTGGCTGGCGCGGCGCTGGCATGACCCTGCTTTTGTCCAGGCCTTTCCCTGGTTTGAATCACCGCGTTATTGGGAAGAACAGATTTTGAGTTTGCGCGAACAATTGGCCGTTTTTGATGAACCGGCTTTGGTTATGATGTGATTGAGGGACGGGTTGGTGCCCACAGCCGTCATTTAAGAATTCTGAGTGATTGCCAGGAGTCGAAGACCAAGCGGTCATTCGCAATCCTGTAACAGCTTACTAGGAATTAGCTTGGTGTTAAGATATGTAACCTGATGAAGTAAACGTTTCGGAGGCCATCTGCTTCAGCAACCAACACGATTTATCGAGCGAATTTCCAGCATTCCTGTGCTAGTAGTGTTGACGTTAGTCTCTGTGCTTTTTCCAGTCGTCCTGTTTCCTTTGCACGGGATCGGCGATATTAAGCTGCTTGACCTTTATTTTTCTTATAATGCCGATCAAGTCTATAATCATCTCGCTGCGCTTGGTGCGGAGGGGCGGAGTTCCTATGCACGCATGGCGTTGACCTCAGATTTGGCGTTTCCAGTCAGCTACTCGCTGACATTGTCGATAGCGCTCATGCTGGTATTGCGCAAGCTGTTTCCATCGATCAGCCGTTTTCGGTACCTGTGTCTTTTCCCCTTCCTGATTGTCATCATCGACTGGTGCGAGAATCTGAGCCTAGCCTTTGTCACGCGTGCCTTTCCGGTGCGGACCGATGCGATTATTAGTTCCGCCAGCTTTTTTACATCGTTAAAATGGTCGCTTGTCGTATTGACGGTACTATTGCTGTTGGCAACGGCGGCTTTTTGGGCAGTTGTTGCCGTTCGCAATAGAGAAAAAGGCACACTCTAATGTATTCGTGTCCTTTTAGTATCTAACTCAAATAGCGGCTATCAGGATGCTAGAGTCATTAGCTTTAGTTTTTGAATTGACCTGTGTTGGCCGAATAGGGTAGTTGTTAGAAAATTGGTTAAATCCGTTTTATTTTTGAGAATGGCATGCCAGTGAAGATGGTTAGCGAAGAGACAGCTCAAACAGTATCCCCTAGCCAGTGGATCAGATTAGTTGTGGCGTATCTCCTTATTCCGCTGATTTTATTGATATGCGGTGGGGACCTCGGTTGGTGGCAGGCATGGCTCTATTCCCTACTGATCTTAGCCGCTGGTATAGGGGGACGCTTGTGGGCCGAACAGCGACATCCCGGTATAACGGCTGAAAGACAAAATAAAGAAAGTTTTCATAACGCGAAGACCTGGGATAAAGTGCTTGCTCCACTGATGGCGGTGAGTGTCGTGTTTCCTATGGTCATTGTGTCAGGGCTGGACCATCGCTATAACTGGTCCCCCGAATTTCCTCTATGGCTTAGCGTAATTGGTTTCACATTGATCTCGTTCGGATACGCTTTCGCCGCATGGGCTTTGGCAGAGAACCGCTTTTTCTCCAGCGTGGTGCGCATTCAGGCGGATCGAGGGCATGTGGTGTGTGACAGTGGTCCGTATCAGTTTGTACGGCATCCGGGGTATGCCGGAAATATTCTTCCACTGTTCGGCATTGTTCTTGCTCTGGGTTCGGTCTGGACACTGATTCCTGCGGCAGTGGCATTAATCATCACAGTGATTAGAACCGCACTTGAAGATCACGCTTTACAGGAAGAACTGCCGGGCTATCGTGACTATGCACAGCGCGTGCGCTTTCGTTTGATTCCAGGGATATACTGAGTAACCTTGGTATTAAAGTCCGCTTTGTTTATGGTGCGGCCGCTCCAGGCTTGCCCCCCAAAGGACCGCAACGGCCGCACAGAGACAAACCCAGATAAAACCGCCAACAATCGGGCGGTTTTATCATTTCATAGCCGGTGAATAAGTGCTGTGTGCCCACAGCAGACAACTTGAGGTTTTGAGCAGTTGTTGTGTGTCTACCTATAGCAGCTATTTGCAGATTTTAGCCCAAAGGTAAATTAATACTGCTTTTCACCATCTAAGACTTGATGGTGAAAAGCAGTCACCGCCCCATTGCAGACATTTTCGCAAAAGGAAAAACATGTCCTATCCCCTATCACGCTGAGAAAATCAACGTGCATATGTACGGATTGCGTCAGGCAAGGGGCCACCACCGAGGGTTTTTTCCTCGAAAAGAACATCACCTTCATTGTTGCAATAACAAAAACCGGTCGGCCCAGCAACAGGACTGGCGCCGTCCGCACACACCATCTGCGCCTTGCAGGCTAGCTTTGGCTTCCGCCCGGTGTTTGCACGGCAGCTGCAGTCATCACCACTTGGTAGTGCATCTTGCGCACAACTCGCGACTTTCCTGCACTGGAAAGCGTCGTCAAGTGCTTGGCCATTCTCTATACCTAAACAGTCGAGATCCGATGGCACATCCTGCCCCGGAGGGCGGGCACCAGGATCATCGGGATCGGGGTTCACCCTGAATCGTGACACAAAGCCACCTGCCTCTAGATCACTCAACCCCCGATTTTCCAGTAACGCGAGATTAAAGGCTCTGCATTCCGCGCTCGTACCCCATCCTTCGAAACCAGAACTGGCACCACTGTCCGCCGGCTGATTATCAGCACCGTATGTTTGCTGACTTGCAACAGTACCGTCAGGGTTATACTGAGTGACTGTGTAACTATTATCCTCATGTATCTGGACCGATTCAGTTGGCTTACCCGTTACGTTACCGTTTTCGTCTTCATATACTTCCATGTACGTCACTTCCACTGGTCCAGATTCGTCTCTCGTATCTTCACCGGCAGTAATTGCGGCATCTAACCCTTCATAAGCCGCCGAGAAAAATTTTTCCCCCTGTTCGTTGTAGTAACCAACGGCGACGGTAGTGGCTTGACCGATAACCGTTCGCGTTAGCACCACTCCCTGATTATCAAA
>Ga0316207_10004742_pt1 | contig 11623 bp, 11 predicted proteins | sample 6weekpyrite_MG_FD_204943 | JGI IMG/M metagenome (GOLD analysis project Ga0316207, IMG submission 204943) | Microbial mat bacterial communities from mineral coupon in-situ incubated in ocean water Damariscotta River, Maine, United States -... | ecosystem: Environmental > Aquatic > Marine >...
CCACCACCTGCCACTGCCGAATAACAATCACGATTCACCGGCACCTGAATCACCCCTAATACCGAACGATGGTTTTCAATCAGGGCAATATTGACGGTGAATTCGCCATTACATTTTATAAATTCACGGGTGCCATCGAGCGGGTCAACCAACCAGTAACGTTGCCACTGCGATCGCTCTTCAAAATCCGCCAGCTCACCCTCTTCGGAAAGAACCGGCCAGCCGGGAGTCAATTCAGCCAATGCGTTGTTAATGACTTCGTGGGCGGCATAGTCAGCCTCGGTCACCGGACTGTCATCACTCTTCTGCTCGACACAATAATGGCCCTCATAGACTTCCATGATGGCATCACCGGCCCGGTGGGCAATCGCCTTCACCGGCGCTAACAATTCACTGTACTGGATACAGTTTTGGCTCATGTTTTATTCCCCAACAGATCACGTACCATGTACAGCGCGGCAATGCTACGCGCTTCGGTCACATCTTCGCGAAGCAACAATTCAGGCAGGTTAGACAAAGCCCAGGGCACCACTTCGAGTGCCTCTGGCTCATCCCCCTCAGAGGATTGTAAATACAAGCCCTGGGCCAGTACGATCTGGGTATGATGGCCCAAATACCCCGGCGCCAGGGTAAAGGCCGTGAGGTGTTCGAGCTGATTGGCGCCATAGCCAATCTCTTCCATCAGTTCACGATTGGCGGCATCAAGCAGATCCTCGCCCGCCTCAATTCGACCTTTAGGTAGCCCCAGCTCATAACGGTGAACCCCGGCGGCGTATTCACGAATCAGCATCACCGTGTCATCGTCCAGCATCGGCACCACCAGCACCGCACCAGCGGAATTGGACTTAAGCCGTTCGTACTGGACCTCAACGCCATTGGAAAACTTCAGATCCAACTGTTCAACATGGAACAGACGTGTTCTGGCAACCGTCTCAGTGGCCACTATTTCAGGTTTCTTGCGCATTGCGAGTATTATAACCCCACCTCAATCATACGAACACAGCCCCATGCTCGACTGGAACAACATCAATACCGTACTGCTAGACATGGACGGCACCCTGCTGGACCTGCATTTTGACAGCTATTTTTGGCAGAAATATGTCCCCCAGCGCTACGCTTTCAGTCGCGGCCTCGACATACCCACTGCCGAGCGGCTGCTGGCCCCCATCTTCAAAAAGCACGAAGGCACGCTTAACTGGTACTGCCTGGATTTCTGGAGCAGGGAACTGGAGCTGGATATTGCTGATATGAAAAAGGATGTCGCCCACTTGATTGCCATCAAACCAGGGGCACTGGAATTTCTCCACCACTTACGCCAACAGGGCAAACACTGCGTGCTGGTCACCAATGCCCACCAGGACAGTCTGGCGCTAAAGCTGGAACACACCCGGCTGGACAACCACCTCGACCAAATTATTTCGGCCCACCAATTGGGACTTCCAAAAGAAAACCCGGATTTCTGGGCTGAGCTGCAAACGATCTCAGCCTACACACCACACCAGACCCTATTGATCGACGACAACCTGCACGCCCTGCGCACAGCGCAACAGTTTGGCATCAAGTATCTATTGGCAGCCTGCCATCCCGATAGCCAACAACCAAAACACCATACTGACGAGTTTGTTTCATTTCACGAGTTTGAAGAAATCACGCCGATAATCAATCAACAATAAACATTGCCGAGACACTTATCTTCACTGAACACAGAGGGAACTTGGACAAGCTCTGAATTTACGAACCTTACCCGGGCGATACACCATCAGAAGCACGGCTCTGTTTCTCTGTTGAAACAACAGTTGGCACCCAATAGTGTAAGACGAAGTCCGCCTGCAATTGTTTCGAGAGGTTTTCCATAGCGCCTGTGAGCAAGTATCGGCAATCAAGATCCAGGGCCTTACGCAATTGTTTACCCGGCGCATCATCAAGCACTTCATCACGTGGGTCTGTGTGCCAATAAAAATTATGACTAAAAAAACCACGCCATGCCTTGGTCGAGACAGGAACATCTAAAACCCCTGGCCCAAACACACCAGCCAATGGACCGCCAATCACATCGCCCTTCCACAGCCAGGTACTGGGGTAATAAAGATTGGTCCATCGCGTAACCGCAAAACAAGCGGCATGATGCAAGACCCGAATTGTTCGCTGAGTACCGTTATCATCTTTATAATCTAAAGAATAGGAAAAACGACTCGGTGGGTTACCCTCCATCACGGGAGGACAAAGCGGCAACTCACGCTGGAATTTTTTTTGTTCAAAGTCACTAGCATTATTTGCCATAAGCAACTCGGCATGGGCCAACGGACTACCTAAGGTAATAAAATCCGTGACCAGCCAAGGAAAGCGCTGATAACGCTGCTCAAGCCAAAGACTACGCTGACAGTTTCGATAAACATATCGAGCTTGCTTGAGAGTATTATTATTTTCAGCGGAAGCAGCATTTTTAACCAACTCCACGCCAAAGCGTTCTCCCCTGTCGAGTGCTTTGTGGCTGGTTTTTATCGGCGACCCATGCCGTTTATTTAAGTTATGCCAGGTGTGACGTAAAATATCGTAGCCAATCACACTACCCAGGCTATGACCAACGACAACAATGCGATCGTACTCTCCTGACTTGTGCAAGCGGGTCAGCAATTTTACCCCCGCAGAACGAATTGCATGGCGGCAGCCAATATTACGCGGTTGTGGACTTAAATAACGCGCTGCGTCTCCGATGTAAGCCAGGATAATCGCTTGAATCGACAGCAGCAACAGCGGCACTGTAAACGGCAAGGCAGGCATTTCATCTGGCCAGAAATCTGGCCGCCATGAGTCAAACAGTGTCAGCATGGTAATCACAATTAAACAAACAAACGATAGAGCAACAATCCCCCTACTTATAAGCCATAGTGTTCGAACACTTTTCGGCACGTCGCTCCAACGTCGCTTGAGCAAAACCTTTAGCCAGCTCCACAGATCACTGAGTTTGCTGTCCTGAATTTCATGGGCCCAGTAAAGTTCATAAAAATGGGTAGTAACACGACGATTCACCGTTTGCAGACGGCGTAGCTCAAAACTTTCAGACAAGGTGTCTGGTTTGCTCCAATAGACAGGTTGATTTGGAACACGGGATTTTCCAAGCACAGAATCGACAAAACGGCGCAACGTATCCATTGGCCTTTGATCTCCAATACCATGAATCAAGATCACCGCCTGCTTGCGAACATAGGGTTTTTTATCGGTATTGTTAGTCATGACTCCATACTGACTTGATAATCAAAAAATATTACCTGAATCCCTAAGCAACAATAAATAAGAGCATAGTGTTAATTTTTGAAAAAAGAATGAGCAGGATTTCGAACTGCAGATAAAGTTACATCCTCAGAAAAAATCTGCACTGGATCATGCCAGCGAAACAAACAGTGTAAAATAAGCGTAATAAATTTTTACCTGGAACACTCCAGTTTATCTACGGCTCATTGAATTTCAGCGACGGCAACAACATAGTTCTTACCGTAATATTTCGCGCACTTTGGGCATGTGGTGTAGAAAAAATATGTTTTCTTTACCTGCCTGCCTTTGCTTTTAACGAAGAGCTCCATTTCTTTTCCCCATTCTGGTGCATTTTTGTAAGGCCCTTCAAAAACCTTTGTCAAATAATCCCCTGACATATGCACCATGTCGTGCTCAGGCACGTCTTTAGTTACTGAAAAATAATGCTCCTCGGACCAGGCAGAAGGATCATAAGATAAAACAATAAATTCATCTTCAGGTTGTGCGCCTGAACTTTCAATATCACTAATGGTTTTAGGAAAAACAGAACTCATGTTAAGTGGGATATGAAAGATGCTTTTGGTCTTTGCCTTGAGAAAAAGTTTATCTTTAAAGTGGAGTTCTTGTTCATCCCAACCTTCCGGGTTGAATCTAGGACAACAGTTTGTAGGATTGTCACTCATGTCGAATTTAGGTAAAGCATTGGTTTCCATTTTTTTACCCTCCTTACGGTTAACAACAGACAGCAATTATTTTATAAAGCCAGCGCGCCCCTGTAGACCACCCGAATGTAGTACAAGCACAGTCTGTCCATTTTGAAAATAGTTTGCCGCAATCAATTCGTAAAGCCCTAACATCAACTTTCCTGTGTAAACCGGCTCCAACGGGATCCCCTGTGTCGCCTCGAAACTACGCATAAACGCCAATAACTCAGGCTTGGTTTTGGCGTAGCCACCAAAGTGATAATCCAGATTGATCTGCCAATTTTCATACTGCTGATAACCAGCCGCCGACAATAGTGACCTGACTTCTTGGCGCAAAAAACCGGCACCTTTCAACACTGCCAGTCCCAAGGCCTGGCGTTGACCCTGCAGGCCGGCAATCAAGCCTGATAGCGTTCCGGCCGTACCGCAGGCGCAGGCAATCACGTCAAAGGGTTGATCTATTTCAGTGATAATCTCGACACAGCCCTTCAGCGCCAGGGCATTACTGCCACCTTCCGGGATAAGATAAAAATCACCGAATTCATCCTTCAGACCTTCAATTATTTCTTCAGAGCCCTTGCGCCGATAATCGGCCCGGTTGAGATAATGCAATTGCATGCCGTGATCAACAGCAAACTGCAAGGTGGGATTAAGTGGGCTATGCTCTTCACCGCGAATCACGCCAATGGTCTTAAAACCATATTCAACACCCGCCTCTGCCAGGGCGTGGATGTGATTGGAATAGGCTCCACCAAAACTAAGCAAGGTTTCAAAACCCTGTTCTCTGGCAGTGATTAAATTGTATTTAAGCTTGTACCACTTGTTGCCGGAGATGAACGGATGCACTAGATCCAGCCGCTTGACCAATAGCCGCACCCCGGCCTTATCCAGCATTGCATCGTGAATCTCTTGAATGGGAGTTGGCTGGGGCGTCATCAGCAATTTCACACCACTGGAGGGATGTCACCCAGCTCAGCCGTAGTCAACCACTGCACAAATCTGCTACAACTCGGATCACCCTCTCGCGGCGCCCAGCCAGCAAAACCTTTATCACTCAAGGGCGTGTATGGCCCCTGCTTAACTTCAAAAAACACCGAACCCGGTTCTAGCGCCACCACGCAATGCCAGGTATTGGGCGGAATTTCAAAGCCATGTACCGGCCCAGCCGGTGTTAACTCTTCACGCCTTAGAACCGTACCCTGCTCATCAAACAACAGTGCAGCCAGCCGGCCACGCACCAGCATGAAGAACTCCCACTTCTGCTTTTCAGGATGACAATGGGGTTGCACGTAACTGCCCGGCTCAATGGCGATAAACAAACGCTGCACCGGATCATCAAGGCTGGCATGAACATTATGATTGGCACGCAGCCGCGCTGATGCCTTGGCCTTAGCAACCAGATCATCCAGCAGCCTTTCATCAAATAATTTTATATCCATAAATCAATCACGCCGCAGCTTATCTGAAATGGCAATCGGGGTTGGATAGCGCATCACAATAAAATAAGAAGAAAAGACAAAGGTCAGCATGGTGCTAAGCTGAATCAGATACGAGGCCTTGGTACCAATCACGCCCAACTGCAACGCCAACACGGCAATGAACAGGGAAAACTCAGAGATCTGCCCCAAGCGCACCCCGACCTCCAAACCAACATCGGCCGGCTCGTTATAACGTTGCAACAGCGCTTTAAAGATAAATGGTTTCAGGCCCAAGGCCAGGATGGCGATCACCAGGCTGGGCAACAACACCTCAGTCAACATGGCCAGATCAAAACTGGCACCCAGGGCAAAAAAGAAGATCACCAGAAAAAAATCACGCAAAGGCCGCAGGTTATCACCAATAAACAGTGCAATCGGGCTGGTGGCCAGGGCGACACCAGCGATAAAGGCACCCACTTCGGCCGACAAGCCCAGCACCGAGGCCAGCTCGGCCATACCCAAACACCAGCCAATCGCCATCAGAAAGATATATTCATGGATGCGATTAAAGCGTCGGATCAGCTTAATCAGTACAAAACGCTCAAACAGATAGGCAAAAGCAATCAAACCCAACAACGACAGACCCAGCTGCACCAGCTCCAGCCAGGGCAGGCCCGCCTGCCACTGCGCCGGCAACAACATCAGAATGACGATGGCGATAATGTCCTGCAACAGCAGGATACTGATAATTATCTCGCCAGTATGTTGATGATGCAGCACCGTGGTCGGCAACAATTTCAAACCAATAATGGTACTGGAGAACATCATCGCCGCTCCGATGATGGCCGACTCAATCAAACTAAAACCAAATGCCAGGCCACAACCGACGCCGATCAGAAAAAACAGCAAAGAACTGACCCCGGCAATAATGCTGGTCTTGCGTAACATCAATAACAGTTTTTGCGGCGGCAGGTTAATGCCAATCAGGAATAATAAAAAGATCACGCCGATATGAGCAATCTGTTTGATGACCTCAGCATCATCCACTAACCCCAACACCGATGGCCCGGCCAACACCCCCAACAGAATATAAACCACCAGCAGTGACTGGCGCGCATACAAGGCCAGCGTCGCCAGCAGCGCCGCGCCGGAGAAAATCACAAAAATGTAAAAAACTATCGATTCTGTCGCCATGCCTCCATGTTAATTTGATTGCCGAGCAAATGACAGTTAAGCGACAATAGTCCTGCCGTTCTCAACGATTCAAGATAGACAATGAAACCCATCACTATTTTCCGCCACACAGCATCAGAGGGCGCTGGCTATTTCAGTGACTTCCTCAAACGTCACCAGATTCCGTTTCGAGTCATTCATCTCGACCAAGGCGAGGCCGTACCCACCACTCTGTCTGAAACCTCAGCGCTGGTGTTTATGGGCGGGCCTATGAGTGTCAACGATGACATCGACTGGATAGCGCCTGAACTGGAGCTGATCCGCCAGGCCGTCGCCAGCGACATGCCAGTGCTGGGCCACTGCCTTGGCGGCCAGCTAATCAGCAAGGCGCTGGGCGGAAAAATAAACACCAATCCTGTCAAAGAACTGGGTTGGCTGCCAGTGCAAAAACAGAACAACACCGAAGCCGATGATTGGCTGACCGACCTGCCCGACAGTTTCACAGCCTTTCACTGGCATGGCGAAACCTTCACCATCCCCAATGGCGCCCGCAACATCCTCGCCAACCAGCACTGCGCCCACCAGGCCTTCGTCATCGGCAACACCCTGGCGATGCAGTGTCATGTGGAAATGACGCCAGAGATGGTGATCGACTGGGCCACCATTCATAGCGCTGATATTGCCGTTGCCACAAACACCATCCAGAGCCTTGAACAACTCACCGCCGAACTGGAACCCAACATTGCCACCCTGCAGGCCCATGCCGACCAACTCTATCGCCGCTGGTTGCGACCATTAATCCAGCTTTAAGCCATGACCACGATCTCAGTCATCATCCCCAGCTATAACCGCGCTCACACCTTAAAACGGGCGCTGGACTCAGTGCTGAGGCAAACCCGACCAGCCGATGAGATCATCGTTGTTGACGACGGCTCAACCGATAACACCGAACAGCTAATCCAACAGCAATATCCGCAAGTCATCTATGTAAAGCAGACCAACCAGGGCGTCAGCGCCGCCCGCAACCGCGCCATCGAGACTGCCAGCGGCGAATGGTTAGCCCTGTTGGATTCTGATGATGAGTGGCTGCCAAACAAACTGGCAACACAGCTGGCATTGCTCGAACATCAGCCGGGCTACAGACTGATCCACAGTGATGAAATCTGGATTCGCAACGGCGTGCGTGTCAACCAGATGAAAAAACATGCCAAAAGCGGCGGTTGGATATTTGAAAACTGCCTGCCTCTCTGTGCCATCTCGCCCTCGGCGGCTATGATCCAGCGGGATTTGTTTGCGGAAGTAGGCTTGTTCGACGAAGACCTGCCCGCCTGCGAAGACTACGATCTGTGGTTACGCATCACTGCCCGCTACCCGGTGCTGTATTGCCATGAACCGCTCATACTCAAATACGGCGGTCATGAAGATCAACTGTCTCAACAGCACTGGGGCATGGATCGGTTTCGCATCCAGGCCCTGACTAAGTGCCTGGAAGATAATTATCTAACACATGACAACCGTGCCGCTGCCCAGGCCATGCTTAATAAAAAAATTAACATCGTCCTCAAAGGCGCCAGAAAACACAACAATACAGCCCTCATCAACGCCCTAGAAACCCGCTTAACAGATACATAGTCGTCAGTTTTACGACACTAATTTCTTATTAAAGCCCCATCCTTGCCGACCGATATAAAGCACACCAGGGCGATTGTTTATGCCTTTTTAACGACAATCAGGCATAGGGACATGACAATTAAATTCCGCTTAATACTCATCGCAATCACAACCACCTTATCATTGGTCGCGCTAATGCTTTTAGGCAACCATGCCGTGCGCACCATCGAGGCGCTGCAGCAGAATGCTGTCAAGGCCACCTACATCGAGGCAGAGATGCTGATGCTGCGCCGCCATGAAAAAGACTTTCTCGCCCGCAAGGACCTGAAATACCAGGAAAAATTTAATACCACCCTGCAACAAACACTGGCCGATGTCGAAGAGATACGCCAGGATCTGGATAGCCACAGCATCGACAGCGCCATGATGGCGGATATAGACCGCCAATTCCAACAGTACGGCGACATGTTCAACCAGCTGGTAGGCCTGCAACAACAGATTGGCCTGAACCCCAAGGATGGTTATTACGGTACCTTGAGAAATGCAGTACACAATGCTGAGAGCCTGATCAAAGAGCTTGATGATTTCGAGCTGCTGTCCGGAATGTTACAGCTACGCCGCAATGAGAAAGACTTTATGCTGCGCCGGGACACTAAGTATGTCGACAAACTGAGCGGCAACCATGCAAAGCTGATGGACCAGGTCGACATGGGCCTCTACCCTGCCGCTGAGAAAGCAAAGCTGGCAGAGGTTTTGAACCAGTACAAGAGCGATTTCCTCAAACTGATAGCACTGGAAAAGGAACTGGGCCTCAGTCACAAAGATGGACTGCTGGGTGAACTGCGCGAGGCCATTCATCAAACCGAAGAGCTGCTGGCACAGACCGAGGAAGCCATTGCCAATGCCATCAGCGATGCGGCTGAACGCACCGACCTAATTTTCATGACCGTATCAGCCCTGCTTGGGGCGCTTAACATCGGCCTGATCATCTGGGTTGCCTCTGGCATCATCCGTCCGCTGGAAAAACTGTCACAAGCCATGTCCTACGCCAGCAAACAACGCGACCTAAGCCATAGAATCGACATCCAAGGCAAAGATGAAATCGCCAACATAGCCCATATTTTCAACGACATGCTGGGAGAGTTCAGCAAGCTGATTTCACAAGTAATGAACTCGTCGAATCAACTCAGCAGCTCTGCCGAGCAAATGACAACGATCACAAACAAAACAGCTGAGGATGTGAAGCGCCAACGCACCGAAAGCGACCAGGTCGCCGCCGCCATCAACGAAATGTCTAGCACTGTGCAGGAAGTGGCACAGAATGCCAACGCAGCGGCCTCTGCCTCGCGTACGGCAGATGAGCAGGCAAGCAAAGGCAATCAGGTTGTCAGCAATGCCATCAATGGCATCAACCAATTGGCCGACCAGGTAGCTAACACTTCGGCCGTCATCAAAGACCTGGAGAGCGAAAGCCACAACATTTCAACCGTGTTGAACGTAATTCGAGACATTGCCGAGCAAACCAATCTGCTGGCGCTGAACGCCGCCATCGAGGCTGCCCGCGCCGGCGAGCAAGGCCGTGGCTTTGCGGTCGTGGCAGATGAAGTACGCACCCTGGCACAACGCAGCCAGGAATCCACCCAGGAGATTAATGACATCATTAGCCGCTTACAGGAAAAATCGACCTCTGCCGCCGTAGCGATGGAGAATGGACTGAAACAGACTGAAACGAGTGTGGAGCAGGCCCAACAGGCCGGTGAAGCATTAAACGAGATCACCCAGGCTGTTGCTTCAATCAATGAAATGAATTTGCAAATAGCCAGCTCAGCCGAAGAACAATCATCCGTCGCCGAAGAGATCAACCGTAACGTGGTTAACATTACCCAGATTGCTGACGAATCAGCTGATGCGGCGCATGAAACTTCCGACACCAGCCAGTCATTGGCACAGATGGCGATAGAACTGCGTGGCATGATCAATCAATTCAAGGTTTAACTTAATGGGCTGAAACAGGTCAACCACAAAAAGCCCTGACTCTCTTGGGCTTTTTGTTTTCTTGCGCAATTAGGGTGTCATACAGGAAGCTGGTAAAATTGCCCCAGTTTTCAATCCGGCACAGCAACATGCTTCACATCATCACCGCCCTGCCCTGCGAGGCCAAACCACTAATCAGGCATTACCGCCTCAACGGCCGCCAGGCCGAGAATGGCTTTCGAATTTATGAAAATAACAGGATACGCCTAATCATCGCAGGCATAGGCAAGTGTGCAGCGGCAGCAGCATGTGCCTACCTGCAAGGTGCTGAACCGCAAGGCAAGCATGCCTGGCTCAATCTCGGCATCGCCGGTCATGGTGATTTAAATATCGGTGATGCCGTAATGGCGCATAAGGTCACCGATGCAGTGACGGGAACGAGTTGGTATCCGGCTATGCCGTTTAAACACCCCTGCCCAACAATAGCGCTTGTCAGTGTTGATCAACCGCAAACAACCTATGCCGCCAATACTGCCTATGACATGGAAGCCTCAGGCTTTTACGCCACAGCCAATCGCTTCAATAGCAGCGAACTGGTGCAGGTATTCAAGCTAATATCAGACAATCACGCCAATCCCGCTGAGCAGGTTTCAGCACAACTTACGGAACAGATTATCAACGCCAAACTCGACAGCATTGACGAACTGATTCAACAGTTATTAAACCTGGAACAACAACAGCAAATAATGCCTGAGCTAGAACAGTTTCAACAACACTGGCACTTTAGCGTTTCACAACAACATAAACTGCAACGACTATTACAACGTTGGCAAGCCCGCAGTAAAACCGAAATAAAACCAACTGATTTTGTTAATGCCAAAAACAGTAAATCCATGCTGCAAGCCTTTGAAAAAAAAATAATAGAATTGCCAATGAGGTTTGATGACAAATGATTCAAACCCTTTACATTGAACAGGCTGTTTTTGATCACCCCCGTAGCGTGGCGATACGGCAACGTTTTCCGCAAGCTAGCGTAGTGACCTGCGAACGCTATGGCGAAGTATTCAATCCCAAGGCACAAAACTTTCGCCTGCAAAAACAACAACCATCACTAATTCTGGCAGAAAAATTTAATAACTTCGTACTCGAAGCACCACTGAGTTACAACATCGGTGGTCAAAAAAATTATTATTTTTCTCACATGCTCAATTGCATCTACGACTGTCGTTATTGTTTCTTGCAGGGTATGTATCGCTCGGCTAATTATATTTTATTTGTCAACTACGAAGACTTTGACACAGCCATCGAACAGACAATAAATGATTCAACACAACCTGCCTATTTTTTCTCTGGTTATGATTGCGATAGCCTGGCACTGGAACCGGTAACAGGTTTTATAAAACACACACTGCCGCTGTTTCAAAAATACGATAATGCCTATATTGAACTGCGCACCAAGAGCACCCAAATTCGCAACCTGCTAGAAATCGA